>Ga0194116_10004982_pt1 | contig 14843 bp, 12 predicted proteins | sample TA2MahsurfametaG_4_FD_148617 | JGI IMG/M metagenome (GOLD analysis project Ga0194116, IMG submission 148617) | Freshwater microbial communities from Lake Tanganyika, Tanzania - TA2015008 Mahale S9 surface | ecosystem: Environmental > Aquatic > Freshwater > Lake | place: Tanzania: Lake...
CCCCAATTACTAATAATAAATAAATTTCAAAAGCACCTACTTAGAAAGACTAAAATAATGATCTGTTTAAATATAATATTAATTAATTTTTTAATTCGCTTTAATTAACTTTAATAATATCATTTTAATTTTATAATAATTTTATAATAATTTTAATTAGAGCCTTATTAATAATTTTAAAATGCATTTATTTAAAAATTTATATTTGAAACTAAATTTAAATAAATTAATTATAATACTCATTATCTATTAATTTTTAAAAATCTGAAGATAAAATTTCCAATTCATCATTTATAAAATTCTTCAGAATCAGATTTGCAATATTTTTGGAAGACAATAAGTTAAACTCTAGATTATCATCAATATAATTAAAAGCAATATTATTAAAAAGCCTATTTTTGCATATTTCGAATTCAGGCATACGAGCATTGACTTGATTATTTTCCGCAGATATAAATCCTTTTCTATCTAAAACGGGAAATCCAAATCCTTTTTGGTCTTCATAAATTACTCTACCATCAAATATATTTTTCAATAATTCATTACTTAATTTTTCTTTTAAAGAAACAATTTTTAGTACTGAATTATACTTATGCTTATTTTCATCAGAATATCTATTAAAATAACAATTTTTACAAAGCATTTGAATTTGTGAAAATTCAGTGAATCCTTGATTATCATTTGTCAAAACAACATCAGGTATGAATTGTTTTTTGGATGAAATTCTATTATTGATTATAGATTCATCGGCTTTTTTTAATTCCTGTTCTAATAAATTTAATTCAGATTCTTTAGCTTCAGAATACAAATTTTTATTATTATAAGTATTTGCTTTTGAAAAGAAATAATTTGAATTAATGTTGCCTAGGAGGATATGATTATAAAGGGTTTTACGATTTTTGAAGAAGCCAAAGTTTTTTTCTTTTTGATCTTTGGAAAAATCACTATCAACTATTTCGAAATCTGGAATAGTAGGGCATTCATCGCTTATAATAACAATATCAAAGGAGTCATATTTTTCTATTTTCCCTGTGTCAGTATTTAAAGCAGTGATGGAATAACATTTATTTTTTTCTTCATAACTATGTTTGCTTTCATTAACAACTTTTTCTTCTATTTTTTTAATGATTGTATTCAATTTTAAAAACGTATTCACATTATAATAAGGATTATCATAAACTAATTTATTTGCCATATCTAAAATACCATTTTCTAAATAATATTTATTATTAAGTTGGCTGAGGATAGTTAAAAGGCTAGAAAAAGCATTATTGTCTGTTCCTTTCAGATTCTGAGCATATAAGAAACCTCTTATTATTCTATCTATAAAGCTGAAATTGATATCAAAATTGTTAAAATATACATCAGTCCTTTCTCCAAATAAACTTTTGTGATCAGGAAAATTTCCATTAAATGAATTTATAAAATCATCCAAAGATTTTAAATTAACGTTATTATCATTATTAATCAAAATTGATTGAAGACTTTTATGGAATCTTTGCAATATGTTTAGCATTTTGCTCATATCTTCTGGATATACTTCTTTGAGTTTATTTATAAAATTTTTATTTGATTCACTTATCAAAAACTCTTCACCATCGTAAATTCCTATTGAATTAGATTGATTATATTTTTTAAGCTCCAAAGAAAATTCTTTAGCTAATTTTTTTAAGTTTGTTTGCCATTCGTAAATAAAAGGTTGATATACATCCACTATTGTGTTTTGGATTTTTTTGTTGAGGAAATTTAGACTAATTTTTGAATTTTTATCAAAAATAGTAATGTTTAATTTAAACATTTTATCGTATTTTTCGAAAAGTTTATTTAGATAATAAGAGACGGAACAGCCAGAAAAACTTGCTCCTATAATTGCGATATTTATTGGTTGTCTGTCTTTAAATGTTTTGTCTTTTAAATTATCTGTTGTTAAAGCTCTTGAAATTTCTATAAAATATAGCATAAGAACAACCAGAATGTAAATTGTTTTTAATTGAAAGGCATTAGCGATCGTTTTCATAAATAACTCTAAATCTAAGATTTTTTATTCTTTTCTGCTAAATACTTTTTCTTTGTAAAAAGCAAAAAATTTATGCTATACATTTGATCTGTTTAAAAATTACATTTTATTTGTTTTATAATTTTTAATTTTTATTGTTTTTATAAAAATTCAAATATAAATAACAGCTAATCCTTAATTATTTATTATCTCATTAAGATATTTACATAAATTTAGATTTATTTAATATGATGTAATTTTAGCTAAGTATTATTCTTTTGATAATTTGCTTTTCAGCATATTTTCAATTGATTTTCTAAGGATTTCTTGTATTTTATAATCCGAATTTTCTTCATCAATAAATGCTTGAATAAATTCATATTTTTTTAATTCATTGGGATCATTCATATGCATTGTTTTTTTAAATTCTACGTTATTCTTTAATGTTTCTTTTTCTATGATTTCTTGTTTATCCATTTTGTGATTTTTAACAATTTTCTGCATCAATAAAATCAATTTTTCATTTTCAGTATTTATGAGAACAGGTAAAATTGAACTCGAAATATTATTTATATTAGATTCTATTAATTTTAAATTTTTTCTTTCTTCAAAATTAAGTAGAAAGTTTTGATTTAATTTTCTAATATTCAATACTATTTCGTCGATGAGTAAATTGAAGTCTTTTTGCAGGATTTCAAAATAAATATCATCATTGGTAATCTCGAGTTCTTTCTCTTTGATTTGTAATATAATTTTTATATTATATTCATTTGGATTTCTAATCGGTGAATTTTTTAACTGTTAAATAAATAATAAAATTACATATGTGAGAGCTGAATTATCTTCAAAAAAGTCAGGTTCCAAGTTATTGCAGGATAGATAATTATCAATAATTTGAGTCTTAAAAGGATTATTTTTATTAATTTTGTTAATAAAAGCTTTCGAATCTTCAAAAATAATGTCAAATGTTTGTAATACATTTTTAAAGTGAGCATTATCCTGAATAAAATTATCAAAATAATTTTGATATTGTTCTCCAATTATTAGTTCTTGTTCATTTCCTAAGAATACAACTTCAATATTATTACATTCATCTTTTTTAATAGGCTTATACTCAAAAAATGAAATAATTAAGGATAAATATTTCCCTTGTAAGGTAAAGATATTTTCTTCTTGAATATTCCAATATGAACTTAAAAATTTTGGAAGGTTTTCAATTTCAGCTTTAGTGATATTATTATAATCTTCTTCGTAAATTAATTTATAATCTAACGTTTCTTTCTCATTATCTGCAGGAAATTTTTCATTAATAAATATTTTATAGTTTATATGATTATAGATTAAAAAAAGCTTTCTGGTAAAATTTATAAACTTATTTATAATAAAAAGATCAAATTGAAAATCAAAAAAATCAAAGTAAATGTAATTATTATGATTTAAATTTTCTTCGTTTTTTATACAATTTTCATTATTATCTTGTAATGATAAATATTCAATTTTTTGTGTTTCCACCTTACTTAAGAATTCAAGATCAAATATAATCTCAAATTTAAAATACTTATTAAAAGAACTCTCTTCAGCTTTAGATTGATTAGAAAAAAAATCAAAATTGGTTAATTGCGAATAAAAATTTTCCTCATTTAAATTGGTTTCATATGTAAAATCAAAATTAATGAAATTATTTAACTTTTCAATGAATTTTTTATTATAATAAAATTCTTTTAAATTTGGGTATTTCCTATGATTTAAAGAATGATCCTCTAAATCGAAAACAAATTCAAAATTATCACAAATAATAACCTTATTTTTATCATTTTGTGTATGAGGATCATTATAAATTAAAAAATATCGAATATCAAATAAATCTTTTAATTTAAAAGGTGAATTTTGATTTTCTTTATTAATAGTCAAAGTGAAGAATTCATTAAATTCTGCTACTTTTCGAGATAATACTTTTACAATATTTTCAAAAAATCTTTTAAAAATTTAAAAAATTTATTTCATACATTGATTCACTTTTTTCTATTTTTTCTATAAAATTTGAGTTTTCAGAAATGAAATTAACATGGAAGTTCTTTTCATTTTTTTTAAAATCAAAAAAACAATTAACAATTGGTATCGATAAACTTGCACCTAAGGTAAATTAAATTTTACGATGGTACTTATCGATTAACTTTATTAAAGCTTGATATAAATCGTTAATAACTGATAAAATAAAAGCTTGAATTTTTTGCATATTAATTAATTTCCAATTTTTTTTAAATTTAAATATTCAATATGTAACCTTTCACAAAATATTTCATTAATTAATTCCTGTCAAAATATTAATTTAATAATAATTTATTTTAAATTTCATTATAGATTTTTACCAAAATATTTAATATAAAATTTTACGAATACTTAGAAATAAACTCCATTCTGATTAATATAAAATTTAATTCAAACAAGGTCTATTTTGATCAATTTAGTAATAATAGGTATAAAAAAAATCATATAAATTAGTTTCTTTTAGCGATATTAGATAATATTAGTTTATAGATATTTTAGGGTTTATAAATATTTAAAAATAATAAATTATTTTTTCTAATAAAAAAATGTTTGGTAATTTAGTCCTGTCGATAGACAAGCTTGGAAGCTCATATAATTTAAAATATCAAGGCAATACTAGATATCGAACTTATTTTGGAGGTTTCCTTACAATATTTAGCATTATCATCTTCTTAATATTTTTATTCCTTACAGGTATAGATTTTTATTTAAGAATCAATCCACATGTTACAATGAGTAAAACTCTAGAAAACGAATATTTTAACTATACTCTTAATACTTCAAGTTTTCTTTTCGCTTTTCGAATAGAGGCAAACGGAAAGATACTTCAAAGACCTGATTTATTCTACATCGAACCTCATTATATTGTTTTTAATCAAACTGAGAATGGGATGAAGAAAATTGTTGATAAAATTGTGCCATTTCATAAATGCGAGTTTCAAGATGCAAATTATAACAAAGTTTACAATACAAGTGTGATGTCCCAGTTTCTTTGCTTGGATAAGCCCGAAGACTCTGATGGATATATTGGGGGAGGATTATATGATGCTCAATATATTAAATATTTCAAAATAAAATTTAGTCATTGCAATGCAGGTGCAGATTATAATAAAAAAAATAACATTACCTGTAATTCTAATTTAACAGAATTTCAAAATGTTTTTAAAAGAAGTAATAATCTTTATGTTAAATACATGATTCAATCCTACTATGTTGATTCTGCTGATTATTATGATCCTTTCAAGCTGAGTTTTGATATTATGTATCAAACAATGGAATTGAACACTCAAAAAAAAGTTTACTTTTATTTTAAGAAAGGAATCTTAAATGATAATAAAGGTTGGATAATTGATGAAACAAATTTAATAGATTATATTGGCTTAGATCGACAAAGATTAGATTTTAAAGATGGAAATTCTGATTCAAGGCAGAATGTCTTTTATGAAATAAATCTTTATTTTGATAGAATTGTAGAAAATTATATAAGAAGATATCAAAAAATTCAGGATGTACTCGCAGGAGTAGGAGGGCTTATAAAAATCATAACCGTATTCTTTGGATTTATTGTAAGTTATTATAATGAACATTATAAATATTTGAATTTTATAAATAATATTTTATTAAAAAACATAATCAATAAAAATGAAATATCTTCAAGAAGAAAACAACACATAACTATAAATAATTTTAATAATAATTTTAATCCAAACAGTAATAACAATAACAATCCAAACAATTTTAATAGTAATTCTATGTTAGAGTTAAATAAGACTCCAAATAATCAAATTTTAGATAATTCTAATTGCATATCAAATGCTAATCATGAAAATAAAGAAACTGTTTTATTCAATCAGAAATCAGTTAACCAAGATTCTAGATTTAAAAAATTTCGCAGTGTTTCTGTTTTTCGAAAAGTAAACGGAGATAGAGCCAACAATTCAAAAATAAGTCATATAAGAAATAAAAATAATATTACCATGAATGTAAATAATCAACAAAACGAATTAGTTTATTCCAAACCTATTGAGAAGATTTCTTTATCATTTTTGCAATACTTACTTTATTTTTTCCGAAAGAAAATCAGAAATAAAAATGAAAATTATTTAAACTTTAAAAAATTTTCGGATATAATTGATAAACATTTAGATATTTCTAAATTATTAGAATTCTTTACAAGATATGAACCATTGTTGGATCAGTTGTCAATGTCTTGCGATCAAAATTTCTCTAACAATACAATAATAAATAATTAGCAAAAAGAATTTGACTTCCTTTAAAAATTTTAACAAAAAGATAAAACGTTACAATTTTCACAATTTTTTTGAATTATTATATTTGTAATATTTATAAATATTATATAAGCAATTTTGAGACAGAATTTTGAATAAATATATATTATTATTAAGATACAAAATGGGATTTAGATAAATCTAAAATCAGGAAAAAATTTATATCATATAGATAAAAATTAAAGAAAAAGTTATCCAAAATTCACGAAAATTATTTATCCTGAATATTTAAAGTTTTTTCAATAAAATTAATGAAATTTTAACGAGTGTAAAGTAATTTTAGTAGTCATATCAAATTAATTATTTTTTAATTTTTTTAAAAAATTTAACGAAAGAAGTAATTTTAGTAGTCATATCAAATTAATTATTTTTTATTATTTATTTAAAAAAATTATATGAAGAATTCTAATTTCAATTCTTAATTTATAAAAATCTTATGTTTGTTTTAAAGATAATTATTATTGTTTTTAATAATAAAGGTGGATTGTATGATATAATTAAAGAATTAGAACATAAAGATTTAATTTTTTATAAATTTTAATTTTTGTATTTAAAACATTTATATTTTTATCATTTTCTAATAAACTAATTAAATTTTTATTTATATTCAATAAAAATCATAAAATGAGTTCAAATAAAAAATTTTTATCAATTTTTGGCTTTTTAGGAATTCTAGCTGGCCTTATTTTTATTAACTTCTTCTTCTTAAAAATATCTAAATCTGTAGTTGAACTAAGTAAAGGAGCTCAAAATAAGAATAATTTAGTGGCTAATCCTGAGCCGAATAATATTAATAATGATGATAATAGAAATGGATTAATATCTAAATCTATAATGAATGAAAATAATCAAAATTTTGAATCAATCACAGAAGGAAAAATTGATGAACTTATAAAAAACAAAATTGCTATACCTGAAGCAAAAATTGAATCTAAAAACTTTTTAGAGTTAGATAATAAAAATTTTATTGAAGTTGGTGTGAATGATACTATTAAAGAAAGATTTCCTGATTTCCCTTCAATAGAAATAAATCCTCCTAAAAAAGAAGTTCCCATTCAAAATCCAATGATTAAAGTTAATATATCTGAGCCGGAAATAAAATGTAATAACACTCAAAATGTTGTGACAACCAATACTACAATTACTTCAGAAGAAACAAATAAAGAATTAGGGATAAAAATCATTAATACTACGACTTCTACTAATTCTGAAAATAAAACATTTCCAATCAATTCAAGTCTTTCAAACAAAAATACTACTGAAGTTATAATTTCAGAAAATACTACACCTTCAATTGAAATTATTGATAAGAGCGAAAATATATCTAATATTACGATTTCCTCTGAAAATAATACTATTAAGATTGATGTGTCTCAAGACATAATTCAAAATACAACTTCTGTTATTATCTCATCTGAAAATAATACTATCCCTATTGATTCTACTCAAGACTCAATAAAAAATTCCTCATCTGTAATAATTTCAGAAAATATTACCGTTATAGTTGAAATTCCAAAAAACAATTTAAATAATACAAGTGAAAAAGAATCTATTTCAAATACTATAGATCAGAATGTAACTTCCAATTCGAACATTACTGAAAAAGATTCTATTGTGATATATAATAATGAAACAACAATCTCTTCCAATAATACATATATCTTGTCTAATGATCAAAGTAATATAACAAATACAAATGTTTCCAATCTAAATGTTACAGAGGATAAATGTGATTTTGAAAATAACGAAGAAAATGAGTCTGTTATTGTAAATGATAAAAATGAGAAAAACAAACACCATCATAAAAATAAACATCATAAAAATAAACATCACGGAAAAAAATGTAGAAATAAAAAGCATGTTCACTATCTTCAATTATTAAATGAAGAAAATAATTTAAATGAAAAAGGTAATTATTAACTAATTAAGTTATTAATTAAAGTTTTAACAATGCATAAATAAAATGAATTTAAATTAATATTTGATATTAAAAAATATCAAAAACTAAACTTTTAATAATAGTTCCTTTTACTGATGATATTTCAAAACAAAATATCGTTGAAACAGTCAATGGATCAAGTTATACCGAGGCTGCTTTATCAAAATTAATTGTAGTTGATCATACTCAAGTTCCAAAATTGGAAAAATCAGACAATGTGGTAGTTGGTGAACTTAAAGAAACTTATGAAAAGAAAAATTCTCCCATCAATCAAAATGAAAGTAATTCTGCTCCTCAAGAAAAAAAAGATTTTTCCAAGTAAAATTTTCTCATTTATTAAACTTTAATTTTCCTTTACTAAATTTAGGATTGAGATTAAAAGAATAATTAGAGTAAGTAAAAATGATGAAAATTCATCAAAAAGAATTTCTTTCGTTGCTTCCATTTTATCTTTATTTGTGTTCGCTGGAATATGTCTTTTGGGATTCGAAATTCATAAAAATCATAAAAAAGCAAACATTATTGTTTCTGATAATAACGAATTAGAAAAAAAATTTGATTATGTTTTATTGGATAACGAAGAAACCCACACTTCTTCACGCGAAATTGGGATTCAGGAGATTTAAAAAAGTTAATTTTAATTATAAAAATATATATAGAACTCAGAATAAATTAATTAACTAAACACTTATGTCTTTTATTTAATATATAAAAAAGAAATAATTTAAATCAGTATTTTAAATTTATTAATATTACAAAAAAATTTAAATTTTTTAAAACAATTTAAATTCGTATTTTTGAAAGTGTCATAAAAATATAAATTTAAATTAATTTGAAATATACATTTCATCTTATAATATAATTTCAAGTATTATTAATAGAAATATTTAATTATTTAAATTCAAAATGGAATCAAAAAAATTTCCTGGAAAGATTGCATTTATTATATTAATCATAAATTTACTAGCAAAAAGTCTTGCAGATATCATAATAAAATCTCCCAATCAATTTGCTGAATTATTCAACGGTAAAAATCTTTTTTATAAATCCTTTAGAACAATAAGATATAGGCAGATAGAAATAAACCTTCTATAAAAAATTTTCTAATATTCTTATTAAAAAAATAAAAGAATAAATTATATAAATCGATATATTCTAAATTTGTCTTATATTTACAAAATTTACAAGATTAAAATAAAGCTCCAATAAAAACAAGTCTTAGTAATTTTGGGAGAATTCCATATGGATATAACATCGTTGGAAAGCTCTACTATGATCCTGACAATTTAGATAAAGACATGGCTTGTAAACCATTAAATATTACTATATCAGAAGAGCACAATATAGATGAAGTACCAATAATTCTTTTAGATAGAGGAAATTGCTCTTTTGTTACAAAAGTTAGAAATGTCCAACAAGTAGGGGGTCAAATTGCGCTGATAGTTAATAATAATCCTTATGAAGACGTTAAGGATATAATTATGGCAGATGATGGTATGGGGCGTGATTTAGTTATTCCGGGAGTCTTAATTACCTATCAGCAAGGAGAAATAATAAAGAAATTTTACAAAGAAAATAAGCTATTCCCTAAAATAATTGAGAATATTCGAATTGAAGTTGATTTTGAAATGGAAAATCGAACAAACATAGTGAAGATGGATTTTTTCGTCACTTCTTTTAATGAGTATTATTATAATCTATTAAAAGAAATTACTGATCATCTCAAAATCCTGAAAGATACAGTTGATCTGAATGTTTATTATGTTACTCATCCTTCCTACGATTATGCAGAAGGTTTTTATCGTGATATTTCGAATTGCTACGGTAGTGGGCTTCATTGTCATCATCCTGGTAAATACCTTGTTACTGATGGAAGAATTTATCTTGATGAAGACATTAAGCAAAAATGTATACTAAATTACGCGAAGGAAAATAAGAATATTGATTTATATTTAGATTATATGAATACTTTCTTTATAGAATGTGTTAACAAAACTTCTTTTAATGCAGAATGCTCTGCAATAGTTTCAGAGAAACTTTCATTGCCTTTGAGTAAAATAAACCAATGTTATCATGATTCATTTAATACAACTTCAGTTGAAAAGTACAATCAAAATTTAATGAAATATTTCAAAGTATACGCAAAAAATGAAATTTTGATTAGTGACTTAAAACAGAAAAACGATAATTTTATTTCTTTTTCTCCATCGCTTATGATAAACAATAGAAATTTTTGGGGATCTTGGACATTAGAAAACGTTTTTGAAGCTGTTTGTTCTGCTTATCAGAAAAAGCCTCAAATATGTTATGACGAAGGATATTTCAAACCTACCTCATCAATCTCTAATTTTTCAATTTTTTTATTAATTGTATTCGTAATAGCTGTTAATGTTTTCATTTTTATTATGTGTAGAAACTTTATTAAAAGGAGAATAGTTGAGAGAATCGAATCTACAGACATTAATCATAAAATTAATACTGTTGTTACAAGTTATCTTGCTTTGAGAGAATCAAAATAATATATTTTTAGTAATACTTTTTAATTTCAAATAATTAAAGTTTTATTTAAATATTAAATTAAATGAATTTATTAAAATTAAAATCTTTTTAATTATTTATTTTTTTTACAAAAGCTTAATTAATTATTTATTGATATGATATTATGAATGATTTAATCAAACAAGTACACTTTATTTTATTAATTTTAAAAGGTTAATTTTATTCAATTTAAAACTTGATAATTTTAAGAAATTAAAGAAAACTAAATTCTAAATCTCAGTTTAGGAATTTATTTTATATAAGAAACTGTAGAAAGTAAATTTTAAACTAATGATTTAAAAATTTAAAAAAACCCAAATTAATATATTATTTTTAATTATAGCATATCAAGAGGAAAATAATTTATAAAAATTCCAAATACATACTGAATTATCATTTGAAAGTGAAATTATTTGCTTATCATCAGGAGACCATTTTAAAAAGTTTAATTCTTTAGAATGCCCTAAAGACTTTCCTAAAAATTCAAACTCAGGAATTTTAAATAATAATATTTCTCCAAATTCATTTCCGATTGCGATAAAGTTTCCATTATTCGAAATCTCAACACAAGTTAAATTTTGATTCAAACTCATTTCAGCAACAGGTTCAGTTTGATTAAAATCCCATAAAGCAAGATTACAATTATAGCCAACAGAAACTTAAATTGTTTTTAGTTTTTAATAATAAACCTTTATTATAAAAAGTATTTAGAATGTAAATTATTTTTCTCTCTTCAGATGAAGAATTTTAAATATTATTCAATAAATTAGTTTACTAATCTCGAATGGTTCACTTTTTTTTTGAGTTATTCCTGAAATATATCCATTTTTTAATGTTTGATTATTCGCTCTTTTTTGTGTTTTAATATCGAAACAATTTAAATTTTTATCTTTTCCACAACTATGTATTAGATTGGGCCTTTTACAATCAGCAAAGACTTTAAATACATTTGTATGATGAGCTGAAAATTGAATAGTCAATTCGTGTGTTCTTCTAGTCCAAATTCTTACAATACCATCTTCTCCTCCTGTAATGATGTAATTTCCGTCTACATAGATAGAAGAAATTTTCCCTCTATGAGCGGGAATTTCCCAAGCTTTATTATAATTATCAAGATTTTCTGAGATAATAAAATTCCTTAAAATTCCAGTTGAATATCCAATAAACAAAGTACCTTATAATTAAAAATCTTTTTACCATCTTCTCCTATATTAATAGATGTTGCTGCTTCATTGGGATTTGTTGGAGGAATGCTCATTACTACATTAAATTCATTTAAATCCCATAAATTTGTATTTCCCTAGCAAGTTGAGATTTAAAATTCATAATTAAATAAAACAAATTTAATTACCATATCATCGCAAACAAAAGAAATATCATTTCTTCCTCTGAAATAAGTTGCAGAATTAACAGGAACTACATGGCTAATTGAATGAAGAGTATAAGTAAAATCATCAACTAAAACTCGAAAGATTTCTCCATTTTTTGTAGCTGCAAAAAATTCTCTAGGATCAGTCCCTTGAGTCAATGTTATAACTCTACTAGATAATTGGATTTCGTGAGTTAATATTTGTTTTCCTTCGTTGAATATTAATTTCTTGATCCTTCCGTCACCTCCACCTATAATAATACTATTCCCTGAATTGGAGCTATCCATTCCATAGAGCAAAGAAGTTACTCCGTTATTTATCACATTGAATGAAGTTTTAAAGTACAAATTCTCCAAATTAAAACTTGAAAGTTCTCCTCCAGAAGTACCCATATATAAAGTTTTATTTTCCAAATCAACCAAAGAACATGTATAAATTCTATTGTAACCAGTTGAAGGTAAATTAAATTTATGGAAATTCGTATAATATTGCATTGAAGTAAAATCAAAATAAAACTTCACATAATGAATTACATTTACATTTGCTATAGAAAGGTAATATTCAGTGTTATTTTTAGGCATATTTCCAGTTCTTTCAACATTCATATTTTGGTTCATTTCAAGCATATAGATAAATGTCCATTGAACTAAATTTATGTTAAACTCAAAAGTTTTATGGAAACATTTATATCCTGTTTCTAATTGCCAAATGTAAACGCTATTGTCGAATCCTGCAGCAGCAATATACTGATCATCTTGCGAAAACTCTAAAATATTTACTCCTTTTAATATCCCGGTAAGTTCATATATGACTTCTTTTCTATCAAAATCCCATAGAATTACCGAAGTTGGAATTATTTTCTCCAAGTTATCAGAAATAAAACCAACTGCTAAGTATCTTCCATTATTAGATATTCTAAAAGCGCCTATTTGATTTTTTCCATGTCTAAAATAAACTTGATTATTTCTATCATTTAAATCCTCCACAACAATAATTCCTCCAACAGAATAAATAATAGAATCTGGCATCATTGGGTGTGCTTGAATACATTTTTCAATATTTGAATTTAAACCGATTATATGACTTAATTCAAAATCTTTATTATAATCTTCGGAATTTATCTCATTAACATAATCTTTCATTTTAAATTTTAAGTTATAACAAATAAAATTAAATAATTAAATTTCTTTCACTAATTCAAAAACCCAACTAATAAACGTAATAAAATAGCAATTTAAAAAGAGAATTAAATTTGGTAGGTGAATTAATTCTATTATTGATTAATTGAAAAAATAATTTATAACTTATGAATACTTGTAATAATTATTTACAAATAAATATATAATTATTAATTACATATATAAAAATTTATAATATTTATTCAAGAGAAATATAATTTATTATCATTTTAAATCAATTCAATCATCTTCTTCATTATTCTGTAAATTTAAAAGCTTTTCTTTTAAAATTTGATTAAATTTAATTCTAAAATTTTCAGAATTATCATCAATTAAATTTGATAAATCCTCATATAGACAGTTGGACTTTTCTTTGTCAAAATTATTTTTTGAGTTTATACTATCGATTTTATAACAAAAGGAATCATTTATGGATATTTCGATTATATTGTTTTCCAAGGTTGTAATGAATATTTTTTTAACTTCACTAGACTCAAAATTTTCTTCATTAGTAACATTTTCTATTAATCTGTAATCTAAAATTAATTTATCTTTCAACAAAAGACTCAATTCTTCTTTTATATAATCAGAATTCATTATTAATAATAATGAATTAATTAGAATTTTAAATTTTTAATTCACATATATATAAACTGCTAATATTTAGTAATTTTGAGCCTATTATTTATGAATAATATTTATTTCAAATTTAATGTGAAATACATAATATCATATAAAGAATTTGAATTAAAATATATATTTATTATGTTAAAAAAAAATTTATGGATTGATTCCTAATTTTTTTTTTAAATTTTCATTTTCTTCTTGCTTCTTAGTTAAATCAGTTTTTTTGTATATTTTATTCTGTTGGTAATAAAGGCATATTAAGTATCTAATATTTTTTTAAAAAATGTTATAAAATTATAATTACCTTCCAGCAACGTTAAAACCTGATAAATGATCTACCGCATTCTTTGCATCATATATATCCTCATAAACAACAAATGCAGTTCCTCTTGTTTGATTTGTATTACCTCTATAAAAATATAAGGATTATTAAAAAGAAAAAAGTCTCACTTTCTTATTTGTCTAATTGCTCCAAATTTTCCGAAAATATCATATAATTCTTCAGAAGTTATTTTATATGGAAGATTTCTGACAAATATAATTCTATTTACTTCAGGAGCAAGCCTAATCTAAAATAATAAAATTTTAAATCTTATATAGTAAGTACTCACATTCTTGACCTTAGTATTCATTTAATTTTTGAAATTTTTGTTAAAATTATATTATTAAAAAATAAAATTTAGATTTTTCAATAAAAAATAAATGTTTTATTTTGATATAATTTTCTTTGATTTTTAGACATCAATTTAACCATAATAAAATGCCTATATAATATAAGTTTTTATGAAATTTTAAATGAAATAGATTTTAAAATAAAAGTATAAGAAAAAAAGATTTAAATATATAAAAAAATTTATT
>Ga0194116_10004983_pt1 | contig 14843 bp, 12 predicted proteins | sample TA2MahsurfametaG_4_FD_148617 | JGI IMG/M metagenome (GOLD analysis project Ga0194116, IMG submission 148617) | Freshwater microbial communities from Lake Tanganyika, Tanzania - TA2015008 Mahale S9 surface | ecosystem: Environmental > Aquatic > Freshwater > Lake | place: Tanzania: Lake...
CAATCCCCATAAATTTAATAAAATCTAATTAAAATTTTTATAATTTAAATAAATAAATATTTATATTTTTTTATATAATCATAAAAATAATAAAATTAAATATTGAAATGATATAATAAATTATTGGTTTAATATAATCTCCAACAGTTATAATAAATTCATTTTTAATTTTTAATTAAATATTAGATAGATATATACTTTAATCAAATTATTTAATAGGAAGAAACTTTACCATCCATTATCACAATCTTTAACTTTATTATTATCAAAATTTTTTGAATTCTCTTGATCTTCAAATCCATTAGATACTCCCCAAGAATCATTGTTTCGCAAATTATCTGAATTAGATTTTTCAATTTCTTTATTTTTACTAGAATTTCCCCAGCCTTCATCATTAGAATTATCTACTTTTGTAAATGTATTAGATCCCCATGCGCCTGATTCAACATTATTATTGCTAGTTTCTGAATTTGTTTTTGCATTTCCCCATCCGCCTGATTCAACATTTGAATCATTATTATTGCTATTGTTATTTTCATCAAAGTTAGAACTTGAGTTCCAACTTGCACTTTTTCCAAATCCATTCCTATTATCATTATTAAAATTGTTGTTTCTGGAATTATTAAAGTTTCCATCTCTATCACCTCTTCTATTTCCTCCACGAAATGATTTATTTTCTCTTGGTTTACTGCAATCAGAGGCTCTATGACCACTTTCTCCACAATTAAAGCAACCCTTGGGTCTAGAATCTCCTTTTGATTCTCCACCACAATTATTTGCAAAATGACCTTCTTGTCCGCATTTAAAGCAAGTCTTTTTGGTATTATTTCTTGGTTGAGTGCAATCTCTAGAATTATGACCTTCTTCATTGCAATTGTAACATTTCCTAGGACCACTTTGATTGTTAAAACCTCTTCCTCCTCTTCCTCTATCACCTCTTCCTCTATCTCCTCTATTTGGCCTTTCATACGAGTTATTGTAATCTATTATTTATATTAAGTTAAATAAATAGAAGATATGATTTGATTATTTTAATTATCTGATTATAAGAAAATTAATTACTCATATTGAAAAGCTTGATTTTATTAATTATTTTAATTTTTACCTTTTTTTTCAAATGTAGAGCTCCCAAAATTATTATTTGAAGTTTCCCAAGCACTTTTAGATTCTGTAAAACTTGAATTCCCCCATTCAGAATTTTGAGAAGTTTTATTATTATTAGAATTATTAAAATCTGAGTCTGCTGTATTTCCCCAACCTGATTGTGAATTATTATTATTAGAATTATTTAAATTTGAATCTACTGAATTTCCCCAACCTGATTGAGAATTACTATTATTAGAATTATTTAATCCTGAGTCTTCTGTATTTCCCCAATTTGATTGAGAAGTTTTATTATTACTAGAATTATTTGTTTCTGTATCTGCTGTTTTGCCCCATCCTGATTGCGAATTTTTATTTTTAGAATTATTAAAATTTGTGTCTACTTAATTTACCCAATCTGATTTAGAATTATTGGATTCATTTAAATTATTATCAGAATTTCCCCATACAGAATTATTTGAATCTACTTTAATATTCTTTTTATTTTCTTTATCAGGATCATTATTCCAATTAGAATTATATTCTGTTTTTCCAAATCCTTTTTCCTCTGAATTATTGAAATTCGTTTCAGAATCTTTATTAAAATTCCAGCCTGAACTTTCATTTTCTTTCTTTAAATTATTTGATGAAGATTGAGTTTCATCAGCAAAACTATCCCAAGAAGAATTATTGTTTTTATTATTTGAATCATTGACATTTTCATTATCATTATTCCACGTGTTATTATTGCTATAGGACTTATTCTCGTATTGACGATTTACATTATCAGGTTTTTTGAAATAATTATTGTTGTTTCTTGATGAGTTATTTCCTCTAGGTCCTCCCCTGTAACCCCCTCTGCCTTCACCTCCTCGATTTCCACCTCTTCCTCTATTATAATTTCCATTATATTCTTTGTTATTAAATCCGTTAGAAGACCTGTTATTGAAATTTGAATTTCCATTATCGAAAGTATTTTCATTATTATTTGTAGAAGATCCCCAGCCTGAATCAGTATTGAAATCTCCTTCATTAAAATTATTATTATTAGAGATGCTTTTATTATTAATACCTGAATTATCCCAATTGTTAGAAGAAAAGTTATTATTATTGTTTTCAACTTTATATTCGAATTTTTCATTAAAATTTTGATTAACATAATTATCATTATGTTTATTTCCCCAATTATTATTAAGATTTTCATTGTATAATGAATTATTGGAATAATCTTGTTTAATATAATCTGGATTACAATTCATAATTTGATGGTCTGCCGAATAACTATTCATGTTAATATTTCCATTGAAATTTGAATTTTCCCAATTGTTATTTTCATCGAAACTTCTTTCTCTTTTATTTTTCAAAAATTGGGAACTGCTTTTAGAATTAAATCCTTGATTCAAGCTTGAGAAATGATTATTGCTTGAACAATCTTCATTGAAATCTAATGAATTTTGATTATTGAAAGAAGTCATTCCATCTAGAGAATCCATCTGCATTGATCTCATATCAAAATTTTTTAAATCGAAATCAGAATTATTAAGCATATTATTATAATTGATATCTTCTCTTAAAACAGGGCGTAGAGTATTTCTAACAAAATTCCTATAAGCTTCAGTAGAGAAATGTTTTTTAAAATAATGTGAAAGTTCTTCTAAGTTACCAAATAATTCGTTATGAAACGATAATCCATTTTCTCTGACTTTTATGAATTCTGTTGTAAATGTACCAATTTTTACGCAATATCCTAGTATAATATATTGCGGATAATGGTTTAAAATAGTAAAATTATAATTAATAAATGATTTATCTTTCATTTTTTCTTCCTTTAGTCTTCTCTCCATTTCCTCAATTGATTCAAAATGAATAAATTTTCTATGAGCTTTTGCATTTCTAACAATTATTTCACAATTTTTAACAAATTTTTCAGAAATCTCTTGCAAGGAGTAATATATTTCTTTCTCCATTCGAAGCTTTGAACCGATTGAAGCCCCAGCTGGTTTTTCCATTTCTTCAATTTCCAAATGACTATAGCAATTTTCATAAAATTTCCAAGAAAGATTTAAAAAATTATTTCCTCGAGAACTTGGTCTAAATATAAAACTACCCAATTCAGCATTTCGGAGAAAGTCTATTGTTCGAGAGTAATCAATATTTTTGAAATTGGAGTTTCTTATATTTCTTGCTTGATATCTTGAAGAAAGGCCTTTTGGATTATTTTGATTTTTTTTTTTAAGATTATTTTCAGAAAATTGAGATAAAATCCAATCATCTTCTATTATTTTAAAATACTTATCCAGCTTTTCGACTTCAATGAAATTTTTTATATTTTGAAGAGAAGAGGGCTTTGCTGTCAAATCCACACGAAATAAATGAAGATTAATATCTTTAACTCTCGTTTCTATAAATGATATTTGACGAAAATTCTCATGAATTTCCTCTATTTTTTGATCTGTAATATTTTCATCATCATAAATGTCTTTTACCCAAATATAACCATCCAAGTCATTTTGAAGTTTGCATTTGATATGATTTCTTTCACTTTTAATAATCTTTGCCAGTGCATAACTACCAATACGGAAGTTGGGATCTCCTATCAGCAATCCAAATAATTCGCTTGGATTTAAATCAACATGAGGAATTATTATATTTACAAAAAAAGGATTTTTGAATTCCTCCAAAATAAAGCTAATATCATGCTCAATAGTAAGAACTCCTTTTTCTAAGCTCTTTCTTATATATTCGTTTAAATCAAGACAATTGAGCTTTTCTGGTTGATTTAAAATTATCCTTGTAGCAATTTCATTTGATTTATTGAAACTTTCTTCCATTGCACTTCTCGCAATTTTTTTGGCCATGTTGTATTTTATTGGATGAATACGGGTTGAATCTAAGAAATCGCATAATGTATCAAAATCATAATTGTTACAATTCTTGGATTTTTTAATTTTTATAAAACCAGCGCAATTATTAAACACTTTCTGTCCTAAAATTTGAAGTTCTAAAAGACTTGCACGGGTTTTAACATTTTTTAAAATAATAATTTTATTTATGAGAAAATTGGCTTTACGTGGGCCCATTCCGCAAATGAATTGCAAGGGAGTTTTTAGATGTTCATGTTCTACTGCTTTATTAAGTTCTAAGCCAAAGATATTAGTAATTTTAATCGCTCTCAGTTCTAAGTAAAATTGCAATTTTGATTGATTCACAATAGACATTAAAGAATGAAGAGGAATCGAAAGGCATATATTTTTAGAAATTTCTTCATGCCAAAGATTTAAAATTTCTGGGAGAGGATTTTGCTTTAATCGACCTTGACTAATAGCAATTTTTGTTTGGAAGTTGTAAGCAGATAATTTGTTTTCATTTCTCTGACATAAAGCATTAAGTTCAGGAATTTTTGTGTTTGAAAATGTTATCCATGTATTGTGATTTTCTAATTTTAAAATTATTTGAAATAACTCATATATTCTTATTTGTTGATTATAATACTTAATTAAATTTTAATAAATGAATTTTTTTTGATAATATTAATGATTATAAATATTATAGGATAAAGTTTTACCTTTTTGAAGCTCTTCTCCAATCGAAAAAAGCTGCTCTTTTAAAATTTTACATTTTAAATCATTTGCTCCTATCACAATTAAATCAGGTTTATTTTTGAAAATAAATTCTCTTAGTTTCACCTCTTCCATATTTTTTTCATCTTTTTCTTCTCTAGAAGATAAATTATATGGTTTTGTTAATAATTTTTCAAACTCTATATCTTCTAAAATTTCACCTGATTCATCTAGGCAAACTCCGTGAATTTTGCTTTTTGTATTATCATATATAAAAGACACTACTTTAGCATATTCTTCTTCTATAAATAAATTATCTTTATATTCTGTTTTATTGTTATTCATTTCGTATTCATAACTTTTTATTTTTCTATATTGTCCGCTTTTCAACAGATTTTCAAATTCATTAGCACATTTTTTAATTACATAATCTTCTGCTTTTTCTTTCAATATATCTTTAATCTCTTTATCAAAAAATGGAATACAATATTCAGCAACCAAAATTCTAAGTGCTTCTTCTCTCATTACTCTCCAAGCATTTTTATCTGAATGACTTTCGTATATTTGAGTTTCTCCATTTATAGCTAAATTCAGCTTTTCAGTGACATCCGAAAAATAATCAGGATTATAATGAACTGAAATATTAATTAATTTTTTTTTTTCATATTCTAGCATCTCCAAAAATAGATCATCAATAAATGATTCTATAGGCTTGTTCGTGATTCTTTTTACACGGTATCCTGCATTTAGAGGATTAAGTTCATTTCCACCTTCTGCAGTGGGTTCAGTGGAAATACTACAGTTTTTTTGATACAAAATTCTTGTAATATTTCTGATATATGGAAAAGAAAAATATTCTAATGCTATGAATTTACATGCTGCAGTCATTACTTTAATTTCTTGATCATATACTCCATTTATATATTGTCTTGAAGAATATTCAGGAGTCATAGTAGGACAAGGAGGGATTATTAAGTTATGACCTTCAGAAATGCTTTGAATATTGGTGCATACATCATAAGCGCTTAATGAAAAACTTTTTACAAATTTATCAATTTGAGATTTTTTAATTGACTGGATTATAGAAGTCTTAACAGGTCTTATTACGCGAGTTGCCTGTTCCTCTGTTAATTTTAGATCATCATAGCATAATTCCTTGAGAAAGTTGTTGTAAATATTTACGTCATTTAATTCAATCTGAGTTTGGGAATTTTGTATAAAATTTGTTTCTATAATCTGTGCCAAATCTTCGTTTAAAGTCAGATTTTTAAAGGTTTGAAAATTTTTAAGAATTATATCCTTCACAGAAAAAAAATTTTCCCATTCATAATCCAGTTCGAAAATTCTCCAGATTAAAGGTATAGTTAATTCAGGCTCCCATTCAAAGCGTAAGTAGGTGGTTATATAAGGTATTTCGAATTTTTCTTTTTTGTAAAATCCAAGAATTTTAGAGATTTTATAACTTAAAATATCTTTGGTCTTTCTCGAAGATTCAAGATTCAACTCCCCTTTTATCAATAAACTGTCAGTTATCCAATTGGCTTCACTTTTTATATTATCAAGGATATTTTTAACTTCTTCATCAGTTCTAAATATTATTGTTTAAAAAATTTTGTACTTAATTAAATAGCATTTATTATAGATAGAAGTTTATTTTGGCATTTATAAAACAATAATTCAAATAATTTTCGAAAAATGATTAAATTTTATAATTATTATTTTTCACACAGAGTGAAATAAAATCAATTTTATTTTGTTTCATTTTTTACCTATACAAATATCTAACTATTATTCTTTCAGGAACATCAGTCATAACAATACCTTGATCACTTGTGGTCAAGAATTCATCTTCAAGCTCTGTTGTTATTAATTCAGTAACTTTATTATTTTTAGAAATTTTCAAGTTGTTTTCATCTGTATAATTTTCTCTTGTAAAAATTGAATGTGCAAGAGATTTATTTGGGACTTTTATTTCATTTTGACTAATAAAGTCATCTTCTTCTTGATCCTGTAAATATTCGTTTTTAATTTCGCTTTTTTTTCTTTTTTTTTCTCTATCTCTTAAATGATCAGATTCTACTAAATCCAAATCATCAGTTAAATCCTTTTTTTTTCTAAGCTTATTTCTTTTTTTATTTTCGGGAAAATTTAGAATTTCATTATCACTACTACATAGAGAGCTATCCAATTCAGCCTCCGGAACATCTTGGTTTTCTAAATTCTGAAAACATAAAGATTAAACTGATAATATTTTATTTTGATAAAGTTAATTTTCATTAATTATTTACTCTATATAAATTTGGAGGTTGATTTGATTCATCCTCAGCTTCATTTACTATAAATCCGTCATCTTCATACTCATCAAGATTTTCGGAATTTTCGTATTCCTCTTCATCTTCTGATTCTTGTTTTTGTTTCTGTATTTTTAGAATAATTTATGAATTTTTTACTTTTTTCTTATGTTGTGATTTTTTATTAATCTTCATCTTTTAATATCGCAAATACTCTGCTTTGATTTAAGTATAAAATTTTCTATTAATTTTCCAATAAAATTTTTATAAATTATTATTATCATTTTATTTGGGTTTTCTAATTTTTGAAAATTTTTAAAATGTATTAATTCTAAACAATTTTTAAAAGATATTATTCTCGAAAACTTTAGTAAAGTAGATTGTTTGAAGTTTTATCGGCATTTACAAGTTATATATCTATGTTATTATTCTTAAAAAGTGAATTTACCATTAAAAAATTATCTATAATATACTTATCTAAAAATATTTCTTATTCTTTAAAAAATTTCTTTAACTATTTAATTGATGCAGCAATCTTTACTTTTTTTATATTACAAAAAAATACTATTCCAACATAATAAGTAAACTAATTTTTTTATTTACTAATCTAAAAGAATATTTTCTTAATTTCTATAATAATAAATGACAGAAATTAAATATAAATCTTATAAATTTTATTTATAGTAATATAAATAATTAAAGCCTTTATTTAGTATTATCAAAAATTTAATTTCTGATATTTATGCATTTAATTCAATAAATTGTGTTTTTTTTCTTTTAATTGTCTAAGTTAATTTAAATTGAATAAATTTCCTGAATTTATATTTATTTTACATCATACCTCTAAATTAATTTAAAATTTGAAACTTGAAAATTTGAGCATTCTCACAATTGTACCTCAATTATAGTCTTTTAATAATAGAAACTCCTTATGACTGTTTTTTTAGTATTTAAAATTATAGTAATAAAACAAGATATTCCTTAAAAGGAAAATAATAATTTAGAAATGTATTTAAAAATATTATTTTCTTTAAGTTTATATTTAATTTTAAAATGATAGAAATAATTACGAAAAACAAATTAAATTTCATTATAAACTTTTCTCAGAAAGACACTTCAGATTTAAATTGTTCAAAAATTCTTCATGCAATATCAGTGGCTGATTCTCTCTTAAATGAATTTGATAAAGAAAACTCAATAAGCAAGGGAATAGGCATACTATCAGAAATTATTGAATCAAATGTTTCAAATAATTCAAAAAATATTAATACTATAATTTTTGGGAAATGTATCGAATGCTTCTCTAAAACAACTAACCAAATTAAATGCATTTTAAATTTCTTCTTCAAAAAATATCAAGAAATATTCCAAAAATTATTTATTAATAAAAAGACTACACAAGACTTATCTTTTCAAGTATATGCATCGCATTCTTTAACAAGATTTTATTATCTCGAATTAATAAAGACTTTACCCAATTTAATATTGAATAAATTAGAACTCATATGTTCAGTATTTTTTATAATTATCTATTTTTTCTTCCTTGATTAGACATTTTAAAAAGTTATTTGTTATTTAATTAAAAGCTCATAGATTTATTGACAAAAGAAAATTCTTTAATAGAAGAAAGACTATTAATTCTTGATATTTTAGAAGATAATATAATAAAAGATTCCAACATGAATAAAATTTTTCTAGAAAATTTTAATTTTCTCTTATCAAATTATATCAATAATGGATATGCAAAGGAGGAAAAAGCAAAATTGTTCTTTAAATCTTTTAAAATTTTGAGTAAAATTTTAGATGACAAAAATGATTTTTCTTCGGAAGTTTTATTAGTTTTAAAGGATTTCTTTAAAGAATTTCTCTTCAAAGATGAAATCAATTATAAGATATTTTCTTATGCTTTAATAGTGGCAAACAAGGCTAAATCAAATTTTGAGTTTTTAGTAGAAATATTAATAGATATGAATTTTTGTTTAAAAAATTCAAAAGTACTTATTTTTTATTTAAAATTTTTTCGCAATTTTTTCTTTTAAATTTTAGTTAGATTCAATAATCCCTAAAAATTTAGGGAGAAGTAATTTGGAAAATGCTATAAAAAACAATACAAATGAAGTAAAAATTGGAAATAATTTTTTTGCTTTTTTGATAGAGTTTTATATAGAAACTTCGAACAAGATTGAATTTAATTCTTATAAGTTTGAAAAGATAATGTTAAAGATGATATATGCTTTTTTAGATTTTCTATATAATTTAGATTTTTCACATGAAAACAATATAGAAATTCTCATCCAGTTTCTTATTAATTTTGAAGAAATTAATAATTTATTTAAATCTCTTACAAACAAGGATAATTCAGTATTTGAACTTATCCCCAATGAAAAATTTTATCTTTTTAAAATTTTTAATTTGATGAGTCTAACTAATATCAAAGAAATTAATGGCGGTTTTAATTCTCGAGTTCTTTTGTCAGACCAACTCCTTAGCATAGATAATCCTAAAAGTCAAATTTTGATTAAAGAATTCTATTTTAGTGATTTATTAAAGAGTAATAAAGAAGATTCTTCTATAAGAATAGGTGATAATTTAACTAATCATAAAGTAGCTTTCTTATCAAAGGTTAATAATTATAATAATTATGCAATACAAGGGTTAAACGGCATTGATGATTTAAAAGAAATAAAAGATTTTCTGATAAACATAAATAAGATTTTAAATTTAACGGAAAATAATCTTTCTTTTCATTCAAAATCTGATTTTGAATCAAATTTGAATTCACTTTTTTTTATTAAATTGGATAAGCAAAATATTATTCAGAAATTAAATTCATTTTCTAGAAAAGTCGATCAAAATCAAAAACTTATATTTTATTTATTCCAAGAGGAAAACTTTGAAAACCTTTTTGGAGCTTGTAATAAGCTTCTAAAGAATATAAGTTTCATAATAGAAAAATTGAGTTTTCTAGATAATTCTAAAAAAACTTATCCAGATTTTATATTGGAAAACTTCTGTGAAATATATATCACATTTTTAACCAATATTTTATATTGGTTTAAAATAAGATTAAATTTTCAAATAATTGAAAATTCAAAAAATTTGGATGATTTATCTTCTTCAAGCTCTCATCTACAAAATAAAAATAAACAAAATAAGCCTTTTTTCTTTCAAAAGAAATTTGAATCTCAAGCTTTTAATGATATATTAAATAAATCGAGATTATTTTTAAATCAATTAAAATTTTTTATAAAAAAAAATAGTGAAAGATTTTTAATTGTTCATAGTGCAGTATCAAGTAATTTTTTTGATGAAATATTTAAGACTTTAATAGAGTATGATTTCCTCAAAGAATTAATAGTAACAATAAAACTTCTACTTAAAAAAAATAATTTTTCTGATTTGACAATTATAAAAAAGTTTTTTGATTTTATCTTAGACATTTATTTTATTCAACAAGAAATATTTGATAAATATGATTTTAAACGTAAAAATACAGGACTAATCAAAAATGAACTAATTGAAAGCATCAAACAAATTGAGATTGTAGATTTCGTAAATATTTTTTCTATTTCAAAAGATAATGACACGATAGATCCAAATCTTTCTGTTTATTTCAGTTTTTTACTTTTTAAAAAACTGATAAAAACAAATTATCAAGTTCAATTTTGCAAATCAAATGATATAAATTATAAAAAACATGAAAATCATATTAATTTGATAATCAATTTCCTCCAGAATATTGAGAGAGATTCCAACATAAATCTAAATATTTCAAAAAACTTTTTGTGTCAATTAATTAATTATATGGAAAACTTTAATAATCTCACAAAGATAATTTATGATTTCATAAACTTTAAGATGGACAAAAAACAATTAATTTTGAATTCTAAACAACTTAATCAATCGAATATTTTCCAGGAATTTCATTCCTTAAAAAATTTAAATTTTATAGAATTAGATAAGACGTTTGACAAAATAAACAAATTGGTATTGATCAAAAACCAGATCCAAGAACATAGATTTCTTTTTAATAATTCAGAAGAAATAATTGAAGAACCATTTCCTTCAAACGATAAAATCAATAATTCAGAATTAATCAAAGAAAATTATATCGATTTTTTGAAACACTTTCTTAAAATAAAAAAAGCATTTATAACATTAGATGTGATAAACAGTATTTTATTTAGTTCAGAATTAAATTTATTTTCGAGTAATAATGATTATAATGAAACTGAAAATAAATCTACTTTGCAAAATAACATATTTTCGGAAATAAAAATAAATATTTTTAATATTACAAAATGTTTCGAAAAAATTTTCTCTAATGAAATTAACTCTTGTTTGTTATATCTTGACAAAGGACTTTATGAAGAGCTTTTAAATTTTTATCTTAAAATATGCTCAATTTTAAACATTAAAAATAATGATAATATTATCAACATTGAAAACGATGAAGTAAAGTCCAATTCTCGAATATCTAATAATCTCATATTATTAAAAAATTATTTCTTGGATAAAGTGGCTTACTTTTCCGAAAAAGTAAATGAATTTATTTTATTCATATTCAAAAATGTTTACTGTTTTGAAGAAAATCCTTTATTTCAAATAAAAATTAACAAAAAGAGTCTCAGTGAAGATGAGAATAATTATAACATTATAATTAAAAATGAAACTATCAACTCAAAAAATTCTCTTAAATTCAAAGATAAAAATAATTTGATTTATAATAAGATAGACTCGTCAAATCCCAAATTTAATCATTCTTACTCCTATTTAGATATAGAAGACAAGTCTTTCAAGTTCTATTGTTTCATTTATTTAGATGAAAAAGAATATATTAAAGTGAATTTGAATGATGAGACTGATAAAATTTTATCAAAAAAAGAAATAAATCTAAAGATAAAAGCGTTTACAGAAACTTCGAATTCTAATTTGCAAAAAAATTATCAAAAAAGTTTTCCGCCTGAAATTAAAGATTTAGACTGCAATCATAAATTTAGAATTAAAGCTATATTTTATGTTACTTTTCGGAATAATTTACATATTAAACTAAAATCGATTGAAAAATTATTAGATTGAAAAGCATATATAATATTATGAATAATAGATATTTTATGTCTCCTGAGGAAGATAATAATTAAAAATGTAAGAAAATAATTAAAAAGCATCTCTCTAAATGGATAGATATAAAATAATAGATTGAAATTATTTTTAATACAATAATTTATTTAAATAATCATTTTTGTTTATCTATCCTTTTATTACAATTTATTCTTCTTCCATTTTAAAATAGTTTGATAAAAATTAATTCAAATATATTTACATTTAATTTTACTTATTATAGTATGAAATACAAATGAACATAATATTCTATTAAGTTTTCATTATTTTATTCAAATTCAATTTTTAAATCAGAGAAATAATATTAGTCTCTTTATTTATGTATATTACTAAAAAACTTGAGTACAATAGGAGTTATAAAGGTTAATGCTATCTTTAAATTTAAACATATAAATTAATAAAATTTACTGTAAAGTTAAATATGCTTTCGTAATTTCCCTTCTCTTGTTTTTTACTTTTGTCTTCGAATTTTTTTTGTATTTTCTCATTTTTATAATTCCTGTAAATTCGCTTGGCATTATCAACACAATCGAAAGGAATAAAATTAACTAAAATATTTTATTTTAAATTCTTAAAATAAAATTTTTTTTATTATGATTATAAAAGCAAACAAATTACTTATATTTACATATAATATCTCTTAATTTAAAAAAGTCACAAGATTCGTTTTTATAAAAATAATCTCTGTATTTTTTAGAGTTAATATCAAATATATCTATTTGTATCAGAGAATCTTTTTCTTGCGAATATTCTTTATAAAATTTAGAAAGAAGAACATCAGAAATCATAAAAGGAGGACAAAACTTGGATTTACCACTTAAAATTGAATTAATGAAGTTCAAATCAGAAGTAAGATTCTACTTATTTTATTAATACAAGTAAAATATCATAGAATGTTTATTTCATTTAATTAAATATCAATTACGTATAAAGAATTGTAAACATTATAAAATTCCAATTGCTGTTCTTTAGACTTTTTATTAATTTTTTCTTTGAATACTTGTATAAAATCACAATTATATCTGTCTGCCTTTTAATATATTTTATATTCATTTTAATTATTAAAGGATTATAATTAGAATATTTTAATAATATTTTACTTTAGCTATAATTGGTATTATTTTTGTGAATTTTGAAATCTGTTTCATTAATTTCAAATCTGCATTTGTAAGATTTAATAAGAAATATAAAACTAAGTGAATTCTATTATCTCGTTTTTCATCAAGGTTGGGAATTATTGAATTAGAATACTCATAATGTTTGTCTAGCTAAATATAAGCATTTTCTTATTTTAAAGAATTAATGTTATAAAAAATTAAAAAAATTATTAAAATTAATGAGTCGAAGAAATCATTTAAAGAAATAAAAAATAATTTAAAAACACACTTAAAAATTAATAAAGAAGAATATTTAAAATTCAAAATATTAATAAATATAAAATGCTTTTTTTTTATATAATTGTGAATTTTACTTTTTGAACTATAAAATCAATTATTCTTTGGGAATATATATCAAAGCACTCTTCAAAATTATAACCTGGGGAATCAATAAATGTAAAGGTATCATAATTTCGTTTATTAAATTCATTCAAATAATTTTCTTTGATAAATTCATATGGAGTAAAATCCAATGTTTGTTTATGTTCTAAAAGTAAAATATAATAATTTCAAATTTTGGAGATTTTCATAAATTATTATTTTTTTCAAACTTTTTAAATTTTTAGAAATACCAATAGTAGATTTTTGATGGCTTTTCTTGCTTCTTAATTTTTGTGGTTCAATTAAGTTTTCATTTATTTTATTATTATTTTCATTTAAATAATCATTTGAAGTGCTGTTAGAACAAGAATTTACAATGTTCAATTTGAATCGTTTATCCAATTTTTGAGAAATATTTTCTATAAATGTTGTTTTTCCAGAATCACTTGGACCAATAACTAGTATATTGAAATACATCTAAGATTTATTATTTGATTTTTGTGAAATTTATACCATTTTATTTTTGATGAATTTTTGTTTATTTGTGTTGTAATCGATATTACTTCTTGCAAGTATTTCTGAGTCAAATTCTATTTCAGAATTAAAGTCTTCAATATTTTTTTCTTTAAAATTCTTGAAATCTTCCATTCTAAAATAGAAAAATAAAATATTTCAATTTAAATTTGATAAGAAAAATCAAACATACATCTCTATTTTATTATTTTCAATTTCATTCTCTTTTTCTGGACTTTTCAAATTATTTATGTCTTTTTCATTATAGGATACTTTATTTATTTCTTCTAATAATATTTTGTTATTTTTAATTTCGTTGACTTCATCATCGATTCGAATATTTTTTATTTCCATATCGTGATCGATCATTTTAATATTTTCATCAATTCTTTCAACCGGAGTTTGAATTACATCTTTTTCATCTAAAGTTAAATTTCAATTTTTTTCTTTTATTAAATTTAATTTTTTTCCAATTTAAAATATACTAAAACTTTTATCCAGATATGAGTTGTGAGAATCTTCCATTTTTGTTAAGAAAGGATTATAAATAAGCAATTGAATTTTAAATCTTGATTTTAAATTCGATAAATTTTTAATTGATATTATTAGGAAGTAAATAAAATATTGATAATAAAATCAAATAAACAATTTTCAATTTTTATCAGATTTTCATTAACATTAAATTCATATAAGAAATATATAAATTTTAAAATATAGAAGAAAGAATAATATTGATGTCTTTAAAAATAACCTTTTATTTATAAAAATAAACTTTATTTGGAAAATTTAAACTTTTA
>Ga0194116_10004985_pt1 | contig 14835 bp, 8 predicted proteins | sample TA2MahsurfametaG_4_FD_148617 | JGI IMG/M metagenome (GOLD analysis project Ga0194116, IMG submission 148617) | Freshwater microbial communities from Lake Tanganyika, Tanzania - TA2015008 Mahale S9 surface | ecosystem: Environmental > Aquatic > Freshwater > Lake | place: Tanzania: Lake Tanganyika...
GGATTGGGGATTGGGGATTGGGGATTGCGCCCAATCCCCAATCACCAATCCCCAATCCCCAATCCCCAATCCCCAAATTTGTAATCAAGGCAATATATTATAAAGAGTTTATTTGATATTTTAGAATAATAATATTTATTTTTATATTATCTAATTTGTAAATTTAATTTTTGAAGATATTTTTTTAATTTTAATGTTAAATTCTTGGAGTTTATTCGGTTTTTCGAATATAATTATAAAAAAAAGCATTATTATTAAGGTTACATATATCCACATAACCTAAAATGTTGGAATTCCAATTAAATTTTATATAATATTTTTTTATTTACAAATAATAACATCCTTTCAATGAAAAACTAACCATTAAAAAGGTTTATTTGTATAGAAATAAAATAATTATTTATAATTTTAAAGTTTTAAAAACCTAATTATTTATTAAAAATTACAAATTTTATCTATAATTTGGAATCAAATTTTTTACTAATTAAAATTTTTGTATCTAAACCTTTAATATTTTTTGTGTTTTGAACAGTTCTATCGAAAGTCGAATATTCATTAGAAATCGTATTTATTCTTTCATCATCATAAGTATCTAAAACCGAATTAGTTTTATCTTTCTTATTTTGATAATTCTCATAAGTTGTTTTAATTCCTTTCTGTTGATTAGAATATCTTTCTATTTCAACTTGGCTTAAATTTTTATTACTTTTCCTTAAAAGATTTTTACTAAAATTAGAAATGCCTTTGCTAGTTAGATTGCTAATTTTACTTGAGCTTAGAGAATTTGCGATATTTATTTTAATTATAGACTTGTTACTACCATTAACTTTCACATTTAAAGTATTATTCCTTTCAATTAAGTCTTCTTGATTAATATCTGTGTTGATATCTTTTTTTATTATTTTATTATTAAAATTTAAATCAGCCATTTTGTTTATGAGATTCGAAGAGCAATTAACAACATCATTATCTAGAGTATTATATGGTCTTTTTATTTGATGATTTATATTAGGAAATGAAGATTGATTAATGTGGCTATTCTTATAAATACATGAGATATCATGTTTCCTATTATTGTTAATAGTTACTTTATTATTATTATTCCTTTTTAAATATTCAGAATTATATTCATTTGCATTAACTCGAGAAATTTCAGATATGTTGTCATAAATAAGAATTTCTTTATTATATTTTTTATAAACATATTCGCTTTCATTTGAATTATAAATTAAATGGTTTTTAGAGCTATTTAAATATTTATTAGAATCATTTCTAGACAGAGTATTCAAATCTTCGTTTTCTTTTTTTATCCCATTGTTGCTCACTTTTTGATTTATCTCATCATAAACACAATAAGAATGCTCGTAAAGAGAATTTAATTCATTACTATCAATATTCTTTTCTTCGAAATTTATTTCTTTTTCGAGTTCATTATTAAAATTTTTATTTGTGGAATATACAATTTTACCAATCGATTTGCTAAAATCAGTATTTTTATAATTATTATTTTTATTACAATTATTAAGATCACTTGAATTATATTTATGCTTGATAATATTCAACTTATCGGGACTCCATCTGCCTGATATATTTTGAAAGCTTGAATGAGCTTCGTTTATATACCTATTGATTTTACTTCTATTTTCCCATTCATTATCGAAATCAAAATTCTCATCGACATTAAAGCAATCATTATTATAATCTTCTTCAATTTCATTTTCTTCAACATCCAAATAATCAAAATTTTTTATTATATCAAGTTTTTCTTTTATGTTATGCATTAAAGAAATTTGTTCCGTAGTAAATACAGGAGAATTATTTTTGCAATTATTTTGATTTGCTTGGTTTAGTTCGTAAATGAATCTATGTACATCATTTTTTGTATTTTTGTTATAATTGAATGGAAAGTTTATGTTTTGTGAATAATTTAAATTATTATTGGGACCTTTTGAATTATTCTCTTTATTTGCATTTATGCAAGGAGGAATAAGATTTTTATCCGCAAATTGAGTTTTTTCAGAATTAAAAATGATATTATTATTAATGTAATTATTGTTATTATAACTAATATTTTTACATGAATAAGGATTTTTTTTCAATGAATTTTTGCTTTGAGGAGACTTGTTTGTATTAGAAACTCTTAGCTCTGCAAATGAAATTCTTTTTTTTTGAGAAGTTACTATTTTGTTTTGTGTTTGATAATAATTATTTTTTTTATTTAACGAATTGAAACTGTGCTCTAGATTTGTACCTTGAAGATATAAATCCACATTTAAAAACTCATCTTCTTTTTTATTAGTTTTATCAATATCTTTACTGTTGATCTTATTGTTTAGAACATTATTACTATTTTTGTTATCATTTGGATTTATAGGATGATTTATGCAATATAAGCAATTTTCCTCTTCAGAAGTTTTATCAGATAATTTAATGTTATTATTAAATTTTTTTTTATTTTCATTTTCAATATTATAATGTGATTTTTTCTCAGTCAATCTTAGAAGGCATTTATTACAAAACTTGCCTCGATTTGTTGTATCTTGATTCTTCGGCTCGCTCCAATAATTATCTAAATTGTTTATACTGTAATATGAATTATTACTAATGTAGAGATCACATTGCTCATTAAAATTAAAATTCTTTTCTTCCATTATTATTTCATTCAAAAGGTGATCTTTTACTGAATTTTTGGAGTTTTGTGAATTGATAGAATTTTTTCTTATTGAATAGATACTATTCGAAAAATTATCATTACCAACTATGTTTCTTTTTATATTAAAATCCTTTTTTTCTTTGATCAAATTATATTCTTGTTCATCGTAAGTATTTGTAAAATCTTTTGGTTTAACTATTTCTTTTTCATTGCTTTTATAAGATATTTCAAAAGGAACCTGCGATGTTACCCCAGTTTTATTGACATCATTGTTAAATAAATTATTACCATTTTCATAAACATGACTTTTTTCCTCATTTAACCCATCTCCTGTCGAAGATTCATTATCGTTAAATTTATTTTTTATATCCATATTTTGTTGAGTGTAATTATCGATCATTTTTCGAATAGCATCTTTCAAGTCAATTTTTTTTGCCTTTGTGATTAATTTTTCTCTAAATGCTAATAGCTCTTCTTTCGTATTAATCATGTATCTTATTGAGTTATCAGCTGTAAAGCTGACTTCAGATATTTTATCGTCAATATTATTTAAATTATTATTATTTCTATATTTTTCTGAATTCCCGTGAGTATTTAAATTTTCATCTTTAAATTTATTATTGTTTAATTTATAATTGCTATTATGATTTTTATCGGATTCTTTTCTCGATTTCATTGTTAAATTAAAGCAAGAAATATCTTCCTTTTTTGACTTGTATATAGGAGGTTTTCTGTTAGGACTATTAGTTGTACTCCTGTTTTCTAGTTCATTGAGATTATCAATACAAGAGAAATTTTTATTGTTATTATTATTATTTATTATTTTCTCATTTTTATATTTATTTTTAGTATCCACAAAAATCTTATTATCTTTCGCATTTACTTCGGCTGAAACTTTGGCATCTTTATTATTTTCAAATCTCTTGTTGCACTCATTGAAATCTTCAAAGTTGCTATTTGTTCTTGAAAGCATGCTATTAATTAAAATATTCGGATTAATAATTTCCTCAACTTTAAAAGTTCTTAAGAAATCATTAATATCTCCACAAAATAAAAGCTTTTTCTCAAAAATTTTTATAAAAGCTAATGAAAAATTTATTAAAAATTCCAATCCAAAGCAAAGTATACAATCAATTAACCTTATTGTAATAGAAATAGGAAGAGTTAAATTATAAAGAGTTTGCAGCCACTTAAAAATCCATGTTTCTTCTGGGATATCAAGTTCCGAAATTTTCATATATAATTTAGGTAGATTATCTTTTATGAATTCTTTCAAAATGAAAATGTACATTATAAGTTTTGGAAAACCATTTAAAAAAAACTCTCTTAACTCCAAACGTTTAAAAATAAATCTCAGCATATTAAATGTTTCAAATTCATTTCCATCTGAAATCATCAGAAAATTAGCAGCTAAAATGTTCATTCCTTGGCAGTAACCTAATTCAGGATCCTCTATAGCCAAAGCTTTTAAGATATTATAAAGTGAATTCAAAGAATTTTTATTTTCAAAAAACTCCTTATTTTGATTTGAACGATTTAAATCCTTTTTAATCTGCTCTTCTTCATAAGTTTCGAAATTTTTATCATTTCTACTAATAAGTTCCAAATACTTTTCCTCAGTTATAAAATCATATCCACTGTGGCAAAGAGCAAAAGAAACCCAAATTGTCCATCGAATATTATTCGGAGGCCCTTTTGAAAGGTATTTTATAAAACGGTATTTATTAAAAAAAAAAGCAATTTGGAATTTAAGTATAAGATCTGAATACTCCGAGTTTCTGCAATTGTAATTGATAATTTGACTACCACGACCAATCAGGTTTTTATCTCCAGTATTCTCTAAATAATTAAATAAGTTTGCTTCATCGATGTTGCTAAAGTTTTTATTGTTGTTAATATTTTTGTTATTATTATTTTTAATGTATTCTTGATTATTATTTACAATTTTTAAAGAAGAATATTTCTTTTCAGTTGTTGTAATAATAAAATTGTGATTTTGATTTAAATTCCTATAGGAAAATTTCTTCTGAGGTCTGGTAAATTGAAGAATTTCCTCCCATTTACTGTAAAATTTCTTATATGTTGAATAATATTTTAATGTATCGAAATTGGAAGTAATAAAATATTCATTTTTGTCAATAGTTTCAATGTAAAATATATAATGTTCTAAAGATAAATTTTTATTTTTAATTAGATTAGAATTCTTTTTTAAATTTTCAGCAGTATTATAAGTGTTTTCATCATTATATTTAAAGTCATTTAGATTTTCTAATCCATTATTATTGCTTTCGGGATTGCTTAAAATTCTAATACTTCTTTTTCTTGACTTGTTTTCACTTGTACACACTACTCCCATCTTTTTCTAGTTTGAATTATTTTTCAAATTTATTTGAAATTATTCATTTTTAATAAATTATTTTACTCGAACAATTATTTTCCAATATTTTTTATGATTTATCAATGAAATGATAACTTAGAATTTAGATTGATTTATGATAGATGATATTTTATTTATAACTTAATTGAATTTATAATTTTTTAAATATTTATTATATGATATTTTATCCTTATTTGATATTAAAAATATTTGAAATTAAAATTTTTAAATAATTTTTAATTTATTTCTTAAAAAAATATTCATCTTTATAAAATCTCAGAATATCTCTCTAAGGAGCTGGAAAAGTAATAGCATACCCAATTTTTTAATATAAAAAAATTTTCTGAAAAATTGAACTTATTTATTGATACGCTATATATTTTAATGGAAATAGTATTTTTAACTTAAATTTTTTTTTAATTTTTATTTTTATTAAAATTAATTTATTTCAATTAAAATAAACTCAAAACTAATTGATTTTTTCAAATTGTTTTAAATTCTTCAAGGAACAAGATTTTAATTTATTTCAAAAGATGAGCGTAAATCAAAAAAATGCAATACTATTGGGAGCTCTCGGACTAGCTTTTGGAATAGTTACTTATTCTATTTATAAAGAAAAAAAACCTGATGATGACAAGGGAAACAATTTATTCTACTTTGGACAGTAATTTTAACTTTATTTTTTCTTAATAAATTAGAGCATCTGGTGGAGCTCAGGGAAAAACTCCCTTTGGAACAATAATTAACAGTGATAAAAAAGATTAAAAGAATTATTTTCAAAAAAATAAACAGAATTTAAATTAAAGAATTTTAAATAAATTAATGACTTAATTAGAAATAATATTTATTCTATTAAGTTTGTTATAATTATGTAAATATATATATATATTGTAAATCAATAGAATAATTATTTTAAAATTCGTTTAATATTTCAATAAAATTTGTTTAAATAAATTAATAGAAAATATAAATAAGGCTTATAAATAAATAATTTCCTCGCCTTTTTTTTAATAATAAATTTTGTTAAATTATTGATTTTTTTAAAAAAAATTCCTATTTCCTATATAAGCAAATCATATTTTATTAATTATCTTTTTGGTTAGATTACAAATTTTAATTTTTTATCGAAATAATCATTATAAAATAAATGTTGACTTTTATGATAAATAGTTTAGTATACTTAATATTAACATCTATAATAACAATAAAATGCCAGCAAGATTCAAATCATACTATAATCGAATTAAACAAACAATACAATGGATCAATTGCCAATGATTATTCCTATGCATATTTTAAATTAATAATTCCTGAAGGGATTGAAAAAAATTCAAAAAATTTGGTATTTAAAGTAAGAGAACCTGATTCAGCTTTGAAAGGTGTAGACGACTTTTCAGACCCGGATATTTACGTTTCAACTGTAATAAAAACTAATTAAATTATTTTTAGAAAATACCTTAATAAATTTTTTAGGAAATTAACAAAGATAAGATATTAAAATATAAATTGGAGAATTTAATATTTACAAAATATATTTTTGATTTTAATCAAAAATTAATTAATTGAAGATATATATTTATATAGTTAATCTAAAAACGTTTTTATTTGCTTTTTGATGATTTTAAAATTTCTAAAATAAAAGGTCAATAAATATCCAAAAGATGGATATGAATCAGAATTCTACTCTGAAAAATATGGCGAAGATCTTTTATCTATTCCTAATTCAAAAGTTTTCTCAGGACAAATTTTTTATTTTTCGATTTTCTGTGAAAAAAAATGTTCGTATCAATTCACAGCAAATTTGGAAATAGAATGGACTATAATAGAAAACGATATTTATACTTTTTTCCTTAAAAAAGATAATTCAATTAGTTTAAGATTTGATCAATTACGAGATTCATTTGAAGAATTAGAGTTTATAGCTTATTCTCCAATGATGTCTTCTTTTCGAATCTTCATAAGCAATACCAATAAACCTTCTTCTTCAAATTCTATGACTATTATACCTTCATGGGTAGGAGGATATTTTGCTTCTGTTAGTAAAAATTCAGCTTATTTTTGTAGGAATTGCACGTATAACATTCTTATAGAATCTGACAGCGATGTTGCAGAAGTTTTCTTTACTATAAAATATGAAGATTCAGTTTCTAAAGTAAATCCACAGGAGCCAATATTTTCAACTCTTAAACCATTTAAAAAACACTGCTATTCTATTGAAGTGAATGATAAGAATAAAAATGACGATATAATAGTACAAACAATGCTATTTTCGGGTTCTGCTAATTTGCAAATAAATCCTTGGGAAAATCCCAGAAATTTAACAACATATAAATTTTCTAAAGACATAAGTATAGAAGATGTTACTTTAATTCAACCGCAAGATAGAAATAATAGTACTCAAGTTACTGGATCTGTTTATATCTGTTTGAAAAGCTATGATTTTACAAGCTACCTAATGAAAATTTATTATGCATCTCAAACTGAATTTTTACAGAAATTTAATTTCTTATTTACCGGAGTTACTGTGAATGGCTATCTACCAAAAGAAACAGTTACAAGGCATAGAGTTACTGAATTCACTAATGATTCAGATATATTTTTCAAAATGCAGGTTTTTTCAGGATTTCCACAGCTTTATGGATATATTTGCCAAGATGCCAGAAAATGCTTTTTTACAAAAGAAAGCTTGAGGTTAATACGTAAGACTTATTCTTTCTAATTGGTGTGCTCAATAATTAATAAAAAAGTCAATATAAAAAAATTGGGTTGTACTTTTCATTAAAAATAATAAATATATTTTATTGATTTTCCTTCCCCTCAAAGATTTATATTTTTTAATCTAACGATTTATAACGATTAAAAGGAGATTTATATTTAAAAAATAAATTTAATATTTCAGTTTAATTAACCACAATAACAATTATAGAGAGTAATCTTACAAACTCAGAAAAAACTTCTGATGGATATAAACTAACAATTCCAAATTCTAGAAATTTTTGCCATTCGAAACTTCGTAAAGAAGACTCAATTAAAAACGAAATCGAAACACTTCCTTGTGCTGTATTCGCGATAGTTTATTGCTTAGGAGAAGAGCCTTGCAACTATAATATTCAAACAACACATACTAATAGCATCACAAAATTAAGGGAAAGGAAACCTCATTATCAAATAGTCTCTTTTAATAATACAGATACTTATAAATTTTTGGTACAAAATGAAAAAGTCGAAAATATAACAATCATCTTAAATTCTATTACAGGAGATGCCGATATGACAGTAGAAGGAGTTAATAATACATATAAATCCTATTCATATAATGAAGGCTACACTCCTGATGTTATAACAATATCAAAATCAAATATTCCAGAAAATAAAAATTTATTAGGAGAATATGTAATCAAAGTTAAAGGCGCATCTTTTGCTTCTTATTCTCTCTTGTATTATACCCATGAGAAGATTGAAGACCAAGAAAGTTCTGATGCAAATAGTAAAGATGAAAATAAAAAGCCTATTTTATCAAACATCATTCAACTCGAAACTGGACAAATTATCCGCGATTTTGTAATGGAATATAAAAACAATACTAATTATAAAATTTATTCTTATAATCCTAAAATCCTTCCAACTCAAGAAGGCATGGATATCAGAATCTCCTTAACTCCTGAGCACTCTGATTATAAAATGTACGTTTTATTTGACATAGATAATCTTAAATTAAATTTAACCGAAAATGCCTATGAAACGGTTGAAAATTACATCTGGATTTCAAATTATAGCAATGAAATTATTATAAAAAAAGATCATCCTCAATTTCAAAAAGATAAAAATTATTATATTATTATTGTTCCGAGATATACTTATAATGATTTCGATAAAGTAAACAATACTGATCAAAATAACACAAATTCTAGTACAAAAAACAATTTGCCATCTAGTTTATATTTAAATTCATTTTATTATCTAGGAGTCACAAATGAATTTTATCCATTTGTTTTGCAAGAGAGATTTCCAAGTACAATTACATTGGATTCAAATTACACTTCTCAATCTTTTTGGTATTATCATTACAACATATCAAATCCAGTTGCAATTTCCATAAACTTATTCTTTGGAAGAGTTGACGTATTTGTTGATTTCAAATGGCATCAGGATATTACAAAAAGCCAAACAGCGATAAAAATACTAGATACTGATACAATATACTTCACTATTCCACCTGAAAAATTAAAAGAAAATAGCGGTAATTTCCCTTCAGTCCCTCTTTACATATTGATAAGAAAAAGCAGTTCAATGGACACTCAATTTCTTCTTTCTATAAAATCAGATATAAATAAACCAGAAAGTCTCAAAGCAGGTTTAGTAAGAAGAGATAGCATAATGTCAGGAGAATATAAATATTTCTTTTTAAATATACGAAAAGGCCAATCAGGTCTTTTGAATTTAAATTTCCGCTTCGGATATGGAGATGTTTATTTTAATGTTTTTGACAGCACAGATTTTAAGAATTTAAATAAATATCCGAATGCTACAAACTTCATGTATAAATCTAATGATAATTATCTGGGAAAATCATTTTCTTTTACTTCTGATATAGTTAATAAATGCCAAAGCGGAAGTTGCAGAGTTTTGGTATCAGTTTACGGTACAAATTTAGGATATTCAGAAGATAAGATCGAATATTCTATTTCTTATTACCAAGATGCTCTTACAATCAATCAAAATGAGCCTTTTAAAAGTGAGGTTGGAGAAGGTGAAATGAAATTCTTTAGAGTTTATTTCCCTAAAAATATTCAAAATGCCTACTTTTCTCTTACTGGAATGGGAAGCGGTGATGCAGATTTATATGTAAACTATGGAGATGATTTCCCTTCTCTTACTAAATATGTTTGGGCAAGTACAACTCCCAATAGTGAATTTGTAGAGTTTAATAAAGATGATAATTTCTTCGTTATTAATAATAAAAATGATATTTCTGGGAACTACACAATTATGGTTTATGGGTTCTCAAAGACTACTTTTACGTTTTATATTAGTGCTCATCCTCATAAAATTGTTAAACTTGATGAAAATTCTGCTGCTAGTTGTTTGACTAAAAAAGACAATGATTATTGCTATTTTAGATTTGATAATGTTTATCAGAGTTTTTGGACTTCAACAAATAATATGACAAAAGAAGAATTTAATTTGATTATGAATACAGATTTCATTTATGGAAGTGGTGTTATTTATGCAAAACTTTATGATGGAAGTGACTATGATATTTTACGCGATTTCCCTAATGAACATGTATATGATTTCAGCAATGTTAATTCAAATGTAAGAAACTTTTTAAGAATCAATGTAAAAGAAGATAACTTAAAATATAATATCAACTCAACAATCCTAGTAACAGTGAAATGTAATGAGAAATGTTTCTTGGACATTACTGCTACCAAATTATATGATACAACTATTAAATATTTAGACTCTGACAGAGAAAATCTTTATTACATTTCAAAATCGGATAAAAATAATAACAAAAATTTGTTTATCTATTATAATTACAATCCAGCAGATTTAGATATACTGACAAAAGCTTTAGAAGGTAAATCGAATATTAAAATCTACACAAATAGCACTGTTTATAATCAAAAAACTCAGGATTATACTTATGAAGTAAAGGATTTAGAAAATTATGAAAGCTCTTATCCAGAAAATGAATATATTCATAAAACTATCAAAAAAGAAAATCTTAAAATTTATGAATCTTTGTTTTTTGAAGTTAATCCTATCATTGATTACACGTTTTCTATGAGGCTTACTTATAAGCATGATTGGAATAAAATAAAATTAGGAGTCTCAAATGTTTTTAAACTTAATGCAGAAAAGAAAAGATTTTATGGTTATTTCCATATGCATGATGTTTTTGAAAATGTAATGCTTACAATATCTTTAAACAAAAAAAATTTAATTGCATATTCTTATGTGAAATACAATCTCTATGATAAATCTGCAGAAAATTCAAATAAAGAAAAATCCACTTTTGACAAAGTCCCAGCAGAAAATGACCATGACTTCAGTGCAGATACTGATAATTTAATGAACTTAATAACAATTAGACTTCCAAAGATATCTGAAGAGAATTTGCTTGATAAAAAAAGCAATAAGAAAAAACTCGTAAAAGTTTTATTTAGTGTAATAGTCTTTGAATCCTATTCATCAAATGCTTCAACAAATAATAACTCAAAAGACTCCAATTCATCTGACATCGAAATAAGAATTATGGCAACTCCAGAAGTAAATAATATTTCTAAATCAGCCATTCCACAAAAAACCTTATATTATTCAGTTTTAAGTGGTTTTGCAAAAGAAACAAATTCAACAATACAAATTTATGATTTGAAGCGTAGAAGCAAAGATGATGATACACTAGTTGTGGAACTTTCTTCATGTAAAGGAGGAGTGGATATGATCCTTTCCAAAAAAATTTTATCTAATTTCCAAGATGCTGATCAAACTAGAATGATTCCAAGTTATGTTGAAACTTCCAATGGGAGAACTCTCTATAAATTTTCGAATATCAATGAAAATAATTTTTATATGATGCTTAAAGGAAAAAAAATTCCTGATTTTAATTGTAGACCAGTAGCAAGAAAAGATAAAGCAAACGATTTTAATAATTGCAACAAAAACTTCACAAATGTTTTGGTTTATTATTATACAACAAATGCCAATGAAGAAAGCAAAGAAACTATAATTCCTAGAGAATCCATTATATATGAGGTTATAGGAAGAGACACTATCCGATTAAAATGGACACCTTTAGTTGAGTTTTCAACTGAAGACATTATTGATAAAGATAAAATAAAACTTTCAAATGCAACATATCATATATACATTTCCAATTCTGTAAATGATTACGCTTATATGGATAGTGTTTGCTATTTAAATCATATGAACTCCACTGATATAAAATGGGAGATTAGTGAAAATTCAAAAGAAGCTAAAATATATGGAATGAGACCAAACAAGAAATACTTTATAAATATTTTAGCAAGAAAATTGGATAATTCAGATGTTATTGCTTATAAAGCAATTGAAGTGATTTTAGAAAAAACCGGACCTTCAGTGTTTGTTATAAGTAAGCAAATTTTTCAATTTTATTTTTATATTTTAATTATTAAAATTAAAACATTTTATAATTAAAATTTTCTAGCAATTTTCTCCATTGCATTTATTATTCTCATTATCCTTGTTTGCTATTTTTATAGAAGATACAAAGTAACTAAACAAATTTTAAATTATGAAGTCAATGATATAAGAAATTTATCGCATATCCCTGTATCTGAATCTGAAATGAGTGAAATGAGAAGGAAAAGTGACCAGAAAAAATATCAAAACTTAACAGAAGATACTTCGGCTGTATAAATTTTTAATTAAATTATAATTAAATAAAACACCCGAATATCATATAATATTTAGTATAAAATATTTTAAATTGAATAAAATTAAATTTTAATAATTTTATTTGATTTTAGTCTAAAAAATTAAATTAATCAATAAACATTTTTAGTAAATTTATTATAATGCTTTTATTGTCTTCAAATTGATGTCAAGTCGAAAATTATTTATTTATCATTAAATTTTATTATTTTATATTAAAATAAAATTTGATTGAACATTAAAAATTTTTCACATTTGAAAAAATTTCTTAAACGACTTCAATTAAAAGATATAAAATTTGCTTTGATTAAAATTTTATTATCGGAATTTTTTAAAAAAATCAGATAATTTTAAAAAACAAAAGCTTAATTAATAAAAATTTCAATTAATTTCAACTAAAAATTCCCCTATATTTAACATAATCTCTTTTGAGGTTTCTCATAACCTCAACGAAAGCTTTGTAAGATATTTTTCCTTCTGAATTAGGATAATTTCCAAGAGTAATATTGTAAATTACTTGAAATTCTTCATCTTTGAAATCATAATTTTTTTTATTCAAAATTTCTTTTAACTAAAATTTATTTTAAAAAAATTATATATGAAAAATAGTTCCTTACATCTTTTGGAGTTATTAGAGTTTCGAAGTCTTCGTTATTTACTCCTTTATAAATATGCGGATTTGGATAAAGAAGTTCAAATGCATCTTTTTCATTCCCATAATTCTAAATTTTTAATTTAATTTATTTATTATTTAAATATCTATCTGTTTCAGAGTATTTAATGCTTATTAAAAAAACTTTAATTTTTAAAATAGAGTTATGAATTATAATGTAAAATTAATAAATTGAAGTTAAATTTTAATTTTAATGATGCAACTTTATTACGTTTATGTCACTAACAGAAACCATCTTTTTTTTTGCTAAATCAAATCTAACGCTTGGAACACCGAAAGTTTTATTAGGATCATAATCTTTTGGTTGTATGGCTGATAATTTTGACTTGTGAATAACATTTTTTCCCAAATCTTTATCTGGTAAAATATCTCTCCCAGATTCCCCAATAAGGCATTTTCCTAAATTCCAGTTTTTTTCATCATCTTTAACAGACTTTACTCCAAAAGCATGATCTTCTGGCAAGTTTGGATTAAGAGTCCCTTTATATTTTGTGACTCCAAGCATGTCTTCTGTAGCTTGTCTATAATCTTCAAGTCTTTTATCAACTATTTTTGTTTTGGGATATGAAGACTCTAGAAAATCAGACATTAAAGTTTTTTTAGTTCCATCATACTCTTTTTCTTGAGGTTTCCCAAAGCTATGAGAATTTTTATCAATATTATTCCAATTGTAATTTCTATTTTTTTGCTCTCCTGTATCAGAAAAACCATGTGATGTTCTATACAATTTCTTGGATTCTTCGGATTCATTTAAATTGGGACAAGTATAAATTAGTTCTTTAAGATTTCCTCCTAAAAAAATTTAGGCATTTAAAAAAACTGATGAATATACAGTATTTAATTAAAAATTTAAATTCTTTATACTAATTTTATTCTAAATTTATAGGTTTTTTGGATATAACTAAATATATAAATTTACTTCCTTGCGTAGGAACACCAAATTGAAATTTTTCGGTTTGGACTTCTTCAGGAAAAATATAGTTTCTTTGTATTGTTTTTCCTAACGGTTCTTTTTGACTTCTTACATATTTTTGCTCATTCATTTCATTTATGTAGTATTTAGCACCATTTAAGTTAGTACCATATATACAATCTTTTAAATGATCAGAATCAGGAGTTTTCATTCCATGAGTATAATTTTCGTATTCTTTTGTGTCATTGTATATTCCATGATGAATTTGCTTTTGACCTGTAATTTCTCTAAGAGTTTTGCTAAATTTTGTTTGAGTTTTACTCATTTCAACTTGGTTCTAATCATTTTATATCGTTAAAAAGTCTTTATTGATTTACGTTATAATATTTTTCTGGCTTCATACACTTTTCTACGCAATCTCCATTTAAATTTGAAGATTTTCCAGCAAATTGAATAAAATTTGCACGATCACTGAATTTCCCACTATTTATCATTTATAATTTTATTTTTAAAACTATTTGATTTTATTATAACTATCATAAAAAAAATCAGAAATTTTTTTTTCTATAGAATAGAAAGTAAAATTTTATAAAAATTCAAATATTAATTAAATTCATAAGTTTGATTTTTTAACAATATTCTATTTTAAATTCGATTAATTCTCTTAAAAATTTCATTAGAAAATTCCTGGTTTATGAACTACTTAAATTGGGGATTGGGGATTGGGGATTGGGGATTGGGGATTGGGGATTGGGCCCAATACCCAATCCACAATTCCCAATTCCCAAACCCCAAAC
>Ga0194116_10004989_pt1 | contig 14821 bp, 10 predicted proteins | sample TA2MahsurfametaG_4_FD_148617 | JGI IMG/M metagenome (GOLD analysis project Ga0194116, IMG submission 148617) | Freshwater microbial communities from Lake Tanganyika, Tanzania - TA2015008 Mahale S9 surface | ecosystem: Environmental > Aquatic > Freshwater > Lake | place: Tanzania: Lake...
CCGTTTTCAACTCCGGGAGATTGAATGTTATGTTTTCTCCCTCAAATATCAGGTTGTTTGGAAGAGGAACGATTCGAATGTCATCTAAAATTGATGAGTTGGGTATGCCCGCTGTTTCGGCTGTAGTAACCAGTACATTCTCAAAGGCCTTTACATAGGCACGATACCCGGGTAAATTGATCTCGCCACTCGCACCAGGTCCAGTAACTGGCAGCTGAATTAGTAGGGGCCGAAGATCACCTGTTCTTAAATAATAATTGAAGGTCCAGTTTATTTGAAATTTTTCAAGCGGCGTGCCAATAAGTTTATAACTATATTTTCCACCATTCTCCGTCGCAGTAATCTTGATACACAATTCTAGATCAGACCCCGTGCGAATCAACCTCTTCAATGTTATTTCTTCGAATGGTATATATGCATCGCACTGAGCGACCACCTGCAGGCTACCTAAATGCAGAATAGAGAAGATAAGGATTTGAATGAATCTTAAAAACATTAGACAGTATTACAAGTAAAATCTACTACTTTTTTATTTTCGCTTCAACACTAATTGTGTCAGGATAAAAAACAGTATATAAAGTACTACGCACAAAATATTGAGAAGCATCACCTTTTATACAATGGCAAGACCCTTCTCCAATTAACCAAAAAAGTTCTCTTTGTTCAGCTAAAACATTGTTATCATCCGTTCGATATTTGAACACCAACTTACGCAATCTGCTTCCGGTCTGATAGATCACAAGATTGGACCTTACTCCATTCTTTCTCAAAGAGATAAAATATAGAATTTCTCCGTTCTTCATACGTTCAATTCTGAATGGTACCAAACAGGTATTAGGAATAGAAACTTCGGAACTGGAACAGCTCCTCTTGAAATTATTCACCTGTCCGGACAGGCTGGCCAACACTGCACCGGCATGCACATCTTTCCTCAACAAGTACTCGAAGATCGTTTTCCGCGCCGCAATGTCGAGGTACAGAACGGAAGCGGCTTGTGTCTTGTCCGTCAATCCGATAAACTCCGAAAAGAAGTAGCGGTAGGCATCGCGAATACTGGCATCCGTCGTAATGTTTGCAGAGTCGGTCGTATACGTATCAGATCTTCGAAGGAGCCAAGGAATAAATTCATCCGAAATCAACAGGACCTTAGCGCCTGCTGGCCCTTTATACAGCATAGACTCCACTGCCTCCTCGGTGCCTGAATTTGTTTTGAGAATGTATAGATTCAGCGTGCGCACAGAGATCGAGCTGCTTTCGGTCGGATCCAATCGAACTTCATGCCCAATGGTATATGCTCTGGGGAGTTGCAAAAAAACTATGTAAGCAATCCCAATACTCAATGCAATACTGACTGAGGTGTATAAGGCCCAGGTTTGAATTCTCGCCTTTAGTATATGGAAATACATCCGATTCAGCACACTTGCGTCAGGATACTTAAGGGTTAGCTTCGTCTTAATGCGGGCCCGACGGGCCGAGGGCGTAGATTCCTGCAAAGAAACCAGCTCATCGCCTGAGAACAAATATTCACCCGTCACCCTGTATACAGAACGATTCAGGAGAGGCAAGGAGCGGGGACTAATTTTCGATAACCGGTCGCGTATAGCCATAAAAATAAGAGATATCAGTTTTTAGGGAAGGTATTAAAGACTAGCTCAGCAGGTACCTGAATTACGCTATCAGATATGGGGAACTGCATTTTGAGTGTGCTGGAGGCTGAATCGTATACAATACTTTTGTTCCAACGCGTATAAAATGCAGATGAATCACGAATTCCGAAATCTCGGAAAATATTTGCTCCCTTATACTCTAGAGAAAATAGAGTCGAACTGAACTCGATTACCTTAATATTTTTCCCGCCATGTTGTTCTTTAATAAAATTATTTAATTTATTAAAGAAAGTATCAGCTTTCAGTGAAATCACCTCAAACCGTGGAGTTAGAGCAACATTTATCGTTTCATCCGAATTTTCATTTCGAGTGACATGCCGAATGGAATACCAAATTGTAACTCCTGAGAGTACTAAAGCGATACATACAAATACCAAAAAGGAAGTTATTTTTTTCATTACACCTATTTCATATATGCCTGAAATGTATAAGATCGTATTACTTTTTTGATAATATCCGCATAACATTCCAAGAACCAACCATCAAACGCTTGATCTTCATACGCATTTTGAGCACTGAAGTAAAGAAAATACTTTTTTCTGTTTTTCATTGGTGCAGAGTCACCCTTTTTCATGATAACTAAGATTAATCGCTTGGAGTTATCCTTATTACTAGTACCGATAGTCCCTGTCTTTGCGTAAACATCATAAGAGCTTAATTCAGGCAGTTGCAGTTTGTTTAAACTACTGGCTGTACCATACTGAAATGATCCTGCCATTCCCTTGAAAGTGTATTCTTCAAGAAAATTGCTTATGAAGCCGTCTGGGCCACCCCAATTAGCATCAATACGATTGGTTTCTTCACGATTTTTTGTTTTAGTATCAATAGAGGCCTGGAAGTTTTTATCGAAGTTGAAAAGTCTGGCATAGTAATTAATGACATCATAAGGTGTAAGGCGGAAAACACCCCCCCCGAGTGCGGGAAAGCGTACGCCATTAAATAAATTACTGGTTGTATCTACTCCGGCACACTCCTGCATGTTAAAAAATGAACGCTCAGGAGTTGACCAGGTAATCGGCAGAGCTGAACTTTGAATGTTTTCCTTTGTAAATTGGCTATTATGCCCAGAAAGGCTACCATTAGAATTTGCTGAGCCTAGCTGTAGATCATATAAATTTTTTAAGCCATTACCAAGTAGCGATCCCGTATTTGTGAAATAGTGATGAGGCAAACTGGAGGATTGGGGCGAGGGCCAAGCCAATAGACGTCGAGTTGGAGAAGGTAAAGTATAATCATTACCATTAATTCTTATTACAGGATAGTCATCCGGATCTGTTGCCCTTGGAAGAAAGTCGGTGAATGATTCGTATGGCTGAAGCTCTTGATAAGAATATGAGCCCAGAAAATACATCATGGTGTGAAATGGGTTTTTGGAATAAGCTAAGTAATCGACCAACCCGATTGGGCCTGAAGCTTTATCTGAAATCCACTTTGACTTTTCGATACGATACCCTGCATATTTTTTTACGGTATCTGCACCCCGTAGGACAGTCAAATCACCCCAATTGATTTTTTTCTGAGATGCGATGGCCGAGAGCACCAACGGCTTAATGGATGATCCCGGGCCATTCTTTAAATGTAAAAGATTCCAGTTTCCCCATTGTATTCGCGACATTTCATTATTTCGCTCAAAATACTCCATCTTCAATTTTTCATCATAGGCCTTTTCATCATTGGGATTTAGGATGGTTCTCCCCTCCGCATAATCTGAAAGCAATCGGATTCGACCATCTCCATCCGCTCCTATTACAGAAAATATGACGCGCCTTGTATTAGAAGGTGAGATCTTTTTTGAAACATTTCGAGACTTTTTAGTAACATCACGATTCATATAATCGCCAACCTCCCGGGCAAGTTCATAATCCAAATTGATCTCCCCGGATATATTGAGTTTTTGTCTGCCCTCTTTTTCTTTGATTCGTTTTTGCAACAAAGTCCACTCGCGTATCCAAGGTGCCGATTTGCCTAATGGATACACCATTCGTTGAACACCATTGATTGTCATATTAATAGCGAAGAACTTGCGCGTTGAGGCACTTAAACTCCAAGTTGTATAGTTGGAAGAACTGCTTGCCTTATAAACAAGCAAATCTCCCTCTCGGACAATTTGAGGCCCATCCTTTCTCGAAAAGGATTTCAAATCCTTCTGGCCATCTTTGGGAAGTCGTCGTAATATATAATATTCTCCTTGCCCCGGCTCTGGCCATACGACCGCTAATGGATTATTTCCAGCCGCCAGCTGATCTTTCCTCAAAATGACTGACTGTATATTTAATTTTCTATAGGTAGTCTCATATTCCTGATTGGAACTTATTAAATCCCCTTTCCAAGCATTTGCACGTGAGTAAGCCGGTGGTTCAAATTGATAGTAGGGGTTCATCTCGATTCTAAACTCGTTATCCTGCTCAATAAAATGAACGGGTGAGCGAAGATCAAAACCTCTAGAGGGGTTTTTTGTAACGAAATCTAGTATCGATTGTTCATAAATGGAGAGGTCAGCGACCATCTTTTTACCCTCCGGAGAACGCTTTATATCCGATAACCACTGTGAAATATATCGATCGCGTTGATTTTGATTATTCAGGATGTTTTCGACGTCAACTCTTTCTTTTTGTTGTTGCATCACAAATAATTGATTCACCTTGGTTTCAAAATTCAAAGCAATATCTTTCAGATCCAGTGAAAAATATCGATCTTTTATTTTCTGACTGCGTCCTGCAAGGGCAATAATTCCTGCCGTGATCAGCAAAAACAATAACCAGCGACGGGTATTGATCGAGAGGTCATCAGCGGCCACTCCCTGCGAATAAGGATTACGTGTCTGGACAATGAAAAATATTACCAACGGAATGAACAAGCTCACCCGACTGGTCAAACTAATAAAAGGAAAATCCTGACCAAAGAATACGAATCGGTTGGTAGCCGAAAGCCATACGATAAGAGAAATAGAAAAAAGTAGCAATAGTGAAATACTGGACAGCAACGAGTCGGCATTCAGCTTTCCGTTCGAAAATATCTTGTAACGAAGCATGTACATCGCCAAGGGCATAGCCAGTAATACAAGCAATAGGGCCATGGGGAGACTTCCAAACTCAGCAATCACGAATCGTGGTAATACCACGTCGCGTGTTTGAGTAGAAAAGTCAACTCCTTTTTTGAAATGCGGTTTCAAATTGATTCCCAAGTGTCGAAGTGGGGCCTCATTCAAATAACTATGGATGAACCATTGGTTTTGAGCAGTTTCAATGATTTTTCGCTCAGACCCCGACCGATACTCCTGCTCAAGGAGCACATCTTGTAGAGGTTTATTCAAGATGGAAGCCCGGTAACGAACATGCTTGATCTTATCTTCTATCCAATCGTTTACAGGATTCCAGGTCCAAGGTAATAACACCAGTAAGGTCAAAGAAAAGAATGAGGCCAACACAGGTTTTTTCCATCGAGTTTGCGCTTTCACCAAAAAAAATGTCCCCGTAGCTGAAAACACGAAAAGCATAAAAAATACGACTCGCTTGTATTCCAACAGATAGTGGATCAAGTTTTTAAAACTGATAAGCAAGTAAAAGACCAACAGAAAGAAATAGCCAAGTAATATCCTGATCTTCTTTACCCGGTCTTGCTGCCGACCGGCAGTGCCAGCCGTCAGGCTCAGAAGAGCTCCCTGCAAGACCAAAAAGACCAAAAAGATCACACCAAAGCCCCGATCCGTGAAAAACAAATAACCCAATGTGGTGAGGGAAAGAAAAAACCGATTCGATCTGACAACTAATTTGAATACCTCCAGCCAAACGGCGACTCGTTTTCGTGTAGTTTTAAGCCAATCGTAGGAATAATCTGCTTCTTTTCGGACCGACCAATAATAAAAATAGAAATAACTGATGACGGGCGCAACGATCTTGAGCAATCGATTCAGGATCTCAATTGTGACCACCTGAGAAGCCAATAAAGCAAGCAACAGCACGCCCAGGTGCCGTATGATAGAATTGTTGGGCACAGCGAAACTCCGTTTCGGCAAACGTGATAAACCAAGATCGAGCCATTTTTTGAAACGTCCGATCCGGGTCAGATAAACAGAACCGATCAACAGAAGAAACAGAAGCACCGAGAAAGGGATTGGAATGGCTCCAATGAAAGGTAAATTCATGTCAAAACCACGAAGCGTATTATTAAGCTCGTGTGCGTTGATATTCTGAAGTGGCGGAAAAGTGGCTATACGCCACAACAATAACAACCGAAACACCATCAGGGAATACAGGATCATCCAAAAAGGAGTCTCTACTGCCAGTAATGGAATCGAAGGAGAAAAATTCAATAAGGCGATGATCGCAATAAAGAGAAGGGTCAAATAAAAGATCTGACGGGGAAAACTAAACCCACTCCCTTCAGAATCCAGATCCCAGATATCAAAAAGCCAGGCATACTGAGGCCGGTAGGAACGAATCGCAAAATTCTTTTGTATGGCTGATGCATTATCGCGGATCAGGCGTTCTGGTTGTGTCCAAACCTCTAAGTCCAGTTTGGTGCCTGGCAGATCATTCTTGAATTTTAAATAGCTCTCCCCTAAACTGGTCAGGCTGTTTTCCTTCAAATCTTCGTGAAACAACAGCCCTTCCCGAAGCTTATTCTCACCATGATTGCTAAGACTATCAAGGTGATTCAATAAATACAAAATGTTGTAAGCGCCCAGCTTCTGTGTTTTATCCTCAATATCACTGATGCTTCTATAAGCTACTTCCTCAAAATTCAACACGTGCGTATAGGAAGCATCGTTTCGCGTCAACCAGTCTAGCTGTTTGGTATTCGTTACTTTCAGCGACCGCTGTCGGTTCTCCAAACCAATATAAAACGATTGATCTGTCGATATCGGAATGGTAAAGTTTGGGGAAAGGCTTCTGGCCAAGTATATCTGACCGCCAACTTGCAAACGAGTATCTATATCAAAGATCTTGGGCGCGATGAATAAATGCAAGGACTCGCGCTGGCTGGCGCTGGTATAATTTCTCAGTAAATAAATATCCCGAGTATAAAGCCAGCGAAGCAAATTAGCCGTAGTAGCTGAATTCTCGATCGATTCATTGGCATACAATAAAGATTTCAACTCCATGCCTCTTGATAAAAGGACATCGGTAAGCTCGATTGTATCTACAACCCGCCTATTCCCCGATAAAACAACCGCGCTATCCGTGGAGGTAAACAGTATCGTGATGTCATATCGGTTGGTAAGCTTCCCTGTCCAATTAGTCAGTGGCTTGATCGCTGAAATCGTAAGTCGGTTTGTGCCCTCCTCCAAAAAGTCACCGGCCTGTAAACCGGCAGGGAATTGTGGATTCAGAAGCTGGTCGGGTGTATCTGCATCCAGACTTTCTTTGGTAAAGACCGGCACAAAAAATCGTTTGCCAACTAATACCGGTGATCCGTCACGAACCTCCAGATCTAACAGACCATTGTCTGAATCCCATAGCCCCTTTTGCTGTAGGGCTGTATCGGAATACAGGGTGATGCCACCCCGAAAAGCGATACCCGTATTTTTGATGGCATGGTGTTGTGTATTGAAGAAATAAGGATTCCTTCCGGAGGGACGTTGATAGGCATGTAGCACGTACAGGGAAATACAGAAGACCAGAAAGACAAAAAACATGGAGATCGTCTTGGTCTTTGTCAACTGCCTTTGCAACTTACCGGCCTGTAACGCCCCGATCGAACGGCTCCCCTGCCCCAGGTCTTTTCTGAAATTGGCTAAATAGAAGATCAGCGAAAGAGCAATGGTACTGATCAGCAAAAAAGAGATCGGGCCCGTAAGCTTATTTAACAGTGCAATGCCGGTAACGAGTCCCAGCATCATCAAGCCATCTTTTAAATAGGGCCTCATTCAGTCTCTATGATTTAATTTTGTAACCGTCGTAACCAAAAGGTGCGATTTCCGTTATTCCGTGTTCCTTGGCAACTTCTCTCAAATGAGAAGTCAAAGGTGGCGCATCACTTATACCAGGACCCGGTTGCTTAAGATCAACCTGTTCGCCCATTAAAATGCGAAGATTGGCATCCATCTCAACGCTTTTTTGTGTGGGCGGTGCGACATCCTTACTACTCGTGCGAGATAGCTTACGACGATACTCCAAATAACTTTGAAACAGCAATAGTCCATTCAATGCACTGGAAACAAGTCGCTGATTAGCCCCCCGAACATCACCTTGGCTGATCTGATTGTGGATATCATCATCCGCCCGATTGATCCACACAAGGGCTTTGAATACGACTTGTTCATCCTGCGCAGCAAGCTCTTTGAGTGATCTCATTTTATCGGTGAGATCAGTTTTTTCAATTGTCAACTGCTTTACCTGCTCTTGTATCTGGGCAATCTGATTTGTAAGATTCAATTTTTCATTTTCAAACTGTCCTTTTTCTTCCTGTAGCCCTTCTAAAGTCCTCAAATCTTCGTCCTGCTTTTTCTCCAATTCTGAAAGTGTTGCCAACAATTTTTTAGCAAGGTCATTGATGGTGCCTTTTTTGGGTATTTCTATTTTACGTTTTTTAAGCTCAACGAGAATGTCGGTATATAGAATGATTTGACCCGTTTGTTCCTGTTTGGGAGCAGATCCAGTAGGAGCTTCCGAGCCAGGGGACTCCACAGGTTGCATATTTCCCGTTACAGGTTTATTATTCGAATTTTTCTTTTTTCGATTGATTCCCCATCTAAGAAGAACAAAAAATATAAAGCCACACACGATGCCAATCAATACCAATATGGCGGATTCGGTCAAATTGATCTTATTATCATTTGCCCCCCCCCCCTCATTTCCAAGATTACGGTCCACTATAACTAATGTATCCGAAGAGAGTACTTTATTGGAGATGTCTACCTTATTATTAATCCTTAATTTATCTCTGAGTTTATCAAAGTCCTTTTCGGTTGTATCCACTCCCCACCGATTTAAAATGGTAATTAAGCGACTAGCGGAATCTGTCGATACTGAAACAACAGTATCAATCTTAGCGATCTTATCCGCCTTCAAGCTTTTCAATATTAACGAATCTGATCTAAGGAAAATAATTAGTTGCTTTGTTAGCGTAAAACTATCAGCATCCGGCTTAGAGGTTGATGTAACAGGCTGAGCTATTGATGTTAGAAGCGAAAAGGCCATCAAAAATGTCAGGCAATATTTCATAGTGTCTGATTAAAACTTTTTGAAAATATATTTCTTGGCACTAAAGCCAGGGAACAAGGACTTGATGACACCCGGATCCGTATTCAAATTAGCTTGTGCGTCGGGCTCAAGAAGAGTAGCATTTTTAACGCCGCCAGCAGCAGCAATATCCACCAAATGAAATCCGTTCCTAGATTGAATGATGTAAGCCTCATCGATGGCTTGGGTCACTGCCACATTATACTTATAGGTAGTAGAACCCGCAACAAAACGGACGTTCACCAAATTGTCTACGTTTTTGACAGGTAATCGATTTTGTTCGAGATTAAATACCATTGCTTCTTCCCCAAAAAGCAATTCTTTCAGCTTTTGCAATAAACCATCCGATTTTTTCAGTGGCGTAGTGGTAAGCTCAACCGCTGTCACATGTGACTCGACAGGGGTTGAGATAATATCGGCGTGAAGAATTACGCTTCTGTTGAAGATTCCCCGAATAGCCACTTGCTTTAAATTTTGATCGCTCTCTTGTTCGAATTTCCCTTGAGTGATCTTAGAGTTGTTTTTACCAAGGAGTCCAATTTTTGCCTCCATTTGAAAGAGGTGATTTTTCATCGACTCTGCTAGTGGCTTGAAAGCAAATCCCCGACCACTGAAAACAACCCCGCCAAATTCAATCTTCTTTTTGGCCAACATAGTATAAATGAAATTCAACTGATTACTCACACTGTAGGCGATGTGCTGATAGGTATTTTCAATGTAGCCGCCCCAATCCACAATTGAAAGGTTACTAGCAGACAAAGCACTGATGAACGAGTTGATCACTTGCTGATTCGACGATACCGGATCGAATATCTGATCAAAATCAAATTGGGATATCCAATCGGCTGATGCCACAGCCGTTGACAACGTATGGTCGTATCTTATTTTACATTGCTCACAAAAGTCGAATAATTGTTTACGTAAAAATGCGTTTGCATCGTCGTGCAACCCCCCCATGATCTTCTCTTGAAAGGCGGATTTTGCCTCCTTGGATGAACCCGGAAAATCTTGCAGGAAATACAGAAGGGATTCGAGGAATGAAAACGTGATCAGATTTCCGGCACCTGCAAAACCATTTCGATAAGTGGTCTTACACTGGGTCTGCGCGTCCACTTCCACGACGGAAAAGTCAGTTGTTCCTTTACCGCAATCAACAATGATATAGTAGTGATTGGGTTGCACATGCAATCTGCCTAAAGCACCTAGAAAGGCGGCATCACTTTCTGAGATCACGCCAACCTCTACCCCTTTAAAATCTGATATTAGTAGGTCCCGAACTGTATACTTTAATTCATTAACTTGTATTACATTATAAATATTGGGTACTAACAGAGTGAACCGAATGTACTGACGCTTCTTTAAAGTGTTCACAAAAGATTTAATGACCGACTCCAATAGTCTCTTGTAAACAAAAGTTTGTTGCGCGCGCGGATATACATTCAGAAGTGCTACATTGTTTGCAATAAGTTTCAAATTGGGTATCAGGCGCCAACTTTGCAAATGTAGATTCAAGGATGCTGCATTGGTAAATCCACTAATAAATTGAAATTTTGTCTTCTCCAACTCTTCTGAAGAAATGCCCCTTGTCATGTAAAAAATCGATCGATAAAGCGGTTGAAAGCCATTATCAAACTGTTCAATATTTAAATTATTCAGTGCTGCGATTTCGGGAGTGTTTCCATAATTGGTTTTCATAGCCCCAAACAGATCAAAATGATCGGGAGGTACAGCATCCGTTGGACCCTCCATGATCTGACAGGCCTCCGAGCCAAAATCCAATCCAGCCTCTTTGACCTCGTTTGCCGGTGCATAATAAAACCGTAATGAAGTTGAATATCGCATATCCGGTGCATGAAAAATAACCACCACATCCAGCTTTCCAGACGGCACGGTTGGAGTCGGTAGCGGACAAAGTAGTGAAAAGTTGATGAAATATTCATCGGCCAAGCAAGTCAGCAAAACAGTGGTGTCAATCGGAAAATTGGATGTGTGAACCCCTGCTCCGGTTTTCGGAGTCAGTTCAATGATCAACCTATCCTCTGCCAAAGAGGCGGTTACTTGTAACCCGCCTATATCATGATCTTTTTGCCCGGGTGAGAGGGACTGTATAAACTGGTCTTTTGACAGACTGATTAGATCCTGTCGAGCGCCTGTCCAGCTAACAACGTACGTGTCTATGTCGGGCTCAGCATAAGTGCCTAATAACGGAAGCAAATCAAGTAAGACTGCTTTACGTTTATCAATAACAGCAGGTAAGATGAATTTCATAGCATTTATTAGAGAATTGGCTTAAGGTACTGACCTAACTCCTACTCCTTTAAAAATAGTAAAAATTTAGTATTTGTACCGGCTAATCTGCACCTAGCTTGGCACAATTATCGTGGCACTATGGGGGCAATTACTATGCTATACGATAATGGAAGTTTACAGCTAAAATTTTAGTCTGCATTTTCAGTGATTCCTAAAGATTTGGATTTCAAAGTAGCAGAATAAATCCTATAAAATGAATAATTTTTTTTTAAATTAGCAAAGGGTAATCCTTGTCCCCTTTTAAGTACAAGGAATAAAGCTAAATTTATTTAAAATGCTTAAGCTCATTTTAAATGTATTCCGCAGCAAAAATTATTCCTCATCTGAGAACATTTGCGGAAACATGAGTAATGGCCGCGTAGACCAAGGCAATGTTTGGTGGAAAGCATAATTTACTCTCCCAGAACATTAGCAAGGGTAGACTTCTACCCTTGCTTTTTTAATTGAAAGAATATCACAACGCTTAAACAAAAGAAGCTTTATAATATTTTAATGGAACATGATAATCAGGATGAATACAATATAAATTTGATCCAGGAGAATAACCCATATCTAGCCTTAATTTTATTTGACCACACAATTACTAGTATAAAAACAAAGTCTGAGAAGCGGTACTAATATTTTTACCAATGTGAAATTTACAATAATACCATATAAATTAGATAATTTATACTATTACATCTCACCTCTCACTGGTAACTTAGTTGTTAGTAAGTCTGATATCGGAAGTACAAAAAAAACTACTAAAATAAATAAACACATATGGTTAAATAATAATCCATATGAATTAAAACCATTAAATAGTAATCATAATGTGGCTATCTCAGATAAGTTTATAAAGAAGCTTAATAAGTACAATTGTAAACTTGTGTGGCTGGGAAACAAAAGATTTTTTCTGTCCTGCTTGTATTCAAGATTATCTACGCCCCTATTTGAAAATACTCAGGAGGCATTTGATCATATAGCTAAACTTAAAATTCATCAAGAGAAGAAAGGTAAAATATGTCTGCAAAGGGCATTACTTGCAGCTAAAACCTCAAAAAGTTTTAAAAAAAATGGCACTTTATTTATTGGTGCGCAATTGCCAACCGGAATAATGCATGCTTGGATAATTGAAAATGGAATCCAGCCTGATCGTGAAGATCGAGAATGGATAATGTATAAACCACTTTTAGCAATAACATTTTAGAATGCCGCAATCAATTGTCAATACCTCAAATTCAATTTTATACTTTGATGCTGATTCAAATTTAATTTTAGAAAATATTTGGGATAAAATTACTTTGGAAGATCTTTCAAAATCAAGTTTTGATAACCATTGTGTAAACTCTGCTCGTTACATACAAAGTCCTGATTGTTATAAACCGGTATTTAAAAATATTTATCCAATTCCTCCGCGTTCTAAATGGCAATATGATGGTATTTCATTTAAATGTAATCAATCACTTGAAGTTAACAAATCAAATTATAATCTTTTTGAACTAATACAGAAATTTATACAACCATTAAAAAAGTATAAAATTGGTGTAGAGTTAAGCGGGGGGCTTGACTCATCCATCATAATCAGTATGCTTATTGCAAATGGAATCGAACCTTTTTTGATAGGATTTTCTTGTGATAGATATGAATTCCGAACAGAACGCCATATACAGTCTCTTTATAAAAATAAAGTTCAAAACACTATTTTGTTAGATAGCCGACAAATTTTACCATTCCAGAATTTATTGAATTGCCCCGCTCATCAACTACCCAACCCAACATCTTTATATTATTACAGTAAACAAGTTTCTGCTAAACATTGCAAAGAGAATGGTATTGAAATTTTATTCAATGGCATGTCGGGTGATGCGCTATGTTGTGAAAGTATATTTGGTAAATCCATGCCTGAATCATGGCATAATTGGATGATGGACAATCGGTGGTTTCATGAAAATGTTTTTACCAAATCACAAGTTCAATATCTACCTGTATACACAAATACTTTGGCAAGTAAAATTTTCAACGAAAGGGTAAATATGGGTTTTGACAGTCAAAAGATTTGGGCAAGACTGTTTTTTAAAGAGTATTTGCCTTCTGAGTTAGTAAATTATACATATAAAGCCGACCACGTTGGCGATTTAATTGAGGGGATAAAAAGGTCTTATTATGAAGTAAAAGAATTATTTAAAACAACTGAAGAATTAACTAAAAATCGTGCATTTTCTGAATCAAGCTTATCGAAGTTATATGAAAACATTGAAAGATACCATGACAATCAACTCAAAGAAATAATGGCGAAAGTTTCGTATGCTTTATGGATTTATGGCAGTGTAAATAATTTAGATTTATGATAAATATTTTTGACAATTATTTCATTTTTGAGATTGAAGATCTCTTTTGGTATCATCTGCACTGTAAAAGCAATGATAAAATAACATTGAGAGAAGACCTTGTAATGGGCAAGAATGGCATTGTTTACTGCGATTATTTTACAATGTGTCACTTAGCAAATAATCTCTCTGATAGTTACAAAATGATAGACGATTATCGGGATTTTGAAATAAACTATGGCACAAATTGGGTTTTAACGGATACAAAATTGTTTCCTGGGTATTTTAAGGAATGGATTTTATCAATGGAGTGGATTTATAATAAAGATCCAAACTTTAATTGGTCTAATTTTTATAAGGAATATTGGGAAACAATAATTGGTGAAGGAGTATTGTTAAAAACCTGGGTTAGCCCAAACCCAAATGATAATAAAACATATTTTGAAACAATCCGAATTGGAAAAACAATTTCCTTTTGTAAAGATTCGAAATATTCAATGTCTTTTGACTCTTTACCAATGGATTATCTTCTTCCAATTATTTTAAAGAAAATCAAATGAACTACTTTATCATAGGAGATATACATGGTTGCTATCATACATTGGTAAAACTACTTAAAAACAAAGTTGATAAAGACTATCTCATATGCGTGGGCGACTATATAGATAGGGGTATTTTTCCTGGTGAAACTATTCAACTATTGAATGAATACCTAAAAAAGGGAGGGACTACATTATTGATGGGTAATCATGATTTTTATTATGCACATTATATTTCAGGTTTCAAAAGTTCACAAGAAAAGTATCTGGCTTATGATTTCAAAGAAACCCAGCCAAGACTTTTAAAATATGGCATCAATGATGATAAATATTTACAATTTAAAGACAAATTAGTTTTTTTGTATTAAACTGATAATTTTATCGTTTCCCATGCAGGCATTAATAATGAAGTTTTTAAAATCGTTAATCACAATCCAGTGATTAAAAACAGTCCTTGTGGCAACGCCTCAATGGAAGCTGAAAAAATATTTGGACACAATAGGACATATTTATTTGAAAATATTTTACTGGATCGCTTATTACCTGATGATTTAGGCAAGCTTCAGATTCATGGGCATACACCATTAATGTGTTTTAATCCCGTTTTCTTTCCAGAAATAAATAGCTGGAATCTTGACACAGGGGCATATTTGGGCTGGGGAATGAGCGCAATAAGAATAAATGATAAAGGGGATGTATTAAATACTTTTTTTGAAAGGACCGGCCATAGAGACATCAATTGCTCTTTTGGGCGAAGACTTATTTCAGGGATCATGATACTAGCCAAAAAGATATTTTATCTGAAACTAAAA
>Ga0194116_10004991_pt1 | contig 14816 bp, 19 predicted proteins | sample TA2MahsurfametaG_4_FD_148617 | JGI IMG/M metagenome (GOLD analysis project Ga0194116, IMG submission 148617) | Freshwater microbial communities from Lake Tanganyika, Tanzania - TA2015008 Mahale S9 surface | ecosystem: Environmental > Aquatic > Freshwater > Lake | place: Tanzania: Lake...
CCAATCCCCAATAATATCGTAACGATATATATAGTTTGCTATTGTATTTCCTCATGTTAATTATTATGGATTTATTATTTATTATTTGAAAAAAAAAATATATTAATTGAAAATTCAAAATAAAAATTTCATTTAGATTATTGTTAAAAATCAAAAAAAAATTTAAGTTTAATTGACATATATAAAATTAAAATTCTATCGATTATCGAAACGGATTTCGAAATTTCAGACACTATTTATTTATTTTTAATTTATAAGATTTTATATTGGAAAGCTTTAAAATAAAAAATAGAGAGTAATTAAGGTTATTTTTAATTAAACAATTATTTATCAAAAATTCTCAAGTTAATTATTTTATTTTTTCCTCTGAATTATTTTTCTCGACTCCAAAAAGACCAATTCATCTCTCCTTATCATATTTATTACAGCCTATAATTAAAATAATAAATATATATTTTAAAGTATATAAATTAATGTTTAAGTTTCCAAAATTAATTATTACATATGTAATTGCTTTATGACTATTATATTTAGCTGTCAATTCTTCAATAATTTTTGTATATGAAGTTTTAGCACCTATATTTAGTCTTCTTCTTATGGATTCTTCTATTCTTAAAATTAAGGGTGCCATATCTAGAGGGATATCAGTTACAGTATTGAATTTTGCAGAAGCAGCAGATAAAGTGGAAATTTGAAAAAGTCTATGTGCTTCATTAACATGTGATTCTAAAACAAAATTAGATAGATTCATTTTAGCAATTGCTTCAGATAGCCTTATAATGGCTTCTAATTGTCTTACTGTGACAGGTATATTATTTTTTCTTTTGGCTTTTTTGTTTTCATTAACTGTTTTGCGATCTTCAACATAATAATTTTGTAATAATTGTCCTGCTTCTAATGAAAGTTTAGGAGTTGATTTCATACGAGCATAAGCAACGAATTTTTTCAATTCTGCTAAAGGAATTTCGCTGTCGTCTTTATCTGAGATTTTTCCTGTCTAAAATTATAAAATATATTTCTTGAAAAAAATATATTTTGATTCTCAAGATTATAAATTAAAATCTCATAATTTTACCTATTCAGATTTTCTTATAATATTATCTATCTTAAAAAATTAATTTTAAAAAATATATTTACAATATGTAAATCCATAATATGATGCGCTAGATTCATATCTTTATTAACTTCTCTGACATCTTTTACTAAAAATATGCAATCGAATCTGGATAAAATTGTTGTTTGGAAATCTATTTGATCCTGTGTTGCTTTCAAATCATCAAGTCTTCCATAAATTGGATTTGCTGCTGCTAATACACTAGTTCTTGAATTTAAAGTAGTAGTTATACCAGCTTTCGCCACTGAGATAGTTTGTTGTTCCATGGCCTCATGAATAGCAACTCTATCTTGAGCTCTCATTTTATCAAATTCATCAATGCAAACAATTCCTCCATCGGCTAAAACCATAGCTCCTCCTTCTAATTGGAATTCTCCACTTGATGGATCTCTTATTATACTTGCTGTGAGACCTGCTGCAGAAGAACCTTTACCTGAAGTATAAACTGCTATAGGAGCTACACGTTCAACAAATTTAAGAAATTGTGATTTTGCTGTAGAAGGGTCTCCAAGAAGTAAAAGATTTATATCCCCTCTAAGATTCACACCTTCTGAAAGACGCTTTCGACAGCCACCAAATAAAAGACATGCAATTGCTTTTTTAACATCTTCATTTCCATATACTAATAATTTTAAATTTTAGAAAATATTTAAACTTTTATTCTAAAAGGATTTTTTAAAAAATATTCGAATAAAATTTGCAAAATTAAAAAAAATAAATAGAAAATTAAAATTATTATTTTACTTGCTGGTGCAATGCTTTTACAAATCTTTTCATAGATTTTAGTATCTTTTGCCATGTTGATGATCTTATGTTCTTCTTCCTGTGTAAAATTAAAGCTATATTTCCCCAATTTATTCTGTTCCATTAAGAAACCAACAACTCTAATAACAGAATTTTTTACTTGATCTATATTTTCCTTTGTTAGTCTAGAACTTATAGCAAGGACACCGACTACGATTACTCTAGTTCCTGGAGTTACTTTATTTACTAAATACTTTTCGCAAACAAGATTATAAGATCTTGGGATATCTCCTGTAGGAATCATTTCAGGAGGCTCTTGGATTTTCAAAGACTGATAATCAACATATTCAGTTCTTTCAGAGATGATTTGATAAGAATCTAATGGACATTTTTCTTTATTTTCTGTTGGAAGCTTAGTACTATCACAAGTTCTAGGTATATTTACATGTTGATTAATACCATCTACTGTAATATATTTTGTATTTCCACAGTTTTTACATTGGATGCATAATTTACTTCCACGTATTTGTGGTTTCGAAGCCATTACAACTATTCCTGATAAAACAACTAATTGGTTTACATTTGAAGATTCTAATTCTCGAAGTGATTTTGGTTTGGAGTTATTAATGAGAATAAATTGGAATTGCGGCACATTTTCAATGCTGGTGAATTCTAAGGTTAATTCGAAGCATACTTCTTGTATTGCTTTTTCAAACTATTTTAAAAAACATAAAATAAGTATTTCATTAAAAATTCATTAAATGAATTCAATATAACAACCAATCAATTTTTTTATTTTCGTTTATTCTCAAAATATAGTTATATATTTTTATTGGAACAGAAATAAGTTAAATTTTTAAATTTATTATAAATATTAATATTGAAAATTTAAAATTTATAGCGCTTTAAATAAAATAAAATATTTAAAAATAACAAATTATATATAATACATGAGGAATAGTTTCTCCTGGCTTAAAATTTAATTGGTCTGATAAAAGGGTATTAAAGGAGTTAATATCCTCGAAATTGAATTCTAAATAATAAAGCTTTTTCATAACATTTGATCGAAGCTGTTCTCTGTATTTTGATGAATAAAAATCATATTAAATTTGAATATGTTATTTACCTATAAACAAATACATTTCCATATTGAAATTCTTTAATAAATTTAATAAATTCTTTCCTTTTTTCTTCAAACGTCATAGTAGTAACTTTTTCATCTTCCATCATAAGATTTTGAGGAGCATAGTATATACGATTTGCTTCATAAGAATCCATTATCAAAATTATTTTAATATTCCTTTGCAAAGAATTAATACATTTAACAATTTTTAGAAAATGACTAAGAATTGGAAAAATAATTAAGCTGAATAGCTTTAAATGGAAAATATTATTTCAGAATTATTTGATAATATTTATAAAATAGATTTTGACTTTCTGAATGACAAACTGTTATTTTTATTAATATTTGTGATTGCCCATTTATTGGTTTTATTAAATCAATTTTAATGAAAATTGATAGTATTAACAATAATTAAATATATGAAATCCTTGTAAAATTAATATTTTTATTGTTTCTCCTTAATAAAATCAATCTTTCCAAAACAAATATGAATTAAAATAGGTTGAAGGGCTTTCTTTAAATTCAAAAAATTTTAGAATAATTTTTTATTTTCCTTTTGTCATATTTTTTTATACAATTTAATTTTTAATTCAAATTCAAAATATCAATTCTGATAAAAATAAAGATACATTAAAATCATTTTGAAAATGTATGATATTATTCAAGGCCTTTATTAAATTTATTCAATTAAATTTTTTTCACTTAAAAATATAATAGGAGCTTTATTTAAACAAGCTTATTTCCCCCCATTAAAAAATATTATACTTTGAAGTATTAGATATAAGTAAACTGATTAAAAAATTTAATTATATGAATAATATAAATTCCATTAACAAAAAAGAAAAAGAATCAAAAGAAATAACTGTAATTTTAGGGAAATTAGCAGGAGATGGATATTCTTATATAGAAGACACTCTCCATGAAAGATCAAAAATAAAAATTCCTTTAATTTATGACCCACAAAGCGATTTTAAAAATTCAAAGATCGAAGAATATCCACAGATTAAAGAAAAATCAATTACTGAATCTCAAAAATATTCTAGTAGTGATAGCTTTATGATTTCACAAAAAAATTTATTTCATTGTTCAAAAAACCAAGAATTTCCGAAAAACGATCAGTTTAATCATAATACTCAATACAAAAGCGTATTAGAAGAATTGGATAAAAATTCTTTTATAATACCTAGTTGCAGCCAGTGGTTTAAGATGAATGATATTAATGACATTGAAGTAAAAGCTAATCCCGAATTTTTTTCTGGCAAATACCCTTCAAAAACTCCTGAAGTTTATAAGGAATATAGAAATTACATTATTGATTTGTATAGACAAAATCCAAATTCTTATTTAAGTTCAACAAGTAAATCTAATTTATTTAAAATAATATAAAAAATTTTACTTGTTTTATTATTTTTTAGTTAAACAAATAAATCTATTTCTATATTCATATTTTCATGCTAATAGCTTGTAGGAGACAATTGGCTGGAGATGCTTGCAGTATTCTTAGAATTCATACATTTTTAGAACATTGGGGAATAATTAATTTTGAAGCTGATCCATCTAATAAACCAACAAATCCAATTCTAGCAAAATCTTTTAATTATAGAAATCCTGTTTATGTTGATGCTTCAAGTTTCATAGTCAAAGGTATTTTTGCTTATTTATAATTATAAAAAATAAAAATAAATATTTATCGAAACGTTAGAAAATTTTAGCTTAAAACTTAATTTATATAGAATCAACACCTAATTTTGGAAACAAAATCGGTGAAAATGCTATTATCCTTACTACAAAACAAGGAGAAGAAATAAAAACTCTATTTCCTATTAACAATAATCCTGAGAATTTATTCAGATCTATATTTAATAAAAATGCCTTAAATCCGACAAATAAAATCAATTTTTTAGCAAAGAATTATCAGCCAAAATGTGATTTATGTAATAAATTATGTGGATTCGAATGGTACATGCTAAATAATTCCTTAGAAATAAAGGATTCATTATTAATATGTAAGATATGTTTTAATAGCAATTATTTCCCAAAGGACTTGAATAAGGAAGATTTTGAGATCTCAAATATCTATAGTATTGTTGATACTAAAGAAAGTAATTTCTTCTAATAATATATTTTCAAATTATAATAAATGTAAAATATTTATCATTTACAAAATAATCAGAATACGAGAAAACTCTTAAGGAAAAATTTGAAACAGAAAAATGGACATTAAGCGAGACAATGGAATTGATAGACAATTTAGAAAAATACGGAGAAAATTGGGATGAGATTATAAAGGTATTATTCGTAAATTAAATCATAATAATGTAAAAAAAATTTTCGGAAAACAATTTAATTATAAATATTAGAACTTAAGTACAACCAGAACTAAAAACGAATGTATTCTTCACATTATGCAACTTCCGATAAAAGAAAATGTTATCTTCAGATTCAGTGATGTAAAATTAAACAAAGATAGTAATAATTTACAATCATTTCTTAAAAGCGATTCAGATTCTACAAAGCTGTTATCCCAAGTAAAGGATTGTAATGCATTATCAGATCAAAGCAATCCTTTAATTCAACAAGTAGTTTTTTTTTCAAAAATGTTTGAAAATTTTACTAATATTGATTTGAAAAAATCCAAAGAAGAAATTGAATCAGATTTCAATACAAAAATCAATTCCAATAATACTTATCATGAATATATATTGAATTCGCTTAATGAAAAAAGAGAGTTTTTAAATTTAGAAGGTCTCAAAGATCTCATTTACAAGACTTATTCAAAAAATTCTGAAAATTTAAAAACATGTAATAATCAAGAAAAAAAGAAATTGAAGAAAATTATGAGTTTAATAATTTATTTGCAAGTAAGGAAAATAGAGATGAAACTTAATTATTTCAAAGAAATGGAAAAAACTATCCAAAATGAAAATCAGCAGCTTAAGTTAATGGATAGTCAAATAATACAAGACAGAATAAGGCTTGCATTGAAAAAATCTGAGATTAATCTTCAAGCCAAAAAGTTCAAAGATATTATAAGTCCTATTGAAATTGTTTCAAATTACTCCAGCGGATATCAAAATAAAGCAATTCTGAATGGGAATCATTCCATAGAAAATAATCTTGATTTAAATGAAGATAGTAAAAAAGGTGATTATTCAGAAAACATAAAAGTCGGCAATTTTATCTTAAATAATCAAATAATTAGCAATTCAAAAAATCTATATGCTAATAATGCCAATAAGGAATATAGGTATAAAATATAAAATTCAAAATACACATTTTAAAAATTTTATTAAAATTATTAGCAAAGAAGATTCTAAAATAAATGAAATAATGGAGGAAAATTATGAGTTTAACAAAAATGATAAAAGTAAAGAATTTGCAAGTTTATATGAATTACATAATAAATCCGAAATTTTGAATAAAAATAAAAATTATAATATAAATAAAGATGTAAAAATGGAAATTGAAGAAGAAAAACAGCAGATCAACAAGGGGAATGAGAAAAAGAAAAATGAAGAGGAAGAGGAACAAATCGATGAGGATGAGGAATATTTAGAAGAAGAAAATGAAATTAAAGAAGACGAGGAGGAAATTTCTGAAAATGAGAATATAGAAAAAATTGAGAAAAAGATAAAGAAAGATCAAAATTATTCAAATGTTGAAAATAATAATATTCAGGAGAGAACAAATCCTCAATCAAATAATAATTTCCAAAATCTTAATAATAATAAAGATGAAAGCGATAATGAAGAAAATTTTCAATAAATTATCTGTTGAATAACTTAATAAAGATGTTCATACAAGTATAAATCCAAAGATTTTAAAAAAATATTTAAATGATAATAAATTATTAATCTTAATTACAAATAAAAAATGACATCTTTCAAATTTAAATCTATTATTATTTTGTTTGATAGCAAAATATATGAAATTCGAAAATAAATATATAAATTAATCCTAATAAAAAATTTACTTTTCAATATGATTAAAATTTCCATTTTATGAATTTTTAAGTTTTTATAAACATTTGATTAAATATTAAATAAAATTTCTTAAAATTTTTAGAATAAAATTTAATTTATTTTTATATAAAAAAAAATATTTTATAAGAATAAATAATCTTAAAGAAAATCAATAAAAAAATGTCAAATATTTAATAAAAATTTTTGTTTATGAGCAAAAAAATGTATTATCATAAAAATTTTATAAAAAATTTTAATTATGTATTTTATATATTTAAATTTTAATTTTCTTAATAACTTTATTCTTGAGGTTTTTCTTTCTCTTCCAAAATTTTCTTCAATCGTAAATTTTCTCTCCACATTTTTTCACATTCTGCATTTTTTTTTTCATATTCTGCTTTTTTTTTTTCATATTCAATGCTTAATTGTTCAATATTTATCTTTAAAGCTTGATTTTCAATTTTAAATACTTGATTTTCTTGATTTAAATAATTCACATGAGATATAGCACTTTCTTTTTCGTGAATTAAAGAATTTATACGGGATTCATACATTTCACTCACTGATAGACCCGTATTAGAGTTTGTGTCATTTATTTTTTCTTTTTTAGTTTGCGTGAAAACATTAATGTTAAATTCAATTTTTTCTTTATTTCTTGATTTTTCACTTGAAAGAGATAAAGTTTTTGGAGAAATTAAATTTTTAACTTGAGAATCTGTAAATTTAAATAAATAAAAATACCTAATGCTTCATTTTCCGCTTGTTGGGGTTTGGGTTCATATATGTAAAAGCAATATATTCTGTCTTCTATGTTTACTAAGTAAAATAATTCAGAAGTCACATCCCATTGAAAAACAGTCTTTTCTTTTAGTGAAAATTCAATCAAATAATGAAAATTTTTTTTTATATCAATTTTTTTGACAGAATAGTTGAATAGATCATAATTCCATATGAATCTGAAATCTTGGAAAGTTGTAAGTTTTTCAAACTCAATTGCAGAAAAATTATTTGTATTCATGAAATCATTTGCTTGATAAGAGGAAGAGATATCAAAAAATAAAAGAATAAAATTAGGTAAATTTCTTCGATCTTTTATAATTATTTTGTCTATATCTGAAAGATTTAACTCTATAATTTTCTAAAATAAAATAGAATGTTACTTTTATATCTATATCTATGTTATATGAATTCATTATTATTAAATTAGTCCAATTTCCCTTTAAATTGTTAATTAAATCATAATCAGTATCGAAAGAATTAGATCTCACTAAAAAATTTTGATAAAATTCATTCATTCCAAAATTATTTTTTTTATTATATATAATTATGTCTTATTATAAAGACTAATAATTTTTAAAGTATACCAATTATTTTCAAAAAAATTTAAATAATTAAAAATATTAATAATTTTTCATAATTATTAACTGTTTCAATTAATTGACCGTTTTTTTTAATAAGCTTTTATCTTTAAAAAAATTTTCGATCAATTTTGAAACACTTGATTTTTAATTGATGAGTCAGTAAAAGTAATGAATTTCCTAACTGATTTTTTAAATTTAATTTAATATTTTTTAAAATTATTAAACAGATTAAATATTTTTTATAAATAAACACTTTTATAAAAAGATTTTTCTTTAGAAAATATTTTTCTTTAGAAAATTTTTGAATATTTATTTTCTGCTAATTTAATAAAATCTGGAAAGTAATTTATAATTTATTTTTGATATTAATTTATGTCTTTCATGCTTCTTAAAATTACCGTTTTTTTTCTATTAGAGAATTTGAAGATTTCTGAATTGTCTTATTACATACAAAAAGACTCCGTTACTCACTGAAGAATATAAAAATTCATAATTACAATCTGTTCGAGATCCATACATTTCATAGTAATGCAAAAGAAAGCAAATAAAAATTTTTTTATCCTTTAAAAATTAATAAAATTTTTTAATTTGAATGAACATATAAATCTTTATTTTTAATATTTTAATTGTAATATTTATTATCTTCAAAAGAAAAGACAAATTTTTCTAAAATTTTATGAATTATTAATTTAAAATTTTCTATAGTAATAAAAAAAATATTTATTATTATAAGATTAATAATAAAATGAAATTTCTTAAAATTATTTGAATTTTTAATTAATTTTAAAATTTTTTTCAAAAAACTTAATATTTTATTAAAGTTAATAATGTTTTAAGAAAATTAAATAAATAAATAAATAATAATAATTGAAAAAGATTTTTGATTTTTAAAGAAATCTAATTCAAAATCAAATAAATATTTAAAAAAATATAGTATATAAAATTTTAGACAAAAATTATATATATATAATATTTCAATTATTTAACAAAATAATAAAAAATTTTTATTCCTCAAAAACTCTTTTATTTTAAATTGATTGTTTCGCTTCCAAAATTTTCTTCAAATTCAAACAATCTCTCCATATTATGTTATAATCATTAAATATTTTTTGGTATTTTATCCATAATTCTTGTTTATCATTCCACAATGCTTGATAATCATTCCATAATTCTTGTTTATCATTCCTTAATGCTTGATTTTCTTTAAGTAAAGAATTGATTCGAGATTCATAAATTTCACTCACTGATTGATTCATAAAAGAGATTGTGTCTTTTACTTTATCGTTGTCTGTCTGCTTGAAAATAAAATTTCCAGAATCTTTTTTTTTTTCTTTTACTTTATTGTTGTTTGTCTGCTTGAAAATATTAATTCCAGAATCACTTTTTTTGTCATTTACTTTATCATTGTCTGTCTGCTTGAAAATATTAATTCCAGAATCACTTTTTTCTTTATTTCGTGATTTTCCACTGGAGACAGATAAATTTTCTAAAGATAATACATCTTTAACTTCATAATCTGTAAATTTAAATAAATATAAATACTTAATGCTTCTTTTTTCTGTCTTTGTTCTTTGGGTTCATAAAAGTAAAATCAATTTATTCTGTCTTCTAAATTTACTAAGTAAAAATTATCAGAGTCAAAATGCCATTGAAAAATAGTATTTTCTTTTAATGAAAATTCAATGTAAAAAAAATGATAAAATTTTTCTAAATCAATTTTTTTGATTGAATTGTTGAACAAATCATAATTCCTTATGAAATCAAAATTTTCCAAAGCTGTAAGTTTTTCAAATTGTATTGCTGAAAAATTATTTTCTTTGCTGAAATCATTTTCATTTAAAGAGGAAGAGATATTAAAAAATAAAAGTATATAATTCGGTAAATTTCTTCGATCCTTTAAAATATATTCGTCAATATCTATAAGATTTTTCTGTATAATTTCCTAAAAATAAAATAGATTGTTACTTTTATTTTATGATCGTCAATTGAATTCTTTATTATTAAATGAGTCCAATTTCCCTTTAAATTGTTAATTAAATCGAAATCAGTAGTTAAAGTATCAGATTTAGCTAAAAAATTTTCATAAATTTCATTCATTTACAAATTTTATTTTATAATTCTTTATAATAAAATTTTATTTCAATTTAGTCTAATTATTAAAGTATAGAAATTATTTTTACTGAAATTTAAATAATTAAAAATATTAATGATTTTTCATAATTATTAAAAAAAGTAATGAATACCTTACTTTACTAATTTTTGAAATTTAATTTAATTCTTAGAAATATGATAAAACATAAAAAAATTTTATAAAAATAAAGACTTTCATTAAGAAAATTTTTCATTAGAAAGTTTAAAAAAATTATTTTTTGCGGAATTATTAGTATCTCCATGAGGAAAATATAATTTTTTAAGACATAAATTCCTGTCTTTCATGCATGTAACTTAAAATTGAATTTAATTATTTTTATATTTTTCTTTAAAAATTAAATAAATATGTATTTTATTTTGATTTTATTTTAGTATTCATTTACAATTTTATAAATAGTATTTTATTTATTTAAATAAGCAAGAAAATATTTCTATCTATTAAAAATTTCTTTGTGTTGAGATATCTACAGGAAAATGTTTATAAAGAAAATCGAGGTCACAATTTTTCAACAAATAGAAATTTGATGATAAATAATAGTAATTAATATTAAACATTTTAAATAAATTTTTTTAACTCCTAAAATACCATTTTATAAAAACCATTCGCTTCTTGATTTAATTTTTTTTCAGCGAAAAATTTAATTTCTTATATAAATTTGGTTTAAAACTATTAAAATAGCTAATATGAAAAATTTAGTAATTAAATATATAGTTTATAAATTCATCCTAAATATTTCGAATTTATTAACATTTATGTAGTAAAATATGGAACTAAAGTAGAAGTCAATTCAGAAAATTATTCATACTGAAAATTTCTTAATTTAATTTTTCTTTTTTAATTTAACACTAATAAAAATAGTAAAATTACTAATTTTAATGTTTTTAAAAAATCGTTTTGATAAAAAATACCAATATTTATTGATTTGTATAAAATTGGAAATTAATCCATAATTCCAATATTAATAAGTATATATATATTGTTATTTTGATATTTATTCAAAATTAAGTTTAAATAATTTTTATTTATAATAATAATTAAATTTAAGGAACAAAATTGAATTTATTATTTAATTCATTTAATATTTTATTATATAAAGATTCATAAGACGTTTGAGATATGATCTTTATTTAAAATTTCTTTCTATGAATATATACAGTTGAAACTCCCCATGACATCAACCTTTGGAATGGTGGTAAAGAAATCCAATTTTTACTAAAATTCTTAGGCATTGTTTTTGATGTATTAACCAAAAAAGTTCCTCTTTTCAATCTTTGGCAGTCATTGATTATTCCTTCCCAAGTTTTGTTTTCAAAACAAGTCGAATTTGAAAACACAAAACCAGCATTGGTCCAATTTTCCTCTAGAAAGTCTTTTTTGTAAAAAGTTAACTCAGGTTTTTTAAGATGATTCGGAAAAAGATTTAAATTTTTATATTCAGTTTTCTCCAAATATTTTCTAAAATTTATATCATATTTTAATTTGTTTTTCTCAGCCATTAAATGAACATTTTCCAATAGCTCATATCCTGTACATCTTTTGAAAGGATAAATAAAAGCAGCAGCAATACATCCTTTCCCAGAACCCTTTTTTTAAATTTATAAACTATAAATTTTTAAATTTTATAAAAAATATTTGATTTGTTTATACGGATCCTAAATCAACAAAATTTCCTTTTTCAATTGCGTTTTCTCCAAATTCTTTTTTTATTACTTCAAAAATATAAGCGAAGCTTCTAAACGTCTTTAATAAAATTAATAATGCTTTTTTAAAGAAAGAATTTTTAAATTAAATAAATTTCGGAAAAAGAAATTCATAATTAAAAAACTAGATATAAAAAATACAATTTCACCATAAACAAAATTATCATCTTCAACTATTCCTAATTTTTCCCTTTCCTTTCTGGAAGCAATCTAATTGTTGTTAGAATTTATTCTATAAAAATTTACTATGGATTCATCTAAAGATTGCTTTGGGCAAATTGATTCAAAATAAGATTCCAATAATTTATAGTAAATTTGACGTTCTTCAGGTATATGATACGGAGTCTCTTCTTTTTTATGCCTTTTTTCGAAATACAAACCATTATTGTCATCTTGAATGAATTCATCTTCCTCATCTTGATTTGAAAATGACATTTATCAATAAAAAGAAAAAATATTTGAGAGTTAATTTGGCATCAAATTTTAAAATTATTAATTTTCATATATTTCAGAACAATTTTGGAAAAAATTTATAGGTACATACATATTCTTTATTTTAGTGTTTAAATCAAAAAAATTTTAAATATTGTAAATTTGATAAATATGAATAATTATTTTTTTAAAATTGAATAATTTTTTATTAATAATTAATTATGCTCTTTATATTTTGGCATGCTCTTGGATAAGATCAAACAACAAATGACTTTTGATATGATTTGATAATTTCTTCTCAAAATTTTGTGTTAAATCTTTATAATTATTTAAATATTTCAGAATTTCATAAGCGCCTTCAAAATCATTATTTTTAATCAAATAATCCAATCTTCTTAAAGCTCTAAGTTCTTGTCTATATCCTGGTAAAGATTTTTCAATTTTTTCAATATTTGGATCAAACCATAAAAATAAAAGCGAACTCATTTCCTTAAAATTCGATAAAATAATTTTGTTATAAAATCTATTAATAAAGAAGCTTCCAAAAAATTTCTTAGGCAAATCCATGTGGATTCTCTCCACTAGATCTAATTTTATTTTTTGATATTCATTAATTATTTCGAGTTGACTATAAATTTTTATATTTTTATTTTTTATTTTTTCCAATGTATTCTGAATAAAGGCATCTTTGAAATTAAAAGCAATAGATTCAAATTTTAATTTCATTTCTTGATGATCTTGATTATATTTTATAATATTATCAACATTATTAGTTCGTTCGAGCTTTTTTGTTAAATCTTTGAATAAATTAACGTATTTTTGATAATAACTTCTCATTAAATTATTAACGATTTCAGCGGGGTGGCTATTGTAAAATAATTCAATCTGTTGATTGTCTTCTAAATTATCGATATCCTGGAAATAAAGATCGTAAAATTAATTAATTTCAAATTTGCGAACTAAATAATTTTCGTTATATAATTAATAAAAACGAAAATCAGATATTATTTATTATATTACTTTATAATCTTTAATGTAATCTTCTATTAGTTTATTTTTATTTGCTTGATAGTTTTTAGCGAATAAATCATATTTTTTAAAACTTTCTTCATATTCTTTTTTACTTATATTATCTTCTATATTTTCATTGAAAGTATTATTGATTCTAGATTTTAAATTATCAACAATATAATATTGCTTGACAATTTCATTGTTTTTCAAACTGCCTATAAATTCTGCAATTTCCAAATCAGAATATTTATTGTTTTTCCATGGAGTAAAAGAAAAAAGATCAATTTTCTCTGTAAACTCTTTAAATTGCCTTTTTGATTTTTGATGATTAAAATAGCTTTTTGAGTTATTTTCTGTAACATCTAATAAAACTTTAATTTTATCAAAATCTTCAGCTGAAACATCATTTTTCTTAATAGATTTCAAAATTTTTTTAAAATTCTCAGATTCCATAAAATAATCTTGACTTAAAGTTTTTATATTTTTTTCGAAACTTTTTATCTTAGATTGTTTTTCGATTATTTTTCCTAATAACACAGTTTTTGCTTGATTAATATCTGATTCATATAATCTTTCTAAATTCAATAAATCATTGTAGAAAATGGCCTTCTCATCTAATTTTTATATAGCAAGGAATTTATTTTTGTAAATTTTTTTTTAATTTTTTTAAAGTACCTGTTATTAAATCAAAGGAGTAATTTTCTGTTCCTTGAATAGTATGGACTAAATTTCCAAAATCCTAGAGTATTTATATATCAAATAACATTTATAAAATAATAAATTATATAAATTCAAATTACATCTTGAGGAAATTTTAAATGTCTTGTTTCAGTTCTATCTTTTTTTCTTTGTTTAAAATCAAAGATGCTGAAAATTCTTTCGATTATTGATGGTTTTAAAACAACACATACAAATAAACCTGCAGATAAAGCCTTTATTCCGTATTTTCTCAAATAAGACACTTTAGGAATAGTTGTCGATAGTGGGGTTTCTGTTTTTTTATTCAATTTTTGAGCTAAATCATTTCCAATTTTTTGTGCTTTTTCGATTTTTTTTGAAGAAATTACTTTATTTATATTATTTAATGTTGCTTGATTTTCCATTAAATCTAAATAAATTTAAATAAACAAAATTATTTTTAATTATTTAATAAAACATTTTCAAATTTAAAAATTCAGTTAAATTCTGAAAGAGATTAACCCTAAAATGCTTGGGGA
>Ga0194116_10004994_pt1 | contig 14807 bp, 16 predicted proteins | sample TA2MahsurfametaG_4_FD_148617 | JGI IMG/M metagenome (GOLD analysis project Ga0194116, IMG submission 148617) | Freshwater microbial communities from Lake Tanganyika, Tanzania - TA2015008 Mahale S9 surface | ecosystem: Environmental > Aquatic > Freshwater > Lake | place: Tanzania: Lake...
CCCCAAAACCCCAAAACCCCACTGAAGTTGTGGTCAAATTAACTTATTCAAAAAGAGAAAATAGAGTATGTTGAGCACTACAATAAACATCTATATCCTTGTGTCTAAATTTCGCGATGATAGTTAAAAGACTCTTTTACGATTATTATTACATATCAGTTGAACTTGCTTTATTTTGTCTCTCTATCTATTTAAACGTGTTCTTGGCAACTTATGTTTGCTACAAAACACTTTAAAGGTTCGTTATATTGTAGTTAACCAGATTTCTCTTAATCCTCATATCACTTATAATAATAAAATTAGTATGCATCAATCGAAAGTTAAAGGCCTGCCTCCTCCCGAGGTGGACCGGCTATTACACAAATGCAAAATCCGCTTATCAAAACCTGCTCTGCTCACCCTGATCCTAAGCTTGCTGATTAAGCAGGCTGCAGCTTGCGATAAAGGCTCATATTGGGAGAGCAGCCACTGCTATCCATGTTAAATGGGTAAGTCGCACCATCTAATTTTATTAACGCGCCACCCAACACCAATTAATTATTATAGGCTACTACTGTCCTGATGGCTGGAACCGCTACTCATGCTCAGGTGGTACTTGGTCTGCGGTGGGCTCTGCATCCTGCATTAGTTGCCCTGCTGGCTTCTACTGCAGTAGCACCTCAGCATTCCCTATTGCCTGCCAGCCCAACAGCAACTAGTATTCAACTGGTGGCTAGACTTCATGCTCAACCATCGCAGCTAGTCAGTTCACGGCTGACCCTGCAGTTTCCCCATCTTCCTGCGCAGCTGCAAACAGCCAAGGCCAATACTGCCCCGTTTGCAAGTTTGGTCAACGTTGTGTGAGTGGCGTAAATTCTGACTGCACAGGATTGGGAGCCCGACATTTCTCTGGCAATACTTATTCGTCTTGTACAACGAATTCCGCAGGGTCTTTCTCAATTTCAAATACATTCGACCAGATCAGCTGTCCGACCTCGACCTACTCAACTGGTGCAACTGGAGCATGCTCCCTCGTTCCAGCAGGCTCCTCGATAAATGCCAATTAACAGGGCATTACCTCATGCACCTCGACTTCAACCAACTACTAATAGTCCGGCTTCGGTGCCGCTTCCTGCTCGACTGCCCCCACTGGCTACTGGGTCGGATCATCACCATCAACCAGTACGATTTCGATGAAAGCAATCACTCAAGGTTGGTACAAAACAACTGTGGGTGCCTAAACTTTGACCCAATGCGAGGTCAACAAACAGTGCACTACGACGACAAGCACTGCTTGCGACGCCATGAAGTACTCGCCTCTAGGGTATGAGAACTGTTTCCGGCTGCCAATCGGTAAAACCACGCATGCAACCTCTGCAACGACAGACTGCACTACCCCTGGCTACAACAAGAAGACAAGCGCCTGCGACACGTGCACCTACAAGAAATGTGACAAGTACACAGCGATTACATAGACGTGCCCTGTTGGATATTACTTCTCAAGTGCAAGTTCGATGGCTTCACAGGCGTGTACTATCTGCCCTGCTGGCAAATACTGTAAAGACGGCGCAACTGCTCCTGCAGCAGTAAGTGCTTTTTATCCAATTAGAAACACGCAGGCACCAGACAATAAAATGCACTGTGCAGCTGGCTACTCATGCACCACGAGTTCAATGACGAGGCTCGGAGCTGGCTACTACAATACGGCTGAGTAGACGATTGGCAACTTGCAGGAGTACAACCAGGAGCGTGATCTCTCTGGAGGCAATTGCCCCACCGACAGCATCCAAATCGAAAGCCCTGCCAGACTCAGCTGCAAACCAACCTCTTTCAATTCGCAAAGAGTGACTTCGGCTGCTGAATCAGGCTGTGGCACCGGCAACACCGCATGGCTGGGTGAGACCTGCGAGTCAGTCGGACAAAACGACAATTACTATGTGCCCGATGCAGCCACCAAAGCATTCAGTGATGTGCACTGTCCAACTGGCTGGATTCCAACTGGCTAGACTACACTTGCTTGTACAAACTAAGCAAAAGTCTCGGAAATAGCGATAGAATACATTAGAGGCAGAGCTGTTGAATGCACTAAAGGCGACTTTGTTAAATAATCTACTGCATAAAAGACCTCAGTAACTTATTAGCACGATATGACAGTTTACAATGTAAATGGCTAGTGCTAAGACTGTCCGGTTAATATGTTGTGTGCGACTGGTAACATCGATACTTGGTCCGATTACTGTGTCGGGAAAAACCCGGGTATAAACTGGTATGACGCCAATAATGGTGGTCTGAAGATACAAATGCAGGACCGTCGTGTCAGCATCTATCAAAACCAATATTGCTTCGACTGCAATGCAGAGGACTACAAATCTGGTATTTGTGGTTTTGCTTCAGATTACTTCCCTGACCACGCAAGAGTCGATGAAACAAACAATAACTTTGTCGGTGATATGGTACTCAAGTGCCCCTTTAAGTCTCTGACCCGAAACTAACAGCGCTACTTAGATACGATCCAGTGGGAGAGACTTGACCCGGCGAAACACACATCTTACACTAAGTAAGCGACTAGTTATACCTACGACACCTATGCGTTCTTTGACGACACAGAGGACAATATATATCCATATTCGTACTGTGATATTGATGAGAAATTCTTCACTGCTGCCCAAATCACGAGTCACTCCGAGTTCCAAGACCCAACCGAGACCGCCAAGGAGCACTGCACTCTCTATGAGTACTTTGACCCCAACTTCCCAATGTGCATCCCTACTTGGGGTGGGTTCATCGGGAGCACCAGCCACAATGACCCCACTGAGATGGCTGTCCCTGGCATTGGTATCCCTGCAGGCTACCTGACCCAAATGATGCAAAACGACAAATACACTGGGCTGAAGCTGATGCAGTGCCCAGAGTTCACTGAGCTTATAATGACTGAGGGTGGTACAAGCACGTACTTCGCTTGCCATATAAAAGATCTCGGCAAATGCAAAGATTCAACATCCGACTACTGCAACAATGGTCAAGACTTTAAATGCCCCAGCGGTTTTAGCAAAAAGGCTGGCATTACTTATAGCAACACGATAAACGACTGTGAGTCATGCGGTGCAGGTTCTGTCTGCTCCACCGACCCAACCGCCGTGACTGTATGTCCTGACGGCTATAATTGTGAGGCTATGACAAGTGATGTCTATTCAAAGCCTGGTTAACCCGGTGAACTCCTAATAAGGAACACGGCAACCTAAAATAATGACATATCCACTTGCACGGGAGGCTATTGTCCAGGTGCTACCTCCGCAGCTACAGCTTGCCCTCCTGGCTATACGACAGCATATTCAGGCACATCTGCAAGTGGTCAGCACTCAATGGCAGGTTGTTCACCCGTGGCCGCAGGTAAATATAGCACCTCAGGAACAACTTGTCCTGCAGGAAGCATCTGTCCTCCCGGCTCACAGGATCCCACTTATAAGATCCCAGCTGGTTGGTTTAGCTCATCAACTGGAGTTACCGCATTCAGCACTAGTCAGCTGACAGTGTGTCCCGCTGGAAAATTCTGTGCTGAAGGATCCACAGCCTCCACGACTTCGTGCACTGCCGGTCACTATTGTGAGGAGGGCACTGTCTTCCAGTATGATACCCCTTGCGATTTTGGTAAGACGTCCTCAGCCGGTGCTAGCTCTTCTTCTGCTTGCACAGCTTGCACTAGTGGCAACTTCTGCAGATAAGGCTTAACAGCCCCTTTAACAGATGGATCTTACTGTGGCAATGATAATTTCCTCTGCATTGGTGGTGACCTAAGCAGAACTCAGTGCTCCTCGGGCCAAGTAACAACCAATGGAAATACTTGTGCAGCCTGCCCCGCTGGTAAATTCTGCATTGCCGGTATTCCCGCAACAGATTGCAAACCTGGCTATGAATCAGCAGGTGGTCTCGCCTTTTGTACCTTAAGCACCGCAGGTAAAGTTACTACCGGTGGCTCAGCATCAACTAATGCGGCTGCCGGATAGTGGACAATAAGCGGTCAGACTACTTAATTTGATTGCCCAGCTGGTTACAGCTGCACCGGTGGTGTAATCACCGGCTGCCCAGTCGGTAAAGTTTGCGCATAGGGAGCATCAACTGCAATCACTGCTGCTGCTGGCACAGTTGGTGACGAAGTGAATCTCTTTTACAATAAGCCGTGCCCTCCTGGATCAACATGTCCAGCCGCCGCACCAAGAGTAACAGTAGCTGCAGGCTCCTACTCTCTACAGGGCGATAGTGGTGCCACACCACTTTATTGCGCAAGTGGTTATTCATGTGCAGCGGGATCGATCGGTCCACTGTAAAAAGCCTGTGACGACGGCACCTACTATGTGACCGGTACTGCATCAGCCACCTGCCCTGTCTGCGCTGTCGGATCCTACTGCTACCAAGGGCAATAAATTGCATGTGAGCCTGGCATGTACTGCGATCAAACTAACTCGCCAGCCTATCATAAGCAGTGCCCTGTTGGGACGTTCTCAGCAACTGGCGCTAGCTCTGTTCTTTGTTCAGAGTGCACAGCTGGATATGCATGCGTTTAACCTGGTCTTAACAGCGGCTAAACCTTTAAGTGTGCTCAGGGATATTTCTGTTTGACTGCTGCAACAAGCACCCAACCAGAGCGCATTCCTGGTGTTACAACTGCTTCACCTAACGATGCTTTTTAGTGTGACCCCAACAACTATGACACAGGAAAGACGGGATTGCTAGCTAATCTCTTAATGAGTAATGGAAAGAGTTGCAACCAAGGTATATGCCCAAGAGGCTACTACTGTCCGGAGAATACAGGATGGCCGGTAATTTGCCCGGCCGGTACTTTTAACATGAACTATGGGGAGGTCAGTGTCGCAGGTTGCGTTCCATGCATTTAGGGCTACTACTGCCCCACGACTCTAAGTAAAGTTGTGTGCGATGCCGGTACGGTTTGTCCAAATGGTTAAGACAATCAACTATCAGTAGCAAACGTTGCGATTGCAAAGCCTGCTGTCGGTCACTATTCACTCACCTAATACGCAGACCATATTCCTTGTGCTGCAGGTAAATTTTAAACTTTGACTGGTCAAAGTAGCTGTAATGCATGCACTGCAGGCTCCTAGTGCCCAACCACGGGCATGCCAGCAGTGCAAACCTGTAATAGGGGCGCAGACTGCAGTCTTGCTGGAGTCATCGTTCCAAAACTCTGCTACTACGGTCAGTATCTGGATCCCACCAACGCTGTCAATCCAAACTGTGTCGCGTGCCCAGAAGACAACTTCTGCTGGAACGATGGAATTATCTAGGCTGATGTCACTGCAAATAGCATTATGCGATCAGGTTTTCTAACTACTGGTCTATGTTTAAGTGGTTACAAATGTGTTAGTGGAGCTAATATTAGAGGTATGAATTTACTCTTTGCCGCTAGTCCCACGTCCTACCTGTGCAGAGAAGGGTACTTCTGTGATAATGCAAATACTGGCAACGTTGAATAAAAGTGTCCCGCTGGCTAATACATGCCAAGAGTTGGTGCTGTAGCATCAACTGATTGTCTTAAGTGCAAACCTGGTTTCGAGTGTAGGGTGGCAGGTACAGTCACACCAACCAGCTGCTCAGCTGGATTCTACTGCCTTGAAGGAACTGATACAACCGTGAATCAATGCACAGCCGGAAAATACTGCCCTACCAATGCAGAAATGGAGTTTCTTTGCGCTTATGGCTCTTACACTGCTGCGTCGGGATAAACTGTCTGTATCACCGCACAGGCGGGTAAGTATATCGACACTGCTGGAGCTGTCGCGGAGCTGACTTGCCCAATCGGATTCTATTGCGTGGCTGGCTCTGTGACTCCAACACCTTGCCCATCAGGACAAAGCAGTCTCGCTGGAGCCTAGTCGATGGCTTAATGCACAGATGTGACCAAAGGTCTATACAGGCAGAACCCCACTCAAAATGGAATTGTGGCTGATGGTTATGATGCAGTGATGGCAACAGGAGGTGAGTATTACGAAATTCCGACTAGGTTTGGAAAACCATGCTCCACTGGTTCTTTCTGTATGGCTGGTATCTCCACATTGTGTGTTGCTGGAACTCGTTGTGAGAATGAAAAAACAAGCACTAATCAAGTTGCGGGTCAAGATGAGTGCGATGCAGGATACTATTGTATTGGCGGAGCCAATAGGAGAAGACCAACAAGTTTGACGAATCATTTCGGTGATATTTGCACTGTTGGCCATTTCTGTCCCATCAGTACAGGAACTCCCTAGGACTGCCCAATAGGATATTACTCTGATGCGCTAGGTCTCTAAGCTTAAAGTCAGTGCCAACATTGTAAGAATGGATATTATTGTCCCACTGCTGCGTTGCTTTATGCAGGAATGATAATCTGCCCGGCCGGTAAGTACTGCGATCACACCACGCAGACAAGCGCTGGCACTGGCTCCTGTGGCTTTGGAAAGTACTGCCCACAAGGTTCACTAGAGGAGTTGACATGTGAGCCTGGCAAATATCAAGATTAGTAAGGCTAGAGTGTGTGCATTACGTGCCCAGTCGGCTCCTACTGCAGCTTTAAGTATACACTTGATTCTGGTTTAACCTCATAGAAGTATGTTTGCCCCGCCGGCTACATGTGTCCCGATCAAAACATGGGCTCACCAACCCCCTGCAGCAAGGGCTACTACCAGACAGCCACCGGTTAGACCACCTGTGTATAATGCGATGCTGGCTACTACTGTCCTCTCTAGGCAACTGTTGATAAGGCTACCTACCCTTGCCCTAATCAGTACTATTGCCCTGCTGGCAGCTCTGCACCTATTTAATGCATCGACGGTCAACACTGTGAAACAAGTACCCCAGCGTCATAAAAAACATTTACATTCTGCCCTGCAGGCTACTATTGTATCGCTGGTATCAGCTACTAGTGCTACGCAGGTTACTTGTGCATTAAGGGCTCATCGACTCCTTACCCAACTGATGGTTCTCTTGGTAAGATCTGCGATCAGGGCTACTACTGTGAGGCCGCTACAACAGCCGCAACTCCTTGTGGTGTTGGAAAGTACTAATCATACTTTGGTGCCTCATCAGTTAACAATTGCCTGCCTTGTCCTGCTGGTACCTAGTGTCTAGCAACCGCAAATGTCTTCTACACGGTGGTCAGCTGCACTCCAGGTTACATCTGCTCCAACAATCTTTAGACTCCCTGCGACGCGGGCAAGTATTGTCCATAAGGCACGCTCGTTATGCTTAACTGTCCTGCAGGAACTTATCAAGATTTGACTGCATAAACCACGTGTAAGAGTTGTCCAGAGAAAAAATACTGCCCAGGTGGCTCCACTGTTGGCACAGTAACGCCTATCGATTGTCCCAATGGTCACTACTGCCCTGAGGGCACACAAAACTACGAGATTTTCAGATGTTTTGTCGGCACTTATCACAAGACAAGTAATGGTCCTTTAGCTGATTCCGCCCAGTGTACTGCTTGCGAGGCAAAGTTCTATTGCCCCAAAGTTGGAATGACTGAGACTGACTATCCCTCTTATCCTTGCGCGAATGGCTACCTCTGTGCAGAAGGCTCAGAGTCAGCAACAGGCACTAGTGAATGCCCCAAAGATCACTATTGCATTGCTGGTACGCAAACAATCTGCCCTTAAGGTTACTATTCGACTGTTACAGGTCTTGGAGCTGCAGCCGAGTGTTTGGCATGCCCACCAGGCAAAATTTGCATTTAAAGCGGATCAGGTGTCAATATTATTGATTGCCCCGAAGGTTACTATTGCTCAGGCACGCTTTATCTTGAATCTTAGAAGACCACCTGTGAAACTGGTAAATACTGTCCGCTTGCATCAGGACTACCTCTATTGTGTCCTCCGGGCACTTATCAGGACTCGACAGGCAGTAATTCATGCAAAACATGCACCGTTGGCAATTATTGTCCTACCTCAGGTTTGTCTGCTCCGACCTCCTGTAACACTGCCACATACAAGTTCTATTACTGTCCCGTTGGCAGTATCTACCCGAGAAAATGTGACATCGGTACTTATGTTGATGCAGTTCAATCGTCTTGCATTTCATGTCCCGCCGGCAAGTACTGCTGGCCCTCCCCAACTAACGATGGTTAGGTAGCTGAGTGTGACTACAGCCAAGGTTACCTATGTCGCTCGGGAGCTTGGTCTCCCAGACCCCTGATTGATGGATTGGCTTACATATAGCCAGGCTCAAACTTCTTCAAAAACTATAACGGTCCCGTAATGGGAGGTTACACCGCCTAGGCAGCAGGTGTTGCATAAGCCTGCGTAGCTGGTTTCTGGCAGCCAAGCACCCACAGTTCGACATGTCTAGACTGTTATCAGGGTCGCTACTGTCCCAATGAGGGCATGAGTGACATTACAGAATATAAATGCACTGCCGGCTATTACTGTCTTACTGGAAGCTGGAAAGAACAACCTCTTAAAACTGACATTTACAAAGGCATTAATACAGATTTGGTTGGAACACCTGTTGGAGGCATTTGCGAAAAAGAATACGAGTGTTCTTTCTCACTAATCCACAAGATGCTTTGTAAAGATGGATTCATATCTTAAGAAGAAGGTCTAGCCTAATGCGCCTCATGTCCCACCGGCTTCTACTGTGATATAGTAGAGAATAAAGTGGCTCCCATACAATGTATCACTTAGTCAGTCTGCACAGGCAACGAGAAGCGTTAGCCTATTTGCCCCGCAGGAACCTTCATGAATGAAGGTGATAAGTTCTGTCAAAAGTGTAAAGCTGGTAGCTATTGCCGTGCTGGTATCATCGCAGAGGAATGTGCGGCAGGTTATTTGTGCTCAGAGGCGGCATTTAATGATCAACCGAACCCTGCCGGACTCGAGTGTCAAGCTGGCTTCTATTGTCCAAAGGGTAAGACCACAGCGGTTCCATGTCCTTTCGAAACACAGAGTGTTGCAATGATGGCGAAGTAAGTCACTGATTGTGTGAGCTGCTAGCCTGGTTATCTGTGTCCTTACGGATAACGCACCGCAATTGAGTGCCCTGCAGGCCACTATTGCCCACCACAAGCAGATGACATCGTGTACAAAGAGGAGAAGTATGCCTGTGATCTCGGCACATACAATCCGTGGACTAAGAAAATTTATCAGGCTGATTGTCTCGACTGCGATGAAGGTTTCTATTGCAACCAGACTGCTCTGGCTAATATCAGCACATATGAGTGTCCTAAAGGTCACTACTGTCCCTTGGGCACAATTTAGCCTCGTCCATGTCCAGCAGGTACATATTAAGGAACTCTCGGTGCTTTTGAGGAGGATGCATGTGAAGGATGCCCTCTCGGTAAATACTGTTCGGAAGGAGCCGGTGAAGCAATCGATTGTGAGAATGGTTACTTCTGTCCTTTCAGAAGTGCGACTATGGTGACCTGCACCGGTGGTTTCTATTGTAATGAGGAGACACGCTTCCAAGAAGTCGAGTGTCCCATCAATTCCTACTGCCCTAGAGGCACTGCCTACCCTATTCCTTGTGATAATAAACATACGTGTCCCGCGCGTACTGAATAGCAGATTTTTTGCCAAAATGGATACTATGTCGACACGTCACCATCGAGATTCGGCGGACAAAACACCTGCAGAAAATGTAAAGCAGGAACCTACTCAATATCTGATTCAATCGGCTGTCTACCGTGTCCTCCTGGCTACCTCTGCTTTGGTGGTACAAATACCAATATGCCTATTTCTAGAGAGTATCACTTCGGAACTATTTGTCCCAAAGGATCTTACTGCCCTGAGGGCTCTTACGAAGAATAGCTTTGTCCACCTGGTAGGTTTAATCCTACTGTCGGTGCACGCTCTGAAACAGAATGCATCCCTTGTCCCGTTGGCTCATCAAATGCTCTGTTTGGCGCTTAAGGCTGCTCTCCGTGTGGCTAGTTCGCCACAAGTAATGAAGGCGCACAACAGTGCAGATGCAAAGGCAAGAATAGAGTTTACTCCCCAGTTGATAACTCGTGCCGCTGCAAGTCTGGCTTTGACTTCATCACCCCTGATAACGTCAACTAGGGAACGTCTTCTGATATCACTGACTGTATTCCACTTGTATTCGACCGTTGTGACAAAGAAGGTGAGGTTAGAGGTCCTACTGGCAAATGCGTTCTGAAGGATAGCTGCGAAAAGGAATGCAAAGGCGGTAAAGGTATTAGGGACGACATTCTTGGTGTCTGTCAATGCGATGGTCAAAAGACAACAGATGAAATTTGCAATTAAGAGTGTAGATCTAAAGCTCCCAAGGTCGGCTTCAAGTCTGCCACAGAGCTCTCCCTCAACATTGGCGGTAAAGAGACTAATATTGATTTAACTTAAGTCGGTGATGTTTTCGGCTCCTAACCCAATACCGACGGCGCCATCAGACCAGTTTCTATGGGCGCAAAAGGTTTTACAGGTAGCTATTCCGCGCCTCCTCTGCTAACTGGAGGTGCTAAGAAGACAGCTGAGGTGCAGAGAAACGCCCAAAAACAACCAACTAAGAAACCATCAACGCTTGCTAATGCGACTGATCCAACTGTTGAGATTTAATAAGCGGATGATCAAGCCAAGACCAACAGCTCGAGCACTTAAAAACCGTATTCTAATAGTACTGCCTCGAAGAGACCTAATAATACCAGCACTTAATAGCCACTAAAACCTAATAACACCTCAGCTAATAAGTAGCCTGCCACAGATAACACATCTAGCACTAAGAAGCCTGCTGCAAATAACACGGCAGGAATAAACAAAACTACCGCTAATGGAACAGCTGGCACTAATAAAACTGCGGCAAACAGCACAAACAAAGCAACTGACGCTAATAAAAAATAGACGAATACATCGAGCACCAACAGAAAACTAGCAGAAGAATAGGAGCCAGTTCGGATACTGCAGGACGTCTCGCAGCTTTCTGACGAGATCCCTAACCCGGTCTACTGCCTCAGCCAAGGCGATTCCTTCATGTTCGCGATTGAGGACCCAACCCACTACCCAAACTACATGAAAGACTCAGTCATGAATAACAACCTTAACTTTGACTATGGTGCATTCGAAGATCTCAAAACGGAGATGAAGCGCAAGCAGGCTTAAGGACTGACGACTCCGAGTTTGTTCACTTTCACTTTCACCCAGGCTGGCAACTATGTCTTTCAGGATGGTGAGGACTCGTCCTCACTGATGACGGTCGTCATTAAGGGACCCGGTGAAAAATGTGCTGATCCGGACCGCTTCCTCCAGATTATGTCAGGTGAAACCCTCGCTAAGAACGGCGTCGCTCAGAGGAAAGACCTGATCATTCAGCCGAACTACCCACTGATCATCTCGATGGTGGCACTGCTCTTTGGAGGCACCGCCGTGACGATGTGGATGTTTAACTACTGTATGAAAGTGGGCTGGTACATAAAAGAAATCCCTAATGACAACTACAGGGAGACCCAACTATCCATCAACATCCACCATGAGAACGAAAAGGTCTTTGTTGACGGCAATGACTTTGTGTAGTTTAAGTCGGACCTGATCACGCACTCGGAGGATGAGCTTGATGGCTGCAATCTCGACATCCAACAAGATTTAGTAGATGCGGGAAAGAAGTACCTGCACAAGTACGAGAAACGTAAGCAGAAACACAAGCGAGCAAAGATGCTCAAGAAAAAGCAAGTCGAGGAGTTGATGGCTGAGGTGGAATCCCTTGTCGGCATTTTGAATTCAGACTCGACAGCCGCCCAGATGCATTGGCTTGACCTGGATTTGCTAGCTGATGGTGGCAAAGTCGATGATAAGCAGATCAAGCTTCAAATTGAGAAGCAAATGGAAGCGATAAACCGCTAAGAAGAGCAACAAAATGAGAACTATAAGCAAAAGAAAGCTGAACTCCTTAAAATTGCATCTGAGCGCGAAAGACTACTCCACGAGCAAGCTAGAGAGCAAATGCTTTCAAAACAATCCGAAATGTCCAAGTATTTCAACTAGGGCGATGAGGTCTAGGATGCGACCAACGCGGTGCAGTATGCTATCTATGACAATGGGGATGTGCGCTCCTCTAACAATCAGTTGGTCAGACAGATCGAAACCTCCTAGCAGTTAACTGAGGAGGAGAAAGAACGCTTATTATAGCAGCATGAGCGTGGCCTCCACAATATTAACACGTAATTAGAGACAGAAAAGCGCAAGCAAGAGTAAGAGTTAGACCGTGCCCTGAAGGAGAGGCTCGATCGTAGACATCGATTAAAGGAGAAACAACATGGTGATGAGATCAGGAAGCAGCAAGCTCAAGTTGAGCAGTAGTGCGCGGAAGAGTTTGATGATAAACGACACAGCGCAGTTGATGCACTTACTAAACAGCATGAGAGCTAGGTGAAGAGTATTCTGACCAACACAGATCTGGTTTTGCAACGGTAGCAATTGAATGATTTAGAAGAGTTGACCGAACAGAAGAAACGCTAGTTGCTGTTGAATTTGGAATAGGAGCAACAAAAAGAGATTGAAGACCGTAAGCAGGCGATTAGTAAGCGGTACATGAGCGGTGCTGAGAATGAGGCTGAACTAGCAAGGGAATTGCAGAAAGTGATGGGTGGATAAGCTTAAGCTGCTGAAGCTTTGATGGCTTAGGCTGCTTAGGAGAGAGAAAGACAGTCAGTTGCGCTTAATGAGCAACTTTTAAAACGATAGTAGAAGATAGTCGAAGAGCTTAAAGTTGAGGTTGAGAAGATTTGCATACAGGTTGCTAGAGAGGATGTCATTCACATTCATGATAGGGAGTCGATTGCTACTGAGGCTCACTTGAAGCTCAAGCAGAAGGCAATTTAGCAGGATGGTCAATACGGCAATCTACCCACAGGCTGTTTGGGTCTAGACAAGCAAGGTCTCCCAATCACCGACGCCAAGACAGTACGTGCAGCGGACGTCTCCCGAAAGGAGGCCGAAGAGCGCAAAGAATCCGTCAAGGAACTGCTCTACAAGTTAGATCTCGACATCGACACCCACTTACAGAATAAATCTTTGTTGTACGATCTGGAGAGAAGAGATGCCGCTTTGGCCTTATTACTTAAGCAAAATGATGAAAAACAGGCTGCTAAACTCTAAGCGCGCAAGTCGTAGCTGAGAGCACGTCGCTAAGCTAAACTCAAGAGCGAAAAGCAAGAAAAGTCATTGAGAGACCAGATCGAAATCGAGGAGGACAAGCAGCACGGGCTGGCAGCGATAACCGAGCGCTACGTTAAATCACTTTTCAAACAAGTGCCCAAGAACGAAACACCCTAACAGAGAGATAAGCGCTTAGAACTGCTGAATGAGTACTTATCAGATGAATTCTTAGAAGAGTTGGCTATGATGCTCACTAGGTAGTATGTAGAGAAGGATGCACTCTTGAAATTTGTTATGCGCAAATATCTCTAGTTGGGAGTGATCGAGGCAACGAGCATCAAGGAGCACTTCCGTGTCGACGTTGAGTCGTTGGTCGAAATGAAAGCGCAGATGGGTGACGACTTGTACTAGCAAGTGTTAAAGCAGCTGAAACTAGATGAGGAGAATTTGTTGAAGAGAACGGATTTGTAGATGTAGACGGCCTATGCCGAGGAGGAAGCTAGGGTGCGCAAGGAGCTTGATAAAAAGCACATGCAAGAGCAGATTGAACTCAAAATTAACATTAGCACCAGACAAGCGCAAATGAGGCTGGAAATCATTGGATAGTCGATGTTGAATGACACTGAGCAGGATTTGGAGAGGAAGGCTTTTGAGCGATTCCAAGTTTTGAAGCAGCAGGAGCAGGATAGAAGAATCCGTGCGACTGAGTTATAGAAGAAGACCCTCACCGCTCAAGTTGACTAAGAGATGAAGCAGATGTACGCAGATTTCGACGATTTAATGCGTCGCAAGAAGCAAGCTAAACTCGACAGTGCCGACCAGCAAGATTCCCTTAGAGCACGGATTTAAGAACGAATCGCCCGCTTAAAGAAGTCAGCCGTACAGTCAGGTATGACTTAAGAGGAGCAGGATGCTATGCTGCGGTCCTATCAAGAACAGCTGAGCTAGCTGGATTCAGCCTACGCAGCTGAGTAGCGTCGTTAACATTTGATAATGAAGACCAAGCAGGAGAATAGGAAGAAGCGTCTGTAAAAGGTTTAACAGTTGAGGCAAGAATTAGACAAAAAATCTGAAGCGCCCTAGACCTAACAGAAATTGACGAATTCATTCGCTTAAGCTCTGAGACAAAAAATGTTTTAAGACGAGGAACGGGAAGATGACCAATCAGAGTTGCACTTGCGTTTGAAATAGTGGAAGACCCACAAACGCGACTACTAGATAGAGCAGTTCGCAAAGAAAGCTTTAGAAGCTGGCACGGTTGAGATTGACGAGAACCAGATCAAGATTATGATCCTCAAACTGCAGTAGATTGAAAAGTTATTGAAAGAAGTTGGTAAGAACAAGAAAAGGAAGACTACAGCTGTTGGGGGTGAGGAGGATGCGCCTTCGAAGACTAAGGCGAGACGTGCCTCCACATCGAGCACTTTGCAAGCTTTCCAGAACTCATTCAAGAAACCTGGCACGGCCATAAACTTGAACTCTGTGCTGGAGCACTACGACAGTGAGGGCTCAGATGGCGCCGCACTGCTAAGCAGGGCTGACCCACGAAACAGCTCTGCTCAGAGAAGATCAAGTGGCTTTACTGGCAAGATGCCCATCAAATCCGCACTCAAGAACAAATAGTGAACGCATCTAGTGTGTGCACAACTTGACACAGCAGGATTGTGAGCAAGATTACTACAACTATATGATTCCATATTACAAATTTCTTATAATATAACAAGGGGTTTTGGGGTTTTGGGG
>Ga0194116_10004995_pt1 | contig 14802 bp, 9 predicted proteins | sample TA2MahsurfametaG_4_FD_148617 | JGI IMG/M metagenome (GOLD analysis project Ga0194116, IMG submission 148617) | Freshwater microbial communities from Lake Tanganyika, Tanzania - TA2015008 Mahale S9 surface | ecosystem: Environmental > Aquatic > Freshwater > Lake | place: Tanzania: Lake Tanganyika...
ACGAATACGGTCGGTTGTATTCTTCAAGTATGATGCATGTTCGAAAAGAATTACATGATATTCCTATTGTAGATAGTTGGCGTGCAGATATCTTGACATGGCTGAATTCATATTTTCCAGATCTCAGCTATACCCCAACTGAATTTCGTGATATCTTAACCGTTGATGTAGATAGCGCGTTCGCCTATTCACATAAAGGTCTTTATCGTATTCTTGGGGGCTTCGGGAAAGACATCAGCAATTTCAAATTTGGAAATGCTGCAAAACGCTTGCTTACACTTCTTCGATTGAAAAAAGATGTTTTTGACACCTACAATGAGCTATCTATCTTGAGCGAAAAATACAATTTAACCTTAATTTACTTCTTTTTACTTGCTGATTTCAAAGGTCAAGACGTTAGCATTTCTCACAAATCAACCGGACTTCGCAAACTCATTGAAAAACTCGCTTTGAATTATACCTTAGGCATTCATCCGGGGATATACTCTCATGAACATGAAGAAAAATTAAATATTGAAATTGCTCGACTAGATAAAATCACTCGAAGAAAAACGACTATTTCCAGACAGCATTTTCTACAATTTCAATTTCCTATTGATGCCGTAAAATTGAGTCGTTCCGGTATTCAGACAGATTACTCAATCGGATTTTTCGATGCCATTGGATATAAAAATGGCACAACGCTTCCCGTACAATTTTATGATTTAAGAGAAAATCAAGTGATTCAATTTCACATGCAATCATTTTGTGCTATGGACGCTACCTTGGTTCGTTATCTCAAATTAACCCCCGAAGTGGCTGTAAAGCAATTGAGAAAAATGAGAGCCTTCAATGAAGAAAACAATTTACCATTCATTCTTCTTTGGCACAATGAAACTCAAAGCAATTCACACGGATGGAAAGGTTGGAAGCATGTTCTCAATGACGTGTTCAGCGCTTCCACTCCTTTAAACTAAATACGCCGTTTTCCCAGACACCGTAGGTGAAATGCGATAACCAATCACCAATGTTAATGTATTTGGAATTTTCATTCAATTGAATTTCCATTGGAAGATGTCTGTGTCCGAATATGAAATAATCAACACGGTCTGTTTTCAACCATTCTTTCGCGTAGATCGCCAACCATTCGTTTGCTTCACCAAGAAAAGTTGCATCCTTATGCCCACTGCTTTTTCTACTGTAGCCACTGCTCCATTTCGCTAAGGCAATACCAAAATTGGGATGTAAACGAGCAAACGCCCACTGACAAAAAGCCGAACGGAAAAACCATTTTAAAAATTTATATGATGCATCTCCGGGTCCTAAGCCATCACCATGACCAATGAGTAATTTCTTCCCTTCCCACTCAACAAGTAAAGGTTCTTTATGCAGGGTAATACCGCATTCTTGAGGAAGGTAATCGAAAATCCACATATCATGATTACCTATAAACCAATGAACGGGTATTCCGGAATCGGTTATTTCAGCAATTTTCCCCAATATGCGAACAAATCCTCTTGGCACCGCATGTTTGTATTCAAACCAAAAATCGAAAACATCACCAACCAAATAAATGGCTTCGGCATCGTTTTTCACAAGATCAAGCCATTTCACAACTTCCTTCTCACGAATAAGACTCTCCTTAAAATTAGGAGCGCCAAGATGAAAATCAGAAGCGAAATAGACCTTCTTCATATCAATTCAATTGAATGCCGCGAATTATTTTGAACGGATCCATTGCGCTCAAATTAAGTGTAAATAAGACACCTCTGAAATAACCTGCTGATGCGGCATCCTTAACATTTTGATTTCCAAAAATGGGTAACGTAACACTTGCTATTCCTCCACCAAAATTAATTTGTGCTGCCGTATTCCAATAAATTCCTTCTGCATGGCGCTGGGGACATTCAGGGCTCCATGCATCCAACACAGCTGCTTTAAGCGTTATTGGCAATTTGGGAACTTCAAACTGAACTTGTCCACGAACCAAACGTTTGGTTGCTCCCAACCCATTGAGATTAATTCCAAGACTTCCCATACCATCAACATTTTGTGCGCCCCACAGACCACCTGAGCTGTTTCTTCCAAAGAACAATTGATCATAGGTGTAATCAAATGAAGACCCTACTCCGCTTAATCCGAATGCTCCTTGATTGAATACACCAAGCGCATTGTCATTGGCTTGATACCCTATGTATGCTCCAACTGAAACGGTTTTGTTCGACTTTAGGCTATACTGATAACTGTAAGAGCCCGATGCGCTTAAAATGGTTCCAATATCTTGACTTCCTTTCCAAACGTAATTGGTTCCATATAGAATACGACCTGAAGCATTGAAATTCGATCTAAATCCTAACTTCTGTGATAAGCCACCGCGTAGTTCTACAAACTCTTTTGTGCTGTGTGATCTGAATTCAGCATCCACTAAATCATTGGTCATCACATTAGCAAAATATTGGAAATGGTATCCCAAGTTCAAGGTCATCAAGAACTTCTTATTCAAGTTCTCTGGTTTGTTTCTGAAGGTGTATGATATGTTTGGGTTGGCTATGAGGTATTGTTCGTACTCAGAGCTTGTATCGAAATCATACTTCGCGTTACCAAAACGCTGAATCCGGACACCCGCGGAAAGATTGCGTTGGTGGTAATAAGCACTTGCGAATCCATTCAACGTATTTCTTGAAAACGAATAAAGAGGAGCAATGCTGTATTCCCAATTCTGACGTATGATGTGTCTATTGTGCAGATTTAACCCCAACATTACACCATCATTTGCATTCCAAGCCAGCAGTGGAGAATAGTAAACTTGAGAAAATTTCGGATTTTTAATACCTATTGCAAATTCCATTTTTATCGGCTCTACCTTTTTAAAGAGCCCCTGTTTGCGAATGAAGTTATTTCCTCTATTCATTTCAGGAATAACGCCTTCTGCGTCTATACGAATGGCATTTCCCTCTAAATTTTCATACTGAACCCATGTTGATTTTCCCGGCTGAATGGGGCTATACCATTGTGATTTACCGCCCTCTTGTCCCAATGAAAATCCGCCTTCCGCTTGACCCACGTTTTTAACTTTCACTTGATAACCTGTCCCCGATTTTTTCACACGAGCAATTTCAAAGTCAATTTTTTTCGTTGTGCGAATGAGATCATGGAAGAACCAATCTAAATTTTGTTTCGATACACTTTCAAAAACTTTTTCAATATCTTCCGGTGCTGGGTGTTTAAATTTCCATTCATTGTAATAGGTATGCATGCATTCGTCGAATAGTGCTTCACCCAAATAACCTTTCAAGTAATAGAACAAGATGGCCGTCTTTTTATAGACAATTCCACCATAATTTAAAGCTGTAAAGTTGTCTGAATTCAATTGTAAGGGCTGATCCACATTGGTTGCAGCAGACAAGAAATAACTCAGTTCAGATAATGAACGCTGCGAAAAATCTTTTGTTCTGAATCGTTGATCCAATGCTTCTGCGCCAATTGCAGCTCCCAGTTTTGCATTCGGATATTTCGTATCCATGTAACGATCTTCATTGAATGAATTCAAGCCTTCATCCATCCACGCATTGTCACGTTCGTTACTTCCCAAAATACCATAAAACCAATTGTGTCCTACTTCGTGCATGATAACCGTTTCAAGCATGCGGGGGGTGTTTGAAGTACCGATTACTGTAACATTAGGGTATTCCATTCCACCTCCGGCACTGATGGTACCATCTACTGCTGTTACTTGACTGTAGGGGTAGTCACCATTCCACAATGAATAGTAGTAAATAGCGTCGTGCAAATACTCATTTCCATTCACCCAAACATCTGCACCGAGGGGAGTAAACATGGCCCATGTTGTCACTTTCCTTCCTTCCTTTGGAGTTGCAACTTCCCCCTTGGTAACAATCCAACGTTTATCTGCGAACCATCCAAAGTCGTGTACATTGTTTTGGGTGTAACGTACCGTCTTCCATTCTGATGATGAAGCTGGGAATTCATTGTTCATTCCTTGCTTCAATTTAAGCTCACTTTGAGCCGCTTGATCATCCATAAATGCCACTTCTGATGGCGTTTGACAATCTCCTGTTGCACCTATAATATAGTTTTTCGGAAGTGTTATACTTACATCAAATGAACCGTATTCGCTATAAAACTCACCTTGTGTTAAGTAAGGCATCGCGTGCCAACCCGTACGATCAAAAACAGCTGGTTTTGGATACCATTGTGTAATTTGATAACTCTGACCTACGTGACCCAATCTTGAAATACTTCCACTTGGTAACTTCACACGAAAAGGTGTTGCAATGGTACAAGTTTGACCAGGTTTTAGAGGAGTTGGGAGGTTAATGATACAAATATCAATGTGCTCTGGGTGGTATGTCCATTTCACCTTTTGACCATTCACACTGAAATCAAGCGAGTCAATATATCCTTTGTTCTCTTCCAGCGTAGTGAACAAAACAAAGTTTTCCATCCTCGCCAATTGCCTTGCTAAAGCTGTTTTTGAATTTTTATACGCATTCGGCCAAATGTGCATGTAAATTTCTTTTAGTTCATTTTGACTATTGTTCTTATAAGTAAAGGACTCAGAGCCGTTAAGCATATGTTTGGTATCATCTAGCTTCACCTGAATAGTGTAGGCTACATCTTGCTGGAAATAAGCTGGAATGTCTGCTTGAGCGAATCCTGCAAGTGAACAAATGCTAAGAAATACGGCGACTAATTTTTTCATGTTCTCTTGATTAAAGTCCTAATGATTTAAGTTTTGATTCCAATCCATTGCCGCGGAGTGATTCTCCAAGTGCGATTATTTTTCCTTCTTGATTGATTAAAACTGGAAAAGGAATACTTTGAATTTGATATAGAGGTACCACGCTGCTTTTCCAACCGGCAAGGTCTGAAACGTGGTTGTTCCATAACAGCCCATCTTTCCGAATAGCGTCTGTCCATTTCGATTTATCCTCATCTAATGACACTGAAAAAACTTCAAATCCTTTATTTCTGTATGCTTGATAGACCTTCACAACATTCGGATTCTCGGCACGACAGGGCTGACACCATGATGCCCAAAAATCAATGAGCACAATTTTTCCTCTAAGACTACTTAATTTTGTGATGCCTCCGCTTGTGTTGGTCAAGGCTATTTCAGGCGCCATAGCCCCAACTGCAATGGCGGCTCCGCTTGTTTGCTGTTGTGATTTATTGCCTGCATTTTTGAACGATGCCACTTTTTTCTCAAGGCTTGAATAGGCTGGTGACGATTGGAAATTTGGTTTCGCATCTGCTAATACTCGGGAATACCATTGATATTCAAAACGTGGATCTAAATTTTGGACAACAATGAGTGATAGCAATGACCCGGAGTGCGTCTCTAACCAGGACTTTAACATGGTAGACGCTTCCTTATTTGCAGATTCAAAATTTTCAGTAGCAACTTGTCTCGAAGTGGCAGAAGTATCACTATCGAAAAGCAATTGCGCCTCAGCCATTTTCTTCGCATAGCCCTCGTACTGAATAAGGAGCCCCTGCAATTCAACTGTTTCATTAGATCCTTTCACTTGAGCTTTCATTAAATCATCGAAAGTTCCATCGATCTCAATTTTATCATTTGTAGATACAATGAGTTGCAAATAATGATCTTGGTCGAAGTACAAACGGTAATTATCAAAAGGCAGTTCTTCCAATCCCTTCAATGAAAAATTTCCGTCGGCATCCAAAACGGTGCTATCAATGGGTTTTACTTCATTGTCTGAAAGCGACTCTAAATAGATGGTCTTTCCTCCTGCACCTGAAACTCTGCCTTGTATAGACGGAGCGTTTTCACACGATGCAAAAGCAATAGCAACGGCTATGAATAGGTATAAGGTGTGCTTCATGATTCCAACAGTTTTTGAATGATTGCAGACGCAGATTTCGGATTGGCTTTACCACCACTTTTTTTCATTAATTCTCCCATGAACAATCCTAGCATTCCTTTATTTCCATTTTTGTAGGCCTCTACTTTATCTGGCCAGGAAGCCAAGATTTCTTTGGCTAAAGTCAAGATGGTATCTTCATCGGCATCTTGAATTAGGTTTTGCTCTTGCGCTATATTTTCAGCTTTGGCTGATTTCGATTTAGCCAATTCCGGAAGTATTTTTTCTGCAGCGGTAGACTGCGAAATTTTTCCGCTCTCAACCAATAGAATCAGCCCAACAATTTGTTCTGGTGAGAAAGGAGATTCCGTAACCTCTAACGCATTTTCATTGAGGTATGCTTTAACGGGCCCCATTAACCAATTGCATGCGGCTTTGTAATTTTTAGTGTGCTTTAAAATCTCTTCGTAAGTTAAAGCAATTTCTCTTTCTGCGGTTAGTGCCATGGCATCATATTCAGATAAACCATAGCTTTTGGTATACGTCTCATAGAGGGCTCTTGGAAGTGCCGGCATTTCCGTTTTTATTTGCTCAATTTGTTCATTGGAAATGACTACCGGTGGCAAATCGGGCTCTGGAAAATAGCGGTAATCTTGAGCATCTTCTTTTGAACGCAACGTTGAGGTGGTTCCATTTACGGGGTCGAAGCTTCGCGTTTCTTGATCAATCTTACCTCCGGCCTCTAAAAGATCAATTTGCCTTATAACTTCCGCGTCTATGGCTCTTTGTACATTTCGAATGGAGTTCATGTTTTTCACTTCGCAGCGTGTACCAAAAACGGTTGAACCTTTCTTTCTAACCGAAATATTCGCATCGCAACGCAGAGATCCTTCCTCCATATTACCATCACAAATTTGCAGGTATCGCACCAACTTTCTAATCTCGGTCAAATATAATCCGGCCTCTTTGGAAGAGCGCATGTCTGGTTCAGAGACCACCTCTATGAGAGGCACTCCGGCTCTGTTCAAATCAACCAAAGTATCAAAAGGATCTTGGTCGTGCATGCTTTTTCCAGCATCTTCTTCCAAGTGTGCTCTTGTAATACCAATTACTTTCTCAGAGCCATCTTCCATTTGAATGGTAATGGATCCGCCGGTACAAATGGGCGTTTTATCTTGAGTAATCTGGTATCCCTTGGGTAAATCGGCATAGAAATAATTTTTTCTGGCGAAGTACACCTCTTGGTGAATGGTCATTCCGGTAGCATGAGCCAATTGAACGGCAAATCGAATGCTTTCTTTATTCACTTTTGGAAGTGTTCCCGGATGTCCTAATGTAATTGGACTTACCAACGTATTTGGCAGTGCTCCGAATTCATTTTTATCGGAAGCATAGGCTTTTGAATGGGTATTCAACTGCATGTGCACTTCAAGTCCAACTACAGTTTCATATTCACTATAAATGTCACTCATACGCGTGTTGTCATTGTTATCAAATCAATCAAATCTTGCTTTCCGAATCCGACTTCCATTTTCAAAGGCAAATAAAAAATTGGAATTTCCTTTTCCTTTAAAATGTATTGAACTTTAACCGCATCTTTTTCTGTAGTTAAAATTTGGTTTTGATTTGCGTCAAAATTACGCCATTCATGGATAATTTGGTCTAAATCCATTTGCGAATAATTGTGATGATCCGGAAATGATTTACAAACTACAGCTCTTGAAAGTTGCATTCCCTTTTGAAAAAAAGTGGTGTTATTGGCAAGTCCCGCAAACAAATAACTTGGAGCCGTATTCTGCCATTGGAAATGACCGGAAACAGGTTTTGGCGTTTCATAGTCTACATGGAACAAAATGATTTTCTGACTGACTTTCAATCTGAGCTTTTCTCTCAAAACATTTGCTGTTTTCTCGGTACATTGTTCTAATGGAACATGCGTAACACCCACGGCGTTGGCCAATTGAGCTCTGAATTGTAAATCGCGAAGGCCTCCAACTGGGAATACAAAATCATTTACATACAAATCATCAAACTTTGTAAGCAGAAGTGAACAATCTGGAACCAATTTCCGATGCTGAAAAGCATCATCTAAAACAATCCATTGCAATGTTGAATCATGATGCATCAACTGTTCAATTCCATTCAATCTGTTCTCAGATACAGCGGCAGTTATATTAGGAAAACATTGTGCAATCATCAAAGGCTCATCGCCAACTTCAGAAGGTGTTGATTGGGATTGAATGAGTTGAAATCCCTTGGAGATTCTGCCATAGCCTCGTGATAAAAAAGCGACTCGGAGATTTAGATTCTGCATTGTATTAAGAACCTTAATGGTAACGGGTGATTTGCCTGTGCCCCCCATTTTCACGTTTCCAATGACGAATGTACGAACAACGCCTTTTTTCGAGGGAAGTAAAGACACCGTATAAAACACATGTCTGAAAAACAGAAATACAATATGTAGCCATGAAATTGGCCATAAAAGTGAACGAAATACCATGCGTTACGTAACTTGCCGCAAGTTAAGAATTTAAGATGAAAATTAAAGAAGTCACAAATTACCTTGAAGAATGGGCTCCCTTGTCTCTTCAAGAAAGCTATGACAATGCCGGATATATTGTAGGAAATGGCAGTGAGATATGTTCCGGAATCATTGTTTGTCTGGATTGTACTGAAGACGTTGTTCAAGAGGCAATAGATAAAAAATGCAATTTCATTGTTGCACATCATCCCATTATTTTTTCAGGACTGAAGAAATTAACTGGATCAGATTACGTGCAGCGAGCAGTGATTAAGGCCATCAAGCATGACATTTCCATTTATGCTATTCACACCAACTTAGACCACTGCATTGATGGGGTAAACGGAGAAATTGCTTCTCGTTTGGGGCTCAAACAATTAGCCATACTACAGCCCAAAAAAGGCTTCTTGCTTCAATTGGGTGTTTTCGTTCCAAATGAACACGCAGAAGTTGTCAAAGAAGCGTTGTTTTCGGCCGGAGCTGGTGCGGTTGGAAATTATGATGAATGTGCTTTTGATTTGGTCGGAAAAGGAAGTTTTAGACCATTAGAAGGGTCGAATCCTACTAGTGGCGAATGGGGAATTCGGTCTGAATTTGATGAAACTTATGTTCAGGTTATACTTCCTGAGTGGAAAAAAAATGAGGTACACCAAGCGCTTCTGGCATCTCATCCTTATGAAGAGGTTGCTCATCAGTATGTTCGTATAGAAAATGAAATAAAACAATTTGGATCTGGAGTTATTGGTAAACTCCCAGACCCCATGGTTGTTGCGGACTTCCTAGAATTGGTTCGACGTGAATTTCAAACGGGAATAATAAAATTTACAGGAAAACTTGACAAAGGGGTATCGAATGTTGCAATTTGCGGTGGAAGCGGACAATTCCTTTCGAAACTAGCCATGCAAAAAGGTGCCGATCTCTTTTTAACTTCAGACATTAAATACCATGAGTTTTTTGATGCGGAAGATAAAATGACATTAGCAGACATGGGGCATTTCGAGAGTGAACAGTTCACCATTGAATTACTAATCAGGAAAATAACTCTAAAGTTTCATACCTTCGCAGTCCACAAAACGGGTGTAGTTACAAATCCTGTATCATACTTTTAAGTCATGGCAAAAAAAACCATCAAGACGCAAAAAACAGTAAAACAAACTGTTTCTAACAAGAAAAACACACCTGCTAAAAAAGCAGCTACTGCTAAAAAAGTAGCTACTGCGAAGAAAGCAACTCCTGCGAAAAAAGCAGCTCCTGCGAAGAAAGCAGCTCCTGCGAAGAAAGCAGCTCCTGCAAAGAAAGCAACTCCTGCGAAGAAAGCAGCTCCTGCGAAGAAAGCAGCTCCTGCAAAGAAAGCAGCTCCTGCAAAGAAAGCAGCTCCTGCAAAGAAAGCAGCTCCTGCGAAGAAAGCAGCTCCTGCGAAGAAAGCAGCTCCTGCAAAGAAAGCAGCTCCTGCGAAGAAAGCAGCTCCTGCGAAGAAAGCAGCTCCTGCGAAGAAAGCAACTCCTGCGAAGAAAGCAGCTCCTGCGAAGAAAGCAGCTCCTGCGAAGAAAGCAGCTCCTGCAAAGAAAGCCGTTGCAGCTAAAAAGACTGTAAAGATTCAGGTGAATAAAAATAAATCAATAAATAAAGGAAAAGGAATGCCGAGTAAGCCAGTGAAAAAGAACGTGCCTAAGGAAGTGAAAAAGACGAGTGCAAGTTCAAAAAAAGAAGTATCAGCAAAGTCAAAGGTTGAAACGAAGAAAAATGTAAAGGTTGCAGTGAAGGAAACGAAAATTGCCAAGAAAGAAGCGAAACCTGCGAAGAAAGAGATAAAACCTGTGAAGAAGGAAATAAAACCTTCGAAGAAAGAGACTAAAGCTGACGTTAAAAAAGCAGTATCGAAAGAAAAAGAAGTCGTTGTTAAACCCATCAAAGGATCAAAAGAAAAACCTTCGAAGGAAAAAAAGGAGATAAAATCTGGTGATGAAGAAGTGGTGATTGTCTTATCTGAAGAAGATAAAGCCATTTTAGCCGAAGCGGAACAACTTGCTAAGACAAAGAAAGAGCCAAAGACGCGTAAAGAACCATTTTCAGATGGCCCCATTGATGGAAAACCAAGAACATTTAAAATTGGACTCGCTGTTAAACCTGTTGAAAAACCGACTGCAAATCCAATTCACATAGCGTCTGAAATGCCAAAAGATCAGACCATTTATGTTCCTATAGCACAGCCTGAATTTAATCAAGTGCCTTCAAAAGAGGAAAAATTTGAGCCTACCCATACCAGAACTGAAAATGACGCTATTAAAAAATCAGGTGCCGTTGAAGGGAAATTGAGAAATATTTACACGCTTCAATTATTAGATTCCAAACTTGATAAGTTAAGAGCTTCAAAACACGGATTACCTCAACAAATTGCCGGAATACAGGCGGAAATTGCTGCGATGAATTCCGATTTGAATCAGCAAGAAAGATTGAAGTTGAATATTGAAAATCGGATCAAAGATTTTAAGGAGATAATTAAAAATTCTGAATCAGAAATCAAAGGCTTCAAGCAAAAAATGTCAAAGTCAAAGGGAGCTGAGAAAGATTTTTTTGAAAAAGAAATAGAATTTCAAGGGTTGGAAATTGAACTTCAAAAAAAGCATATTCGTCAAGCTGAAAAGGAGTTAAAAGAGCAAGAAAATGAAATTCAAGCTCAACACAGCAAAATAAAAGAACGTCAAGGCGACTTAAAAGCAAAAGAAAAGGATTTAGCTAAAATCATTTCAGAAACTGAGACTGAAGAGGCTAACGTGATCGCTCGAATTGAAGACCAACGGAAAAGAGTAGATACCCACTTACTCGAAAGATATGATCGTTTGCGCAAATCTACTTCAAATGGTTTGGCTGTGGTTCCGGTTGAACGCGATGCTTCAACAGGATCTTTCATTCAAATTCCAGCACAAATTAAAATGAATGTTCAAAGTAGAAAACGTATAATTACAGATGAGCATTCTGGAAGAATTCTAGTCGACGACGTTTTGTCGAAAGAAGAAGAATTCTTTTTGAATCAGGCCTTAAAAAAAGGGAAAAAATAATCCCATTAACTCATTCCTTTAATCAAGGAACTGAGTAAATAATGGTCCTCTATATTGGTTTGGGTCGGCAACACATCCAGCAATCTTTGATTGCTGGATTTTTTTGTCTCATCACCGTTTAATTTCAAGATTTCTCAATTTTTCTAAAACAAGCGTCTCCTCGAGCGCTAATCCTTCCGTAGTCTCTTCAAACTCTCCGTTTTCATACTCCTCTTCAATTAATCGCTTTTCCCATGATATGATCTCGAAATGGTAGAAATAGAACTCATACTCCACCGCGATTTTTTTTGACTTTTTTAACGATTTTCGACACTCGTCGAACAGTCCCTTTTCAAAAAGTATTTCTGCATTTTTGAGCTCCAATTTAATTAAACTCGAGGCATTGTTTTCAGAGTGACACGAGGGCAATGACTTTAAAATAAGCTTGAACAAATGATTTTTCTCTGAAGGCAAATACTTCAAAAACACTTCCCCCATAAATATTTCTTTTAATTCTTGTTCGTTGTATTGAGACATTTTCTCAATGGCATCAGACAAACGCACATAATTTTTCTCACCGTTTTGAAGCGAACTCTGTAATTTAAAAAAGCGCTTTTCACTCTTGGTCAGAGCGTGTATTAAATCGAACAAATCGTTCGTTGGTTTCATACAATTGGTTTTGGTTTCTTTGATTGCATTCAAAGACAAAAGCGATTTTGACAGGGTTGTTTCAACTTTTTGAATAATTTCGAATCATGCGAGTATTCCTAACACCTCTATCAATTGCTCTATTGAGTGCGATTTTCTTATTGTCACTTGAACAAAAAGGTCAGAAATGTTCACATCAGTCGCATTTCTTCAAAGAAAATTACAATTCGCGTTCTGATTCAATTGATCTCTTACATCAGAATATTTTTCTCGACTTCACCGAATTTTCAAATAATTTCATCCGAGCCAATTCTCAAATTACCGCTTTACCTTTGCTAAGCAACTTGAATGAGATTCACTTCGACTTGGAAGGTTTAATTGTGGATAGTGTTTTTATCAATTCTTCACCTGCCTTGTATTCTCAAGGAATTTCAGATTTACAAATTAATCTACCAAATTACATCCTTGGCGACACCCTTTTGTGTCAAATGTATTATCACGGAAATCCCATTCACGATACTTCTTGGGGCGGTTTTTATTTTCAAAGTGGCTATGCCTACAACATGGGGGTAGGTTTCGACGCGATTCCGCATAATTATGGACGAGTTTGGCACCCATGTTACGACAGTTTCAGGGAACGATCCACGTACGAATTGCATGTCAAAACGAATGGGAATAGAACAGCTTATTGCGGAGGTCTAAGAATGAATACGGATTTTTTAGGCGGCGACACACTGGTGTCACACTGGGGCCTAAACAGACCTATTCCATCTTATTTGGCAAGTGTTGCCGTATCCAATTACACACACAGTTCATCTCATTTTCAATCCATTTCAGGAAACACCATTCCAATTTGGCTTGCTGCCAAGGCCATTGACACCACAGACATGCAAGCGAGCTTTCTGCATTTGCCGGAAGCACTCGAATCATTTGAAGCCAATTATGGTCCCTACCAGTGGCCCCGCGTAGGATTTACAGTAGTGCCCTTTTCAGGTGGAGCCATGGAACACGCCACGAATATTGCTTATCCACTTTTTGCAGTGAATGGTAACTTACAATATGAAACGCTTATGGCTCATGAATTGAGCCACCATTGGTGGGGCGACCTAATCACTTGTGAACGGGCAGAGGAAATGTGGATCAATGAAGGAATGGCCAGTTATAGTGAACGAATTTTCACTGAATACTTGTATGGATATTCCGCTTACAACGAAAGCATTCGAGATAATCATCGCAATGTGCTATTAAATGCCGCTCGGAACGACGGCGGATATTTTCCATTATCAGACGTACCTGAAAGCGTAACCTACGGAAGTACCGTTTACAATAAAGGAGCTGACTTTGCACATACGCTAAGGGGAATTATGGGTGATGCCAATTTCTTCAATGCCGTTAAAGATCTCATGGAAACTTTCGCCTTTTCAACGGTAAACACAAGCCAATTGAGAGATTTCTTCCAATCGTATACAAACGAAGATCTCAATGCAATCTTTGATTTATGGGTGTTTCAGCCTGGATATCCCGATTTCAGAATTGGATTTTGGAATGTGGTTTCCAACAATACAACGTATCAATTGAATCTGCAGGTTGAGCAATACCTCAACCATGCCACCAACTATGGAAATAATATTCCTGTAGATATTGAAGTTCAAGGAACTAATGGAGAAGTTTTTACTGATCGATTCATGTTTACCAATGTTTCTAGTAATGATTATGCCCAATTCACAATTGACCTTCCTTTCGAACCCAAACATGTATTTATCAATCGAAACGATCGTCTACATTATGCTTGTTTGGCCCAAGAACAGACCGTTAATTCCGTTGGAAGTCATGACTTAACATTGCTCCGACCGATAGCGTATGGATTCGAAGTGAAATGCACCTCACTGCGGCCGATCGATACACGTACCTGCCACTCACGGAATATGTCATTTCTCCAGACCGCAATTGGTACATTCAAACAAATTTTCCGGAAGGTATTGAAACGAAAACTACCTTTCGTTTCAATGGAAGTGCGGCTGCCACCAACGCTCTTGACACAGCACTATTTGCCGAGATGGCCATATTGGGCCTCGATGAAACGCAATTGGTTTTATTGCATCGGACAGGAAGCAACACCTATTGGCAAGAAGTAACCGATGCAGTTTTGTTCACATCTGGCAGTGCAACCAACTGGAACGGAAGATTTGAAGTTCCGAACATCACATCTGGATATTATGCTTTTGGAATAAAAACAGGTGTTGTACAGTTAAACGAATCCAATCAAAACGCACTCAACTTCCTCGTCTTTCCCAATCACATTGAAACAAAAGAGAATCACGGCGTGCTTCGAATTATCAATGTGTCGGGACAAGTCGTTTATGAAGAATATATTTCCACTCAAAAAAACATTTCAACTGCTGGATTATCTTCGGGTAAATACATTGTTCAAATGAACCAACAAACCACCAGTTGGTTTAAACCTTAAGATAAATGGAGCACATGAATACGCGAAGGGAATGGACCTTCATAGCGCTGGCGGGGCTTTTCATTACAAATGCCATTACCGCCGAATTGATCTCAAGTAAACTCATTCAAATTCCCATTCAAATTGGAAATTGGAGTCATACATTCATAACTATCATTGGCGTTTTGCCTTGGCCGATTGTTTTCTTGTTGACAGATACACTTAATGAATTTTATGGAGAAAAAGCAGTTCGCCGTTTGAGTTGGCTTACTGCTGGATTCATAGCATTTTGTTTTTTAATTGTAAACCTTGCCCTTGCCATTC
>Ga0194116_10005001_pt1 | contig 14788 bp, 16 predicted proteins | sample TA2MahsurfametaG_4_FD_148617 | JGI IMG/M metagenome (GOLD analysis project Ga0194116, IMG submission 148617) | Freshwater microbial communities from Lake Tanganyika, Tanzania - TA2015008 Mahale S9 surface | ecosystem: Environmental > Aquatic > Freshwater > Lake | place: Tanzania: Lake...
TCCCCAATCCCCAATCCCCAATCCCCAATCCCCAGAAAAGAGTTAATTATCATATATATGGCATATTTTTCAATTATTTCAAGATTCGAATAAAAAACAGAGATAATTAATAGAAAATTAGACATTTGAATATGGGTCTCCTAAAAGATAAAATCAAAATAAAAATTATTGTTTTCTCAAATTTCGGTATAATTATAAAACCAATTTAAAAATTATAAAACTAAACGTAAAAGAAATAAAAAAGTAAGAATTTTTTCTTCTGAATTTTTTTTCTTACAAAATACAAGACGCAGTTTTAAATCTTTTAGTGTACACAAGAGCTGCATGCAATAAATTACCAATGATGAACTTATATTCAAACAGCAAAGCAGAAAACATGTTCAACAATGGATTTAATAATACAAATTTAAACATAGGTAAAATTTATTAAATAATTATAATAATCAGACCAATATTTTGAAGAAGAGGATAAAAAGAGTTCAAAAAACCATCACTATTTCACAAGAAGCAATAGAGAGGACCATAAAATGAATGAATTAGATGACGAAGATGAAAAATTCGCTAATAATGAATATACAAAATTTGTTGTTAAAGCTTTGAAAGAAGCTATTGATGAAAATGAAAGAGTAATGTTATTTAGAAATACTATTTTTTCGAAGAAGTCTAATTTTTCGAAAATTTTTAATTTTTCAAACATATAATAATAAAAATAAGCATTTTCATTTTCTTAAGTTCTTCTCTTTTAGATAGTACTCGAACTTTTGTATTATCCAAATTTACGCACTAATTCTATAATAAATTTCTTTAACTAATTTTTATAAACAAAACTTAAACGCAATATTGTTTTTTAACTAATAATCCTAATCAGTTAAGACAAAAAGTGGATTTTTTGAATCAAAATAATAACTGCCTCAAAACAGAGTTAGACGAAAAAAATAAAGTTATAGAAGAGCTTGCAGAATATTATTCAGTAAATATAAAAAACTTTAAATTTCTCAAATAAATTGTTATTCTTTAAAATCATATTTATTTAAAAATATAATTTAGTATTGTAAAAAAGTTCATGACACTAATGAAGATTTTACGAAAACAGGAAATGATTGCCATCAAAATAAAAATGGCAATTGTAAAAAGAAAGGGGTTAAAAGCAGACAAGGAAACAATTCAATTTGAAATCTTGAGAAGTTATTGGACTTTTTTCGATTACAACTTTTTCCTTTTCAAAGAATTATCATAATACAATTATTATAATATTAACAATATTTTATATTTGTTTACAATTATGTAATTATCACTTAAATTATTCGAAAATTTTTTTAATATCTCTCTTATAGATTATTACTGTATAAAATTATCTATAACAATGAATATATTAATTCAATTGTACTTTTTCTCTTTTATGATTTTAAATTTTACGTTCATTTACTATTATTGAGAATGTTCGATTTATATAATCAAGAAGATAATTTTTTTTGAGATAATATTTTTACTAATTTTATTTTATTTCTATTGCGAATTCAATAGTGATTCTTTTCTAATTACTATTGAATGTTTCCTAATTCTAAATATTTCAGTTTTTTAAATTTCTTAGCATTTACAATTTATTTCCTAATTTTATAAAAATAAAATTTAAATTTATTTTTAATTATAAAATATAAATAAAGTATAATTAATTAACAAATTTTAAATTTTATATATAAGATCCAGTATGGAAGGTAAAATGATTTTCAAATTTTCAAAAATAAAAAACAACCGACTTTTAAATAGAGTTCAAATGGTATATTATATGTGTAAATTCCATCAAACTTTTGCAAATACTCCCAAATTAATAATCAATATTGATTCTTATATTAAATTTATGCTTAAAAAGCAGCTTTTTTATTTACAAAATTAAAATATGATCAATTGCTTAAATTTACTTTTTTTTAGGTTGTTGATGTCTTCCACCCTAATGTTCAAAAAGTTACCAAAGAAAATATCAGAGAATACATTAGAACTCATTATAAAAAACCTCATGTTAGTTTATTCGGAGTAAAAAAATTCTACGGCGGTGGAAGAACTAAAGGTTTTGTGGTTGTTTATGATAATGAAGAATCTATGAGAAAATACGAACCTGCATATAGATTTAAAAGAATGGATATCGAAAAATTGGCTCCTGGGGATAGAAAGAAATCATCAGGAAAGAAAGAAGGAAGAAAAGTTCTTAAAGTTAAAAAGCATCAAGCTCAAAAGAAAAGAGGAACAGTTAGAAAACAAGAAAAAAGACTTGCTAAAAAACAAGGAAAGAAAAAGAAATAAGTTCATTTCAATATATTTATTATTTTAATAACATTTAGCATCAATATTTAAGGAAATTTGTTAAAAGCATTCGATAAAATTTATTTTTATTTTTTAAGTTCTCAACCTTTTTGATATTATGTGAAGAACATAATACCAATTTTATAAATTACATGAAAAAACTTTATTTTATATGATCTAAATATCAAGGAAATAAAGGAATAATTAAGTAAAATCTTTCAAAAAATATTTAAAATATAATTCAATAATATTTCCATTAGATCTATTGAAGAAAACCTTATTAAAATTTAATAAAATTTAGTGATTGTAAAATAATTCAATTGAAAATAAATAAAAATCATTAAAATTCAGAAGAATTCTCAAATCTTTTTTTTCTTTCTTAATTTTTCGTCAATTAATTTTCCGGAAAAAATATTCAAATTGTAATTCAATTATAAATAATAAAAATAATTAATTTAGTTAAAACCACCAAAAAATTAACTATTTATTCCCTATATTTTGATTTTTATTCCTTCATCATCCAATTATTACATTTAGTTGACAATGCTCTAACACTTTTTATCTAAATCGAATTTATGTTTTTAAAGTCTCAAGAAATTGCATAGTGAAATTAAATTTTGTATATATACAATTAATTAATATCTATCAATTTAAGTCATCTGCATACTTTCATTTAACTCATACAGACATAAAATATAAAAAGTAATGATATAAAGATCAATACAGTATTCTTTTCTTTTATATTTTCAATTGATATTATGATAAAAGATATGAAAATTCACAAATAAATAAATTCAATTACTAATAAACTTCATTTGGTTGGAGAGTCTATAAAACCTTATAAAGATTATCTGATTTTTGATCAAATAAAAAATCAAAATTTATAAAATCAGCTTTTTGCTCTATTTTATCTTGGATTACTTTTAACTCTATCATATTTCGGTCGGTAAAAAAAATTTATTTATTTTAGGAATTCCTTTTAATCTTTTGATTTTTAAATTAAAAGATAAAATTAGAAAAGCCTCTCCTAAAATTTAAATCAAATTTTATTTATTTAAAATTGATAATAAAATGAATTATGGATAAATAAACATTTCTAAAATTTTCATTAGAGATATTATATGAAACTTGGAATCATTTTTAAAGTACTACTACTATTTGTTTAAAATAAATATAATAACTAAGGAGTATTTTCTTTAAAATCAAAATTTAAAATATTAATTGATCCAAAATTACAAATATAATATTGTATAATATATATTCAAATTTCTTCTTATAATTCCTATCCTAATTAAGCATCCATTCCAGGTATATAAAATTTAATTGAAAAATCCTATACATTTAAAAAATAATCATTCCCAAAAAATATTATTAAATTTATTTTTAAATAAAAATTACTTCAACTTCCTTTCCTAAAGCAATAAGTTCTTCATCACTTTCAGCATTCATAATAAAATCTTTTAATAATTTTCCAGATTTTTCTTGGATCCTCACAGCAATTTTTAAAACTCTATCAAGAAATTCAGAAATTTTTTCCATTTCTTCCTCTTTCATGCCTCTAGTAGTTACAGCAGGAGTTCCGATTCTCACTCCTCCAGGTGTTAAGGCACTTTTTATTAAAAATTTTTAAAAATAAAATATTAGTATTTAATTCAATGAAACATTCATTGAGGCATTTAATAAATAGAAATACTTACGATTTATCTCCATAAATTGAATTTTTATTCAAAGTAATATTAGCATACTCACAAACTTTTTCTACTTTACTTCCTGTTAGTCCAAGTGGTCTAACATCCAATAATACTAAATGATTATCAGTTCCATCAGTAACAATTTTATATCCTCTTTGCATTAAGCTCTCACACAATTTTTTAGCATTTTTAATAATTTGTTTAGAATATTCTCTGAATTCTTCAGTATTTACTTCTTTAAATTGAGCGGCTAAAGCTGCTATTTGATGATTGTGAGGTCCTCCTTGTAATCCAGGAAAAACAGAAAAATCGATTTTTTGTTTGTTTTCTTTTTTGTAAAAAATCATACCTGATCTAGGACCTCTAAGTGTTTTATGCGTGGTAGAAGTCACGATATCAGCATATTCAAATGGATTATTCAGCAATTTAGAAGCTACTAAACCTGAATAATGAGCCATATCAACCAATAAATAAGCTCCACATTCGTCTGCAATTTCTCTAAATTTTTTATAGTCTAAATCTCTAGGGTACGCAGAATAACCACATATTAAGATAGCTGGCTTGAATTCAATTGCAGTTTTTTTTACTTCATCATAATCCAATAATCCATTTTGTGGATTAGTCTAAAATTATTTTTTATAAATAAGTTAAATTAATAATGAATAGAAAAAATAACATTTGAATAATTCTAGAATTTCTAAAAAAATATTTTGAAAAAGATTTCTTTTAACATTTACTCAAATTCATAAAATATTAGAGTAAATACTTATATTTATTATTACTTTATATGGTTTCGATTCAAAAATAATACTGGTGGATGATATTTTTTTAGCCTCTGTTTGATATCCATGCGTCAAATGACCTCCACTTGGTAAATCCAATCCCATGATTCTTTGTCCAGGTTGAATTAATCCCAGAAAAGCGGCTAAATTAGCAGGTGATCCAGAGTAAGGTTGAACGTTTACACCCCAAATATTTTCATCCAAGTCGTATGCTTTCAAAGCTCTGTTAATGCATAGTTGCTCTATCTGGTCTATGAATTGATTACCCCCGTAGTATCTTGCACCCACATTTCCTTCTGAATATTTGTTAGTCAAACAAGATCCTAAACATTCTAAAACAGATCTTGATGTATAATTTTCGGAAGCAATTAGTTCAATACCTGCTCTTTGCCTGTGCTCTTCTTTTTTTATTAATTCGAATAACTCATTATCGAATTCTTTTAATGAAAGATCTCCTGAAGGCTTTTTATTTTCCATTTATGAATAATAATGAAGTAAAATTTAAAAATTGAATTTTTAATCAAAATCTTAAATATAAAATTTTATAAAAAAATTGTTGAATTTCGATGCATAAGACATTTATTTATAAGAGCGGTATTATATTATGTATGACGATTGAAATTAATAAATAAATATTATTTTTAAATATTGTTGAAAAAATATATCAAAAAAGCATAAAGGAAATAGAAAATAATCCAAATTAGAGATTTTTAAACATTTTTTATTCTTGTTTAAGCATTTAAGTATAATCCATTATTAATGTCCATATTATTCTTAATAACTATTGTTTATTATATAGAAAATTCTAATAAAATAATTCATATCATCATATCATTAGCTAAATGATAAATATTAATATAAAATATACTTATACATAATTTTATTTTAAGATTACTTAAATTTAAATTGCTTATTATTATATAATGATGAATTTAATTGAAAGTAATTAAATCTAATTGAATTGTTGAATTTAGCTATCAGAACTAAAATAATCACTATTATTGCTGATATTGTTTGCAACATATTGATTATTATTCTTTTTGGCCGAGATATTTTCTTCTTTTAAAATAGTTAAATTTGTAGTTGGCATCCTACCATTTCTCTCACAAAATCGTTTGTATTCTTCATAAACATTAATAATAAGTTCTTGCACTAAATTACAAGCTCTTTTGTATTTATCAAAGTATTTAGAACTAATGCACAAATGCAAAGGTTCTTCAGATTCTGTCAAATAAAGTATAAATTTCAAATTTTTTTTAAGAGTAAAATTAAATGGAAAGTGGATTTTATAATCAATGTTGAAAATTTTTTAATGCAAATAATTCTGAATATATTACCTCTATTATAGGGGCCCTCTTTGTAGCCGGATCCAATCCCTCTTAATCTAAGCTTGACTGCGTCTGGATAATATTTTCCATCGTAACTTCTACTGCATAATTCAATGATTTTTTTCATGTTACATCCCTATAAAAATAATTTCTTTTTTAAAATAAATTAAGAGCAAAGAATAATAAATAAATACTTTATGCGATTATCTAAAATTATAATAATTATAATCAAACATAACTATTATAAAAAAATAAATATTTTTAAATTGTAATTATTAAAGGATAATTTTAAAGATATTCTAATAATAATTTTTTAAAAACTAACAATAAATTTCGAAAAAAAAAATAAAGATAAAAATTGAATTTTAACAATCAAACGTAATTTGATTAATAAAAATGAATTTTAATAGAATAACTCCTTTATTTTAAAAATATTTAATAAACAAAAAAATCCAGGAATTTAATTTTTAATTTTTTTAAAGAGAAAAAGAAATTTTTAAATGACTTTAATCATAAATAATATATCTTTTTTTATTGTTTAAAAATTACTTTTGCTCCGATTAATCTTCTTGCAACCTGAAACTCATTATCATTCTCGATTTGGATTTCAAATTTACAAGTGTATTTTCCATTAAAAGAATTCTTTTCATAAGTAAAACTCTTTCCTTCATCAAAATCATAACCATATTTATTATAATTTATATTGTATATTGGCTGATTATTTAAGATAGAATTAAACTCATTTCTCGCTGTTGGACTCAAACACCAAGTAGCGAAGTAATTATACTGAGCGTTGAAATTGCTTGCTATTTGCTCAATGGAGTTACTTGGATTCGTGTTATTAGTTAAATTATTGTTATTACTCATTATGTAATTCAATTTATTATTCGGGTTAGTTTTAGAATTTGAGATTTCATTTGATTCTTTAGAATTATTTATGTTCGATGCTGAATTATTTAAGTTTTCTTGGATGGTATCTAAGATCTGTGCAGGAGAAACTTTTTTGATTTTTTCTTTGAAAATTTCAGAAATGTAAATTTCATCTTCTCTTTTGTACCAATCAATAAAAAAGTTGTTTTTTTCACTTTCTTTGAAAGAAGCATTTTGTAAAAACTCTTTGCTAGTATAAGCATCAACAAATGTCTTAAAAAGAATAATGGCAATATTGGAAGCAATTTCTAAATTTTCTATTTCTCCAAAATTAGAAAAAAACTCAAATAAATCATTGTAATCCCAACCATAAAAATCCTTTTCTTTTTCCCTTTTATTGTTTGTTTTATTTTCCACTTTATATTTAAGTACAATTGCAGGTACAAAAATAGAAAATTGGTGCTGAATCAAACATTCTACTTGGTTCATCAAATGATCAAATTTGCTTGCTTCTAATTGGTTTTGAGGATATAGATGTTTCTCGATATTAGGAGTATTAAAGGATAATTGAATGTTTGGGCTTTCCATTCTTCTTTTTTTGATTATTTAATTTTAATGTGATTTTAAACTATCTAAAAAATAATCCATTAAATGTATAATTAGTTTTTTTTGTTGTTTATTTATTTATTTAATTAAATATTCTAAATTTTATAATTAATATTAAAATTTGTCGGAGAAAATATTTTATCTTATTGGTTAAAGAATATAAAATTTGAATATTATTAATTTGAAAAATTATATAAAATAAATATAGTTAATTGCCTTTTTTAATTTACTTATGACGAATGTTAATTAGTTAAAGTTAATCGTTACTATGACAGCGGATATAAATAAGGCCTTTTTAATTATAAATAAACTTATTTAAATCCTAAATTGTTTAATTTGAAAATTTACGAATATGTAAAGAAAATATTTTATAATGAAATTAATTTTTAATTTCAAATTCGGATATTATTTTCTTCTATAAATTATTATTTAATAATTGAACAATTGATTTACTTATCAGTTGAACTAATTAACTAATGAGCGCTGTTAGGTTAAAAATTCAGGAAAACTTATATTACAATGAATTATAGATTCAATGCTATTTCACATGGCTGCTAAAGTTTTAAATTGGCTTGAAAATTTGCAAATTTGCAAATAAAGTGGAGTATATTAAAAAATAAAAAGTATTAATTCATTATCTTTTGAACAAATTTAATAAATTTTTAAATAATTTTATTTTATACTTCTATTAGATATAATCTTCTTTTAATAATAACTCTAAAATAAATTTTAATATATAAAGTGTTTGTCATATTGTCTTTCAATGAAATCAAAGACTTTTTTAATCAGAATAAGTAAATAGGGAACCATCTAAAATAAATTCTTATGCATTTTAAATATCCATATCAGAAATAGATGATCTTGTTATATATGAAAAGTTATTGATTTGGGAATTATTACTAATTCTTGAATTTTTTGAAAAATCACTGATAAAATCAGATTCAGTGGCATTATTTTTATTTGAATTATTACTATGCCTTTTTTTATTATTGTTTCTATTACTATTGAAATTTCTCGTGTTTACTCGTTTACCTTGTATAATCTTACCGTCTTCTTCTTCTGTTCTCATTTCTATTTTTCGCATGGCAGATTCATATTCTTCATAATTATCAAAATCATTTTTAAACTTTTTGCAATTGCGTACGTTTTTCTTGTTGTTTTTGAAGTTAGATATATTCGAGCAATATTCACTCTCGACCATTTCAGAATTGAAATCTGCAAACGAGTTAGAAGTGTAAACTTCGTTAGTTTTCATATTATTTGTAATAACATTAAAAGGTATAAAATTCTGTTTTTTAGATTGTAGATTAGAATTAAACTCATTGTTATAGGATATTATTGAAGCTGAAGTAATTTGACTATTTTCGTTTATAGTTTCTCGCAAATCATTTGTATTATAATTTGACTTATTATATTTATCATTTGTTTTGTATAGCAAACTACTTTCTCGATTGTTACTATTAAAATTACTCAGAGCATTATTACTTGCATAATTGCTTTCATAATTCTCTGTAATTTTAGTTTTATTCGAAAAATAATTCATTTTAGTTTTATGTTGCTCTTTTTTAAAAGGGTTTTTAACAAACTTTTTATCTTGATAAATCAAATCATTGTTCATTTCGAATTCCCTTGAATTTACTTTGATATTCATAGAATCAAAGTTCTCATTATTTTCAATTATTCTATCAAATTCTTTATTATGAGAATTAAGAACTATCTGATTGATAAATTTGACATTATTTTTATTAATAGCATCTAGTTTATTCAGCTTTCCATCAATTTGTTTTTTCTCAAAATTTTTATCTGCAGAAAAATTAATGTTTGATCTACTTTCATCAAAATTAGAATTGATATTCCCAAATGGTATTTTTGAAGCCATTTCAATTTTTTCGTTGAAATTATAGATGTTTTTCGAAGCACCAGAAGAGCTTCTTATTTTTGGTGAATTTTTAAAATCATTTTTTTTAATTTTTTTTGTAGTAGAAAAGTGCTGAGGCTGAATAATCCCTTTTTTACAAGAAGTCAACAAATTTTTGTTTGTCGGTGGAAGTCCTTTACTTGCAGTGTTATGATTATTGTGAGTCCTAAAAGGATTAACTACAGCTTTATTCATTCCCAATTCAACTACTTCTTCTATGTTCTGATCATCTGAATTTTCATATTGATTATGATTTTCTCGAGTTTTTATTTTTAATTTGAAATTTTTTTTTTCTTTATCAAAATTCTCATTGTTTATCGATTGAATGTGATTAGGAGCATTTAAGAATTCCAAGTTTTTATCATTTGTATAAATGTTAGTACTATAATCTTCCTTTTTGTACTCATTATTTAAACTAGAGAATTCTAAATCTCTGATTTTTTTCGTTGCAGTATTAAAAGCTGCAGTTGACAAAAAGTTTTCTTTAGAAAAAGCATTAATTTCATTATTATTATTATAATTGAATTCCTTATCTTGAATATCGATTTTCGAGTTTGAATCGAAATTATTTTTTGCATAGTTTTTCTTTATCTCAGAAAAATTTGCAACACTTTCATCGTTAAATTCAATAAGATTTTTTTTAAATGGCTTTTTTACCTCTGTATTTGTTCTTTTTATCTTTTGCTGAATGTGTTTATCTATAATATCTCTTTCCTTTTCCATTCCTTTGAATTCCAAGATATCAAACAAGTCATCATATTTTATAACGCAACTGAGCCTTGTGTTTTGCTTATTATTTTCAATTATTTTTAATTTTCTTGCAAGTTTTTGTAATTTTTCAAAACCTTCCTCTATGTTTTTTGCTGTTTGCTCTTGCTTTGTCCAAAAAATTTTTATTGCCGATGAAGAACAATTTAAAATTGACTGATTTATGCTTTGATACATAGCTTTTTTTTTTGATATTGTATCTTTTGTGTTATAATTGTTTCCGTTAAAATAATTTAAATTTGAATTATTAGTGTTGTAATTATTATTCTGATTTTTATTATTAACACTAGCATATTGAAAAGGAGGTTTTATATTATTCAAATTGGTATCATCCAGCAAATTGTTACTTGTATTATTGAGCCCTGAATTTTTGTTAGAAAAAGCATTATTAGATTTTAACTTTCTAAAAGAACAAGTTAATTTGTTCCTTTCTAATAATTCGGCTTTGAAATGACCATTTATATCCAAAAAACCATTATTAGATATATACTCGTTTTGATTACTTGCAAAATTGTTATATTCGGGTTTTCTTATATTTCCAGGGTTATTTTTTCTATTACCATTCCCTTGGTTTTTGCATTTATTATTATATTCGTAATTATTTATTTTATTATTTATAGAATATTTGACACTTGCATTAATAGTTGGGTTTTCGAATTGAATTTGAAAAACTTCAAATTGCTTTATAATTTCAGTTGGATGCTTATGATTTAATAAAATTCCGTTGCTCTTTTTTAAATATTCTTGATTTTCTTGATTAGAAAAAACCAAAAGCTTTGTTCTTATTGTGTTTCTTTTGTTTATTTGAAGTTTCTAATAAAATAAATAAATTCATACTTTCCTTTTGGATGTTTTTTCCATTTTATTATAATTGTTTATAAATCATTATATAAATGGTTGGTATTATTCAAATCTTTTCCAAACAAAAGTAATAAAGGGATAGGACAAGCTATCAAAATTAAACAGGAAAATACTTTAAATTATTAAGTTTTGTAATTTATTCAAGAATATTAGATAATCAAAATTAAAAAATAAAGAAAATTTATAACAACTATGGAAAATTTATTAATTTTTTGAAACAGCATTTCTTTTATCGATAATTTTTTCTAATAAATTTTGTTTTTGATAAAATTGAAATTATATAAATAGAGGACATGAATATTTAGGTTTTATAAATATTATAGAATGGTTGATTGAATTTATTTTTTATAATAAATTCTTTGGAGTAAAAATATTTAACTCGATATATAATTGCACATATGTTTATTTAAAAACAACAATTCTGTTTTTCAAAAATTCATAATTAATTAATAATTTATAAAAATTATTACTGGTTTGTTTATATAAACTTTTATTTTTATGAAAGATCATTGGAAATTTTGTCCTATTAATCTTATAGTAGGTGTTTTCTTATTTCCCAAAATTGCAATAATATTTTCTTCTTCAATTAATCTCAATGAATCTCTTAATTCATATTCAGTAAAAGAAAAGGTTTGCCCTGGCCCAAGTGAATCAGCTCTTTTTTTCAATTCTTCACTTAAAGAGCTCAATTTAACACCCTTTCTAGCAATGTCTGAATAATCTCGCTAATTTTTTGAATTTTTATCGGAATTTATTTTAAAACGTCAAAAAAAGAAAAAATTATAATCATATTTACTAATATATTTTTAATGTTATCAATCATAACGCTTAACTTTTGCCTTGAAGATGTAGCCATTCCAGTTGTTATCATATCCATATCAATTTTCCCTGTAACAGGATCAGTAGCTGCTTGTTGTGTAGCAACTTTAATTAATCTAATTGCTTCATCAACGTCTTCTTTATCTACGAATTCAGAGAATCTCAATCTGGCTCTAGCTTCAGACAATCGAATTAAAGACTCCAATTGTCGAGGAGTAGCTGATATGGTATTTTTCGACCCAGATTGTCCTCTCATTTCAATATAATGCTATATATATATATAAATATAAGTCTTTAGCTATTTTAATTATTGTTTAATACTATTAATTAATGCAATATACCTTTATTATATCTTGAACAATTGAATCTTGTAATTTCGGATTATGCTTTCTTGCTTCACTAATATATGCAGTTAGCAGTTCTTTGCTAATTATTTTACTTTGAGAGTTTGCATTGCTTTCATCTTCAAATCTTCCATATAATGAAACTATGTGATTTGCTAATCTTCTATCATATGCATCGGAATGTTTATCAAGCATCAAATATATAAGGTCAAATCTTGAAAGAAGAGTTGGAGGAATATTAATATTTTTGACAACTGAAAGTTTTGGGTCATATTTCGAATTAATAGGATTTGCAGATGCAAGGATTGCCGAGCGTGCGTTTAACTGACAAATAATTCCAGCTTTAGCTATAGAAATTGTCTGTTGTTCCATTGCTTCATGAAGAATTACCCTAAATTTTTAGAATTTCAAAATAGTGTTTATTCAATATTATTAAATTAAATAAGAGTTTTTTTAATAAATTTTTAGCATAAAATAACCTTGTATTTTCATCCATTTTATCAAATTCGTCAATACAGCAAATTCCTTTATCTGATAAAACCAAAGCACCAGACTCTAATACAGTATCTTTAGTTTCTGGATCTTTTGTAACATATGCGGTTAAACCAACAACTGAAGATCCCTTTTGAATAAGAGTTTGAAAAATACAAAAAATGAATAAAAATTTTTACTTTTCCAGATGTATATATTCCTCTTGGAGCTAAATTATGTACATATTGCAAAAGCTGACTCTTGGCAGTTGATGGATCTCCAACAAGTAGAACATTCACATCTCCTCTGAACCTTCCTCTTCCAGATTTTGAAAAGTCTTTTGAAACTCCTCCAAATAATTGAAGTAAAAGACCTTTCTTAACATCTTCATTTTCCCAGATAGAAGGTGCAAGTGAATCAACTAAAATATCATATATATTCTTATTCTTTTTCAGCTCCTCAATATCAAATTTCATTTTATTCATGTACTCTTCATTTAATTCATTTGAGATATTTTTAAACTCCAACTGATTTTCGTCTTCTTCACCAATGAGTCTTTTCTTATTGTATTTTGTAAAACTTACAACATCTATATAAGTCCTAAAAACACTTTTAGTATTTCTTATTCTGGGGTTGATCCTTAGACCTTGGGCACGGAATATTCCAACAACTTCACATCTATCACCTGGCTTAACAAAATCGACTAATCTATCATAGCAGCATAAATGTATAGTCAAAGGGGTTTCTCCTTCTGGCATATGTTCAGGAGTTTCTTGTATTTTAACGTGTTGCTTATCATTGAATGAACTTCTATTATGAATTAATTCAAAGCTTAATTTAGATTTACAATTTTTGCACTCAGTCGGTTCACTTATCTTATTTCTGATTAAAACACTATTTTCTCTTGAATCGCAAACACTGCATTTAAAGTGAGCTTCGCGCATTTCAGGGATTATTTCAGAAGTTCTTATAGTTAATCCTGTGATTGAAATAAGTTTATCGATGTCATCCGGACCTAAATCTCTAATTCTGTTTTGCTTTGGAAGATTATTAATAATAACTTGAATGTAAGACTGAGGTTGGCCTTCAGCAATATTGATAAAAAGTTCAGAGTAAACTGCATTTGCAACGTTATCCATAATTGGAATCATTTCTGAAGGGAAGTTTTTCAACTGAGAATAAAGTCCTTTATCGAATGAATAAATATGAGTTGCATCTATATTCAAGATGAAAATTTCTGTTTCTTTAATTTCTCTCAATTGTTCAATGTAATAATTCGGCGAAGAAATTCTTGAAAATTCATTATCAATTTGGAAATTCATGTAAAAATTTCTTATTTTATTTTGGATTTCTTGGATGTTGATAGTTGTTCCCCATAAAACTTGGGACGTTATTGGAACATTTATTTGTGGGTTTTCACTGCTTCCTTCAACTGGAGTACTTTCTCTTTGATTTTCTGAAGTCTATGTTTTTTATTTTCATAAATAGAAAATAAATTCAAATTTTATTAATAATTATTTGTAATTCCAAACAATATATTTTTATTTTAAATAATAAATAAATTAATTCGAATAAATTTTCCGCGCAAATTTTTTATTAATAAAACATCTTTAAAGTATTGATTATATAAAGCTTTTAATTTAATTTGAATATATGAAAATAAACAAGATTTACCAAATTGTTGAAAATTGGAATTTTGTTTAAATTAAACCCAGTAAAACCTCTATGTCTAATTTCCTGAAACGGAGTATACAATCTTAATTTTTATTTTAAAAATATATACGATCCAATAGATTTCGAGGAATGAACTGAACTCATTTCCTGAAATTGTAAATTTTGAGTGATAGGAGGATTTTCGCTCCCTTTATTTTCTTCGGTAGGAAGATTAGAAGATCTTTTACTTCCGGGATTCATATATATAATTACTTTTAATTATTTTTTCTTTTATTTAAATAATTAGAAAAAAAGCTTATGTCCAATTAATGTTATATACCGAATTTTTAAAAAATTAATATATTACTTCTTCTTTTCA
>Ga0194116_10005005_pt1 | contig 14781 bp, 9 predicted proteins | sample TA2MahsurfametaG_4_FD_148617 | JGI IMG/M metagenome (GOLD analysis project Ga0194116, IMG submission 148617) | Freshwater microbial communities from Lake Tanganyika, Tanzania - TA2015008 Mahale S9 surface | ecosystem: Environmental > Aquatic > Freshwater > Lake | place: Tanzania: Lake Tanganyika...
ACTTTCAGCGTTTCAGCGTTTCAGTTTTTATCCCCCCTCGGGGCGGTGATTTCCCTTATCCCACTCCGAGGATCTTCATCACCGAGAGCACGACGCCCGAGAGGCTTTCGCCGGCGATGAGGCCCGAGGCGAGGATCAGCACGAAGCGTGTGCTCCAGTCGGGCACCCAGCGGCCGAGTAGCCATGCCACCATGCTGCCGAGAAACATCGAGATCGCGTTGTAGGCGGGAATCACCATCGCCAGGCCGAGACTGGTCGAGCTGGGCATCCAGCGCCGGAGCGCGGCAGGCAGGGTTTTTTCCAACACCGCCAGCAGGATGCCCGCGGCACCGGCGATCGCCATCGCGTTCACCGCGCCGGGCGGCAACGCCGAGAGTCCTTTCATAAACAACTCGGCCACCGCTTTCCACGCGGCCACGCTCGGCGCCGGCCACTCCGGCGTGAGCAACTGGTTCACCGGATCCTTGATGAGCACCAGATAGCCCGCGCTACCCGCCATCGCTCCGGCCAACACACCGAACGACTGCGCAACAAACTGCGCGCGCGGCCTCGAGCCGATCAAGTGACCCGTCTTGAGATCGTGCATCAGGTCGGCGCATTGGCTTGCCGCGCCGCCAGTGACGTTGGCCGCCATCAGGTTCGCCGCGGGCTGACCGGGCGCGAGCACCGCGAACGCCAGTTGGGTCACTTTGCCCATCGCGCCCACCGGCGTGATGTTGGTTTCGCCCGAGACCCGTGCCGCGACCAGCGCGAGCACGAAGGTCATCAACACACCGAGAAACGCCGCCCATGCCGCGATGTCGAACATGCTCACTTGCAGCACCACCGCGAATGCCGTCACCGCCACCAGCGACACGATGAACGCGCGCCGGGTCAGCGACCCATCGTCACCGGCTGCTGGCTCGTCTTTGCCGCCGCCCCTGCGGAACACGGCGACGAACGAGCGCCACGAAAACGCGAACGAGGTGAGCGCCGAGGCGACCATCATCGCCACGCCCGGCCACAACAACCATTGCAGACCCGCGACAAACCAGTTCGCCTCGGGATCCGCCTTGCCCGGCGGCATCCATCCGGCGTCGAACGCCATCGGCGCGAGCACGCCCCATGACAACACCGCACCGATCAGCATCGACACGCCGACGCGCGGACCGATCAGCATGCCCACGCCGTACATCATCACGGTGGGCTCGAGGGCGAATCCGAGGTTGCCCGACGAGATGCCGCCCACGCCGCTTTTCGCCAGCGCGCCCCCCGGTTTGGCCGACCACCATCCGCCCAATGCCAGCGGCTTCAATGCCGCGGTGTATTCGATGACCTTGATGCCTGCGCCGACGAGCGCCGCGCCGATCAGCATGCGCAGTCGCGCCGCCGCCTCTTTTCCCTCTGCGTAGATCTCGCGCAGCGTCTCGGCCGTGGCCATGCCGCCGGGGAATGGCAGGCGGTCCACCACGATCAATTGCCGCCGCAAGCCGATGCCCACCACCACGCCCACCATCGACACCGCGAAGGTCCAGGCCACCAGGCCGATCCATGTGTAGGTGTGGCCATTGATCATCGTCAGCGCCGGGATCGGCGCGACCAGTCCAGCGGAGCTGATCGCCGCCGCCGCCGATGCCGCGGTCTGGTTCAGGTTGGTTTCGTGGATCGAAAACCCGCGTGCGCGGGTGCCGGCCTCGAGCAATTTCCAAATCCCGTAGCCCATCAGCGCGGCGGTGATGGAGATATTCATTCCCCAGCCGACCTTCAGCCCCGTGTACAGGTTGCACAGCGACAGCACGCCGCCCAAGAGCATGCCGGTGATCACCGCCCGCACCATCGGTGCGCCGCGTGGCTCGGCGGCGACGACAGCATCAGTGGGAATGTTGGTGGAGGAAGAGGTGCTCATGGTCCGGTGCAATCTGGCCGTGCCATCTCACCCGATCCCGCCGTCGTGTCGAGCGCGGAAGCACCTGCGTCCACATCCATCGTTCTCGGTGTACCTCATCCTCGACATCGAACACCCCCGCCTCGGAATCGTGACCATCTACCTCAAAATCCCCTCCCCGGAGTTGGCCGTGGCTCGAGTGCGAGGGAGGGTGAAGGAGGGAGGCCACAACGTCCCGGAGGCGGACATCTGCCGCCGATTCGACAAATGCTGGACGAACTTTTGCAACCTTTGCCGGCCACTTGCAGACCAATGGATCGTGTTCGATAATAGCGGCGTGAGACCATCCATACTAGAGCAATCCCATGAACAACCGGACTGAAGCCGAGGTGGCACTCGCCGCGATGAACAGAGCTGCGGAGACGGCTCGGGTGAGGGCGGCCCGATTCGGTTCGCGTTTGGCGATTTGGCAGAACGGTGCCGTTGTCCTCATCGAGCCCTCACCAGACGGTGTGGAGCAAAGGACGGACCAATCCGCCACTCGGTCTCAGTCGAAGGCGGAGGGCGGCGAGGCAGCCCAACCTGAACCGGGCGGGCACTCCCGGTAGCAGGCGCAGGCTTCGAGGTTGGATCAAACTTCCATCGTCGGGAATCAGGTCCAGCTTCAGCTCCAATTCGGCAAAGGAAATCAGGTCAAGGGGCAACCGATCCGCGCCGAGGACAGGGAATCGCTCGCGCAAGGCTTCCACGATTGTCCAGATTTCCCTGTCGCGCGGCATCTCTGGATGGAATCAAGGCTGATGAAGCTTCTGGACTCCGGCTTGTTGCGGGTGACAAAACCGCGGTCGGCACCCAACGAGAGACCAGATCCACGGGCACCGGCATTGCCAGTGCTGCCCGATCGCGGCAGGATGGGCGGGTGGCCGGGGTTTCGCTGACGTTTCTGGGCACGGGCACTTCGGTCGGGGTGCCGGTGATCGGCTGTGGATGCGCGGTGTGCCGGTCGGATGATCCGCGCAACCGGCGGATGCGTTCGTCGATCGTGATGCGATCGGGCGGCGCGGCGGTGTTGGTGGATTCGGGGCCGGACCTGCGTGCCCAGGCGTTGCGCGAGGATCTGCGAGCGATCGACGCGGTCGTCTACACGCACTGTCACCTCGATCATGTGGTCGGCTTCGACGAGCTGCGCGCGTTTTGTTGGCATCGCGACGAGCCGCTGCCGGTCCATGCCACCGGGTCGTGCATGGAGGTGCTGCAGTCGATGTTTGGTTGGGCGTTTTCGCGGGACAACACGTTCAAGGGATATGTGCGGCCGGATCCGCGGATCATTCGCGGAGCGTTCGAGGTCGGCCCGTTCCGGATCACGCCGTTGCCCGTCGAGCATGCCGCGGTGGAGACGATCGGATTCTTGTTTGAGCATGCCGGTGCGGCATCGGTGGCCTATCTGCCGGATGTGAAGCGAATTCCGCGCGAGACGATGGACTTGCTGCGGCGGGCGGACGTGCTGGTGGTGGACGCCCTGCGGCCGACACCGCATCCCACGCATTTCACGATCCGCGAGGCGTTGGCGGCGGCCGACGACGTGTCGGCGGATGCGACGTGGCTCACCCATCTCGGCCACGAGAATGATCATGCGGCGTTGGAGTCGGAGTTGCCGCCTGGGGTGCAGGTGGCTTGGGACGGGTTGTGCATCGATCTTTGATGGGCGCGGGGGCTTGCCTGCCGGGGTGGCCGCCGCCATGGTGGGGCCATGCGGGGGATTTCTCGGCTGTTGCTGGCGGTGTTCGCCACGACCGGGATTTGCGCGGCGATCGCGCCGTCGCAAGTGGTGGTCTTGTACAACGATGCCGATCCGGGATCCAAGTCGTTGGCCGATCGCTATTGCGAACTGCGCGGCATCGCGCGGAGCAACGCGGCGGGGTTGGCGATGCCGAAATCGGCCGACATTTCGCGCGAGGAATATGAGGATCGCATCGCGGGTCCGCTGCGTGCGGAATTCGACCGTCAGCGTTGGTGGAAACGCGGCAGGGACGCGAATGGCGTGGTGCAGCCGGTGGAGAACCGGATGCGGGTGATCGTGTCGATGCGCGGTGTGCCGTTGCGGATCCGCGCGACACCGAAGCCGCAGGCAGGCAAGGATCCGGCACCGGCGAATGCTCCGCCCAAACCGGTCGATCCCGTCGCCGGACATGACGAGGCGTCGGTGGATTCGGAACTCGCCTTGTTCGGCATCGAAGGGCTGCCGAACGAGGGCGTGTTGCAGAACCGGTATTTCAAATCATCGGCACCGTTTGCGAATGCGGGTCATCCTTATCTGCTGCTCACCGCGCGCATCGATGCCGCATCGGTGGAAACCTGCGAGCGGATGATGCGCGACGCGGTCGAGGCCGAGGCGTCCGGCTTGTGGGGAATGGCCTACGTCGACATCGCGAACAAATACCCCCAGGGCGACGAGTGGTTGGAATCGATCGTGCGGGCCAACCGGAAGGCCGGGATTCCGACGGCGGTCGACCGCTTTGGCGAGACCTTGCCCAAGCACTATCCGATGGGTGGCGCGGCGCAGTATTACGGATGGTACGACTGGCATGTGGGCGGGCCGTTCGTGCATCCGGATTTCCGCTTCAGGAAAGGCGCGGTGGCGGTGCACATCCATTCGTTCAGCGCCGAGCAACTGGGCAACCCTGCCAAAAATTGGTGCGCCCCGTTGTTGGAAAAAGGCGCGGCGGTGACGGTGGGCAACGTGTACGAGCCGTACCTGCATCTCACGCACGACCTCGGTATCCTGCACGACCGCCTGCTCGCCGGGCACAGCTGGGTCGAGGCCTGCTGGATGGCGATGCCCGTGTGCTCGTGGCAGGGGGTGGTGCTTGGCGATCCGCTCTACCGTCCGTTCCGCCGTCTCGACGGCAGTGGCAAAGTGCTCGACGAGGACAAGCCGTTCCGTGCGTGGCGCATGGCGTCGGAGCGTTGGGCCGACCGCGCCGACGAGCGACGGCGTCAGCTTGAGTCCGCGGCGCAGCGCACGTCGTCGGGCTGGCTTGCCGAGGCGATCGGCCTCGATCTGCTCGCCGACGGCCGCAGCTCCGAAGCAGTCGTGCAGTTCCAATCCGCCAAGGCGTGGTTCGCCACGTCGGCCGACCGCCTGCGCCAGGACTTCCACATCATCGGCATCGATCGCGCCGCGGGCCGCAAGCAGCTCGCGCTCGATGGGCTGCGCGCGGCGGCGCTGCGGCTTGGCCCGCAACCGGAATCCGCCGCGCTGCAGGCGTGGATCGATTTGCTCGATCCGCCGCCGCCACCACCCGCCGCGCCACCGTCCCGCTGATTTCATGCACTACGCCTTTCTGATCGAGTCCGTGTGGCATCCGCCGTTGTTTGTGGCGGATGCGACATCGGCCGCGTTGCCGGGCGAGCTTGAGTTGCAGGCGTTGTGGTTTGGCGGCGCGTTCGGCCGCGAGTTCCGGACCACGGCGGGAAAACCGGTGAGGGTCGTGCAGTTCGGCGAGTGGAACCGCGGTGCGGGCCCGGATTTCCTCCATGCGGCGGTGGAGATCGATGGCGTGGCGGCGAACGGCCCGGTCGAGCTGGATCCGGACGCCGCATCGTGGGAGGCGCACGGTCATGCGGTGAATCCGGCGTTCCGCGAGGTGATCCTGCACGTCGCGTTCCGCGTAGGATCGCGCGAGCACTTCATCCGCAACTGCGATCACCGCGAAGTGCCGCAGGTGATCATCAGCGAGAGCCAGCTTGCCGATGCGCTCAACCGGCCGCAGCGCGAATCCGCGATCGCCCATCCCGGCCGTTGCGTCGCGCCGTTGCGGCAAATGCCCGCGAGTTCGGTCGAGCGTCTGCTCGATGAGGCTTCGCAGCATCGTGCGGCGCGCAAGGCGTCGCGCTGGCTGCAGGTCGCCGATGCGCACGGCCGCGACGCCGCGTTGTTCCAATCGGTTGCCGAGACGCTGGGCTATCGTCACAACGCGCTGGCGATGCGCCTGCTCGCGCAGCGCGTGCCCCTGGCGCGGATCAAGGGCGAACCGCACGCGGCCGAGGCGGCTTTGTTCGGCACGGCCGGATTTCTCGCGCCCGATCTCCACGAGGCCGCGCCGACCGATACCCGCGACTACCTGCGCGCGTTGTGGGACACCTGGTGGAAACTGCGTCCGAACATCGAACCCGCCGATCCGCGTGCGATCCCGTGGAAGCTACACGGACAACGCCCGGCGAATCATCCGCACCGCCGCATCGGCGCGCTGCTCGCCCTGGCCGGGGCATGGCCGCGCTTCCGTCAGCTCGCACTCGCGCGGCCATTCACGCCCAAGCCGCTGATCGATTTCCTCCACGCCCTCGATCATCCGTTCTGGTCGCGCCGCCACACGCTCACCTCGGCGCAAACTCCGGCGCGCTTGTCGTTGTTCGGGCGCAACCACGCGGTCGAGCTGATCGCCAACCATCTCGGTCCGCTTGCGTTGCGTGAGAGCGGCTGGACCTTCCGCGACTACCGCAAGCTGCGCCACTCCGCTGCCAACGACCGCGTCCGGCGCTGCGCGCTGCGCTTGTTCGGTTCGGAAAAAGCCGCACGGCCGTGGACGCGCCGCGTCTGCCACCACCAGGCACTGCTGCAGATCTACCGGGATTTCTGCCTTGAGGATGTCAGCGATTGCACGCGTTGTCCGTTTCCCGAACAATTGGCGCAGTGGCGATGAACTCCGATCCGCAAGAGAGCCCGACGATCCTGCTCAACGGTGCCGCGCATCCGCTCGCCGCGCCGGTGATGCTCGCTGAACTCCTCGACTCTCTCGGGCTCGCGGGCAAACCGGTCGTCTGCGAGGTTGATGGCTGCGCCGTGCCGCCGCGCAACCATTCCGCCGTCGTGATCCAGCCGGGATGCCGGGTCGAGGTGGTCACGCTCGCCGCGGGCGGCTGACGCGGATGTGGCGCGGACAACGCCATGATCACCGTCATCGTGGCTGCGGAACGCGGCGAATCCGCGCACGATTGTTCGTCCATGCTTGATTCGCGTGATGGACAACGCTAAAAACGGTGAATTCATGAAGCTCTTCCTCCGCCACATCGCCCTTGCCGGATTGTTTTGTCACGCCCTGCCCGCGGCCGATGCGCTGTCGGCGGCGGCCTCGCGCGAATCCCGCACCACCGTGTATCTCGACTCCGGAGATGGCGCGGCGATCAATGAAGCGATCCGCACGCTGCCACCCGCGGGAGGTGTGGTGATCCTCGGTCCGTCGCTTTTCCCCATCGCCGAGGCGGTGGTGATCGATCGCGACGGGATCGAGCTGCGCGGCACCGCGAAGCAGACGCTTCTCAAGCTCGCGGAGCGCGTGAACTGCCCGGTGATCGTGGTCGGCAGCACGGCGACACCGCCGGCGCGGATCGTACGGAACATCACGGTGGGCCACCTGGTGATCGACGGCAGCCGCGCGTCGCAGCAGCACGAGTGCTATGGCGGCGATTGTGACAACGGCGGCCTCACCCACATCCGCAACAACGGGATCACCGTGCGCGGTGCCGAGGATGTCCGCATCGAGCAGATCGGCGCGCACAGTTGCCGGTCGGGCGGCGTCGTGCTGGAAAAAGGCTGTCGACGAATCCACATCACCGGCTTGGAGGCGCACGACAACGAATTCGACGGCCTCGCCTGCTACGAGACCGAGGACAGCCTGTTCGAGCAGCTCAACCTGCATCACAACCGCAGCGCGGGGCTGTCGCTCGACTGGAGGTTCAACCGCAACGTGATCCGCGATTCGACCTTCGGTCTCAACGGCAGTCAGGGCATCTTCATGCGCGATTCCAACGAGAACCGGTTCCGCAACCTCCACCTGCGCGACAATGGCGAGCAGGGTGTGTTCATTGCCGAGACGCGCGAGATTCCCGGCACCCCGTGCCGCGATAACCGTTTTGAGCGGCTCACCGTCATGGGTAACAAGACTCAGGGGATCCGCGTGAACGATGCCAGCTGCACCGGCAACCTGATCCTCCACTCGCGCATCACCGGCAACGCGCTCGAAAACCTGAGCCTTGCCGCGCCCGACCTGCTGCTCACCGCGGAGACCGCCCCGCGTGGGGAATAAAAACTGAAACGCTGAAACGCTGAAACGCTGAAAGTCCCGGGTGGGACGATTTCATGGTTTGGTTCGTGGCGGAAGAGAAAACCCAAGCAGGAACCACTAATTACGCAGATTTGACTGATTGAAAAATCAGCCAAACGCCAAGCACCCGGATCGCATCATCTCTTCAACATCAGTGTTCTCAGTGCAATCAGTGGTTTCATTCCGCGTTCCCATTCGCCGACCCGCGGAGGAGTAAACACTGAAACACTGAAAAGCTGAAACGCTGAAAGTCCTAGATGGGACGATTCCATGGTTTGGTTCGTGGCGGAAGAGAGAACCCAAGCAGGAACCACTGATTGCACAGATTTGACTGATGGAAAAATCAGCCAAACGCAAAGCACCCGGATCGCATCATCTCTTCAACATCCGTGTTCTCTGTGCAATCAGTGGTTTCATCTCGCGTTCCCATTCGCCGACCCGCGGAGGAGTAAACGCTGAAACACTGAAAAGCTGAAAATCCCGGGTGGGACGATTTCAAGGAGGATGGGTGTCTACTCCTGTTCCCTAATAACCAATAACCAATAACCGATCACCCATATCCCTTTCCCCTCTTCCCCCTTGAAACTGAACACTGAACACTTGAAACTCTCTATCCGAGCTGCTCGCGTTTCAGGTGCTTCTCAGCCGCGCACCGCAACGACTGCCGTGGTGATGTGTTCCGGCGCGATGCCGAGCAGGATGGCGGCGGCGCTGCGGTAGCTGTCGAGTTGCGCCGCGTACCGGCTTTCCAAGTCCCACGCATCCGCATCGGTCTTGAAATCGATGATGTGGGCCGAGCATGGCGCGTCATCGTCGCCGAGCGTGATGTGAACGCGGTCGAAGATGCCGCTGATCGAGCGATCGCCATCCATCACCTCGAACGCCCGCTCGCGCCAAAGGAGGACGCGGGCCTCCGGCTTGCGCAACACCGAAGCGCGTTCGCTGGCGAGAAACTCGCGAACCATCGCGGCGGCTTCGGGGTCGGCGGCATCGAGGTCGGGCAAGTCGTCGAGCCATTCGATGCACGACAGAAGTTCGTGCACCCTGTTGCCCAATCGGCGTGCATGGCCTCCACCGAGGATGAGGCTTGACGGCAACCGCTTGCCTTCGTGCGACGACGGGGCCGCCCCATGTCGCGCGCGCAGCGCTGTCGCCGGCGTGTCGCCGGTGATCGGCGTGGCATCGACGACCTTTCGCTTCGGGATGCCGAGAAACCATTGCGCGTCGCCGGTCTCGCGCATCGGATCATCGGTCGATCCGGCGGGGAACCCGTGCTTGAGCCAGAACGCCGGATGTTTGTCCTCCTTGCCGGATCCGCTGAGGCAATAGACCGCGTGTTTGGCCCGCGTCATCGCGACGTAGAACACGCATAGCTCGTTGAACGCCTGCCTTGCCTCCATCGTTTCGCGCGCGTTGGCGAGCACGTCGTCGAGTTCGCAGATCTCCTTGGGCGGCATCGACAGCCCCCATTGAACGTCGCCCTTGTCGTCGCGGTGCAGCGCGATCCCTTCGAGCCGCAACTGGCTCATCGCCTTGCCGCCGAGTTCCGGCAGGATCACCATGTCTATGCCGAGACCCTTGGCCTTGTGGATGGTCATCACCCGCACCGCGCCGGGTGCCTCGTTTTCCTCAAGCGAGTGGTGTTCGAGAAACCGGATGAAGCAGAACCAGTCGTCTTCGGGCCGGCGCACGGCGTCGAATGCCGACGCGGCATCGAGGAACGGATCGAAGTGCTGCGGGTCGATCGCGTCGCGAGCCGCAGCATCGCGCACCCATCCGAGCAGGGTGGCGGCGAATCCATCGCTGGCGGCACGACGCATCGCCTCCGCCCGGAAGATGGGAAATCCGTCGTTTCCGACGATGCAACCGAATGGCGAGGCGAGGAAATGCGCGGTCGAGAGCACGTCGCAGGATGAGGCAACCGCGCGCACCCCGGTGAGCAACGCGAGGTTCTGCGGGTCGGCCGTGCACGGATGGAATTTTCCCTCGGTGACCACCTCGATGCCCGCTTCCTTGAGCGCGCGGGCGTAGCGACGCACGCCGGCACCCGTGCGCGCGAGCACGGCGCAGCTCAGTCCGCGTTCGAGTGGTTTGACCTCGTCCTTGACAATGCGCACGACTTCCCGCGCGAGGTCGTGTTCGTCGCCGCCGCCGTCGCCGAGCGCCAGGTTTTGCAGCCGCACGTATCCCGGTCCGGCACCGTCGCGCGCGCCATGATGCACCCACGCCTGCCGCCAGCGGTCGCCGACTTCCTTCGGGATGTCGAACAGTCCGAGATTCGCATCGACGTGATCGGGATCGAAGATCGTGTTGACCACGTCGAGCACCGCCTGGTCCGAGCGCCAGGAAATGTCGAGTTGCTCCTGGGCGATGTGGTCGCCGCCGTATTGGTTGTAGTGGTCGCGCACCTCCCAGAACAAGCGGTCGTCGCCATCGCGCCAGCCGTAGATCGATTGCTTGGTGTCGCCGACGTAGAACAGCGTGCGATCGTTGTCGGTGTCGGTGACGACCGCGTCGATGAGCGGGCTGAGGATGTTCCACTGCGCTCGGCTGGTGTCCTGGAATTCGTCGAGCAGCCAGTGCTTGTAGCGGCCGTCGAGGCGGTAAGCGATCCACGGCACGAGTTCCTTGCTGCGGCCCACGAGGATCTGCGCGATGTCGGCGAAGGTGAGCGCGCCGGTGTCGCGAACCGTGCGCGAGTAGATCGCGTCGTAGCGAAGCAGCAATTGGTGGAGCGCCTTCGACGACTTCAGGCGTGAGTCGAGTTCGTTGGCGATGATCGACCGGCGCAGCCTCTCGCTGCGGTCGCGCAATTCGCCGAGGTCGCGAAGTCCCTCGGTGCCTTTGTTTTGCCCGAAGGCGAGGATGACCGCATTGTACTTCTTCACCAGCTTCCAATCATTGCCCAGTTTGGTGAACAGCTCTTTGAGCGGCTTGTTCATCCGCGCGCCGGGCGGCCGCCGTGTGGCGTTGCGCGTCAACCCCTCGAGGCGCGTGCGGAATCCGGGCGTGAGTTGCGCGCCCTGCGTGGTCTCGATTTCGTCCATCCATTCGCGCGCCGCAGTGGCGAGCGGAGTGGTGCCCGACGACGGCAGCAGTGGTGTTCCCGCGGGCCAGATCCGCGCGCGATCGCCCCACGGCACGTCCCTCGACGGCCCGGCAATTTGGTCGTGGAGTCGTGTCACGCCGTTCTTGAGCGAGCGCAACGCCGAGGTGTCCGACCGATTGCGATTGCTTTGCCGCAGCATTTCGACCAACTCGGCGAGGCCGTCCTCGTCGACGGAATCGCGGAACAAGTGGTCGAGTGTGCGGACCAGGTTCTCTTGTTGCGCCGCCTCGTCGAGCAGCTCGAACTCGCGGCCGATGCCGAGTTCGAATGGAAAACTGCGCACGATGCGCGCGAAGAACTGGTCGAGCGTGCCCATCGCGAGCTTGGGCAGCACCGCGATCAACTGCCGCATCCACCGGACGCATTGGTCGTGTGTGAGCGGGCCGCATCCCAGTTCGTGTTGCAGCCGTTCACGTTTGTCCTCGTCCTGCGCCGCCTCGCCGAGCCGCTCGAAGAGTTTTTGCAGGAACTCGGCCGCGGCCTTGCGCGTAAATGTGAGCGCGAGGATTTCCTCCGGCTTTTGTCCGCGGGCGATCAACTGGATGCAGCGCGCCACCAACCGGTGCGTCTTGCCGCTGCCGGCGTTGGCAACGATCAGCAGACGCGGATGAAAGGATCCGGGATGACCGCTCATCGCTCACCTCCCAGCAGTTGAATGGATGCGTCGCACAGGCACGAATCGGGCGACTCGTCTCCGAACCAATCGCCGAACGAATCGTATCCGACTTCCGTCGCCGGCGGCCAGAACCGGCCGTTGGCGACGCGTTGCGCGATCTCCTCGGCACAGGCGACGGCGGACTTCTGCAAGGTGTCGTCGAGTGCGAGCGGTTCGATCTTCGTTTCCTCAGGATCGGCGGGCAGCAGGAAATAGCCGACCTCGATTCGTTTGTCGGCGTGTTCCGGCCAGAGGTGTGGGACCATGTGGCGGTAGAGCGGCAACTGCAGGTCGCTCCATGCCTGCTCTTTGTCGCCGACGTTGAAGATCGCGGCCTCGACGGGTTCTGATTCACGCGGCGCCCGCCAATGCGTTTCGCGTGGCTTCTTGGCGGTGCCGAAGGTTTTATAATCGAGGATGCGCAGCAGGCCCTCGGCCTCGTTCACCTCGATCCGGTCGATGGTGCCGGTGAGGGTGAGCGGACCGATCGCCATCGGTTGCGGATCATTGAGGGACAGCCGCTTTTCGGTGGCGATGATGCTCCACCCCTTGGTCCGCTCCTCGGCCTGGAGCACCGCCATCGCATGCAGCCGCGCCCGCATCGACTCCATCTGCACCCGCGCCACCGGCGGGATCTGCGTGCCGTATCCGCGCAGCATCACGCGTTCGAGCGCGTCGTCCAGGAATTCACCAATGTCCTTCGGATCGTCTGCATCCTTCATTGCGGCGTCTCGCCCAAACCAGTCGAGCACTTGGTGGATGTGGCTGCCGAAGTCGCCCGCGTTGATCTCACGCGCCTCGGGATCGAAATCGGTGAGTCGCAGCCGGTGCTTGAGGAAGAACCGGACCGGACACTCGAGATAGGATTTGAACGACGTGACGCTGATCGATTCCGCTTCGTCATCGGCCGACGCGGGCAATCGCAGCGCCCATCGTTTGTCGGAGCGGACTGCCGTGCGTTTGGCTGGCAGCGACGGTCGCAGCAAGCGCGATGCGCGGGCGGGCAGGGATTCGTCATCGCAACCGAAGAGCAGTCGCGACGGCCGGTTCGGCTCGCCTTGGGTGCGGAACCGGCTGGTGCCGAGAAGCACGCGGGCCCGCGAGGTGGTGAGGCAGGAAAGCAGGTAGGCCTCGCGTGCGAAGCGAGCGTCTTGAGATGGAATGCCCAATGTTTTTCTCGCGGCATCCGGCAAAAACGCATCCTCGTGCGCGCCCGCCGGCAACGCGCCTTCGCGACAACCCGCGATGATCCGCAACGCCGCCGCGCTCCACGGCGCTTCGAGCCAGCCCTGCACTTCCACCGCGTCATCCGGCGCGGCGTGAAACACCCGCGCACGGCGGATCCCGGCGCGCAACGCGGCCTGCGCAAGCTCACCGTCGAGCGATGTCAACAAGGGCGATCCGGCGAACGCATCGAGGATGTCCGCCATCACCGCAAGCTCGCGCGCCTGCCACGACCCGCTCTGCGGATCAGGCGACGCCGCATGCACGTCGATGAGAAATTCGCGCGGTCCCGCATCGTGTGCCGCAAGCAAGCGCATCATCGTATCGATCAGCACTTGCATGCGCTGCCGCGTGTCGCGGTCGCGCGAACCCGGCTGCGGCGCGTGAGCAAGCCAATCCGCCGCCGCATCCACCGTTTCACAGAGCCGTTCGGCGATCAACCGGTCACACGCGCCGAGCCACGCATCGGCATCACCCGTGGCATCCGCATGACTCATCACCCAGGCGGCGAACGTCGGCCGCTGCAGCAGCGATCGCAGGACGCGCAGCCGACGCGACTGGCGCAGCTCGCTCCAGCCCTGCAAGATTGCGGCAGCCTCGCTTTGCGCAAGCGGTCGCCCATCCGGCACGTACCCCGTCGCACCGCGCCGACCGAGTTCGGCCGACAGTGCCACGGTGGATTCCGGGGCCGCGGAGAAACACTCGAAGCCAAGCCCTTCGCGGCAGGCGCGGTCGATCAACACCCCTGCTTCGGAGGCCGGATCGTTTTCCACCACCAACCACGCGTCGTCGATCGTCGGCAAATGTCCGCGCCACCAAGCGACTTCCGGTGTCCCCCATTCGTCGAGATGGGCGTGCTGGCCAGCCGGGCTCCAGACGAGCACCTCGACATCGACACCCGCCCGCATCAGCGCCTCGAGATGGCGGCGCACGAGCGGCGGCAGGTCGGGAACGCAAGCAACCACCACCCGGCGCAGTCCTTCGGGCAGCACGGGATCCATTGCTTGCCGCAACCGCGCGTCGTTGGGATCGACGATGCCGCATTGGGCAAGCACGTCGGTGTAGCGCGCGTAAAGCTTGGCAAGCTCCTCCCAGCGCTGCGTGTCTTCATGCAAACGCATCGCGGTTTCCGGCGATCCCGGATCGCATCCGGCCAACGCCAGTTGATCACACACGCCGCACAACTGCGCCGCCACACCGAAGCGATCGGCCGCCACCCGCAAATCGACCGCCATCGGCACCAGCGTCGCAAACCCGCCGCGCTGGCGCGGATCGAGCACGGTGGCCCACGCCGCCTCGCGTTCGATTCGGCTCGCCAACCGCCGACCCGGTGGATCGAGCGACTCCATCGGCATGCGGAAAACCGGCGACAGCACGCCGACACGCGCCAACTCGCGACGGATCGCGCGCGCCGCGCCTGCGGTGGCGGCAATCACCTGGGTGTCGCCCAAGTCCAGTGGCCGACCCGTCCGCCCGCCGATCAAGGCGGCCGCCACCTGGGCGGCCAACGAGCGCTCCGGATCATCGAGCATTCGCCGATTCAACACACACCGAGGATAATGGGAGTCGTTCATCTCACAAGAGGATACAGAAGTTCGTTAAAATGGATTAGGTAGTTGGAAAGATAGTAAATTTTCGATTTGAACGCATGCACCCTGGCAAGAGTTCCTGTTTGATGAAAGGGGGCACGGGCAGCTTGCCCGTGATCATCTGAAAGCACGGGCGGGCCGCCCATACCCCCCCTTTGCCAACAGACGATTCATTTGCCGTTGGATTGGCTGTTCAGCGGGTGTGTCCTGCCGCATGCTGATGAAAGGGGGCACGG
>Ga0194116_10005009_pt1 | contig 14760 bp, 13 predicted proteins | sample TA2MahsurfametaG_4_FD_148617 | JGI IMG/M metagenome (GOLD analysis project Ga0194116, IMG submission 148617) | Freshwater microbial communities from Lake Tanganyika, Tanzania - TA2015008 Mahale S9 surface | ecosystem: Environmental > Aquatic > Freshwater > Lake | place: Tanzania: Lake...
AGTGGTTCCTGCGCAAGAACACGAACATCTTCCTCGTGAACTGCGGGCACTTCCACGAGGAGTTCCGTCAGGTCAGCCAGAACGTGGCGGGCAAGCCGGTGCACGAGGTGCTCGCCGACTTCCAGGAAGATCCCAACGGCGGCGACGGATGGCTGCGCATCATGAAGTTCGACACTGTCAGCGGCACGATCGACGTGGACACGTACTCACCGACCCTGCAGGCGATCCGCACCGCTGACGAAAGTGACTTCACGCTTGCGGTCAACTTCGCGGACTACCGGTTGCCGATCGACCGCGGCTTCAAGGCCTACCAGCAGGGCGTGAATGGCTATCAAGGCACGCAAGACACCTGGGTGAGCCAGCAGAATCCCAACACGAGCTACGGTAACAACGATACGCGTGTCTCCGACGACGACACCGCTAACTCGATCCTCACCGACTACCGTGGCCAGGCCCTCGTGCGGTTCGATGGCATCATCGGGCCGGGTCAAGTGCCCGCGGGGTCCACGATCACCAACGCGACCTTGGTGATCGATGTCCCGGATGACATCGACACGCCCTTCTACAACCCGTCGTTCTTCGTGTACGAGGTGATCCGCGACTGGAACGAGTCATCGACGTGGAACTCGCTCGGCGGCGGGCTCTCGCCGGGTGCCGACCTCGGCGCGCAGGTGGGCTCGTTCCTTGGCGACAGCGTCCCTGACGGTGACTCGATGCGCCGCATCAACGTCACGGCTGCCGTGCAGGCCTGGGCGAATGGTTCGCCGAACTTCGGGCTTGCGATCCTGCCGCAGATCATCAGCGGCAACGACGACGGGATCGAGATCCGCTCGAGCGAGAACGGCAACACGATCCTCCGTCCTCGACTTGAGATCACCTACGCCGTGACGCCGACCGGTCCTGACCTCGACGGCGATGGCGTGGTTGGCGGCTCGGATCTGGCGGTCCTCCTCGGTGCATGGGGGGGAAGCGGCGTGGCCGATCTCGACGGCAACGGCGTGGTCGACGGCGGAGACCTGGCGATCATGCTTGGCTCGTGGGGCTGACCGGATCGGCGTATTGCGTCGCGGGCCGATCCCGCGAATGATCACGAGATGCAGCGCCTCACGCACCTCGTGGCGGATGTCGTGGCCGGCACGATCAAGCCGCGGACGGTCACAGTGCGGTCGGATCGCATCGAGTCCGTGGATCGAGCCGATGGACCACTGGCGCCCGGCGTGGTCGACGCTTGTTCGCAGCGAGCGCGTGATCGCTCAGGGTACGGGGTTCCCCAGGCTCACGCTCATTCCCGGAGAATGCTTTGGCCGCGCGCTGGCCAACTTCGGTGATCTGCGCGGCGATGGCAGCGTGGTGCTGGGCGTTGGAGCGGGTGCTGGCGTGAATGGTGGCCGGCTGTGGATACTGGCGATCGGTGCGCTTCGCTCACCCGACATCAATCGTGATGGCGTGGTCGATGGTGCAGACCTCTCGCTGGTGCTTGCCTCGTGGGCGCAACCCGGCCCAACCGACCCGGACTGGAGTAGCTCGGCCTCGGGTGCCGACCTTGGTGTGCTGCTTGAGGCATGGTGAGCAATGCCTGCTGATGGAGGCGATCACTGGGCGCACGGCCCCCACGCTGACAGCAGCAATCCCAGATCTGCTCCGTTGACCGTGCCATCACCGTTGAGGTCGCCTGTGGTGGCCCCTTGCTGGCCAGAGCTCGCCCAGTTCGACAGTACGACCCCAAGGTCTGCACCATCGACCGATCCACTGCCGTTGAGATCGGCGACGCAATCGCACGGAGCGCTCGAACTCCCGGCGCTCGTCCACGACGGTGCGTGCACGATCTGCACCAGATCGAATTCCGCCGCCGACACGCCCATCGTGGTGATGCGCAGGGCGACTTCGCCGGACGGGGTAACCAACATCGGTGCATCGATGGGCCCGAGCCATGCGGTTGAGGGCATGCCCGCATCAGACGAGATCGTCCCGATGGTCTGCCACAAGCCGGCCCGGTCGCGCAAAGCGAGATGCGTTGTCGCGATGACCGGCGTGGTTGACTCAACCGCTACCCACAGCACGCCTCGATCGGTGCATTCATCTGGCTGCTGTGCCGTGGCGTGCACGATCAGGTCGATCCCACCGGCGTCCGATGTCAGGGCACACGGCAAACGGTCCGCGCGCGCGAGCCGCGCGATGGCATCGGAAGAGGCGGAGCCTGACAGCATCTCGACTGAAGTGAGCGTCGGCGACCAGGCCGCATCGATCGATTCGGCGGCACTGGTCCATGTCCCTGCCGGGGCTGAGGGCCAAACCATGAATTCATCGATCCCTCGGCTCTGGAAGAGCGCCATGATCCTGAGGAACTCCGCGTCCGAGTAGGCATGATTGGTTGGCGGGGCTTCGCCAAAGGGCAGCGCGATCCCCGGCAGCGTGACCCACGGGGTGATCGTGGCTGGATCAGCGCCGCCGAACGAGTGCAGGCAGGCATCGAGATTGGCACGGTGCAGCCGCATCTGTTCGTCCATGAATGGCTGCGCTGGATCGACGAAGGTCTCGCCGAAGACATAGAAGGCAGGCGCCTGCAGGTCGCCGCGACCGACCCACGATGAACGCATCCAGCCTTCGTTCCACCATTCGAAATCCGTGTACTCGCGTCGCGTGCCATCGGGTTCGAGCCCGCCGTCAAGGCGCATGGTCTGCGCGAATTCGCTTGATTTCACTGCGGGCCATGCGGCCCGGACGCGTGAGTAGAAGGCCTGGTCGAAGGCTCCCTCGACCGATTCGCGCATGATTGCATCCCACCAGGCACTCCACGCACGATTCGCGGGATGGTCACGTGGCACGGATGCATCATGAGCCGGCGAACCTGCCGCGGCGTAAAGCTCTGCCATCGTTCGCATCGTTGGCGCGCCTCCCGGGTTCATGGCGAGCGGCTCGGTTATCCAGCGGGGATCGGCCATCATGGCCTCGAAGACCTGCAGCGGGGCGGTGCCCCAGCAGTCGCCGATGTTCGGCAGGTAGCAGAGTGCGGGCAGTCGCAGCTCGCTGTCCATGTGGAACCGCGTTGGCGCAGGTATGCCATGCAGGGCCTGGCGCTGCTGGTAGCGGGTGATGAAAGCATCGGTCCAGCCAGTCATCACGGCGACGCCACTCGCTGTCCATGGGGTGCCGCGGTTGAGGTGGTCGGGCAGGCTTGTGCCCACCATGGCGTCAAGCGGGTTACCCACGAGCGTGCTGCGCCCGTAGTTCAGGATCGTGATCGCGACATCGCCCTCGCCGAGGCCTCGAGCCAGGATGTCGTTGCAAATCTGGTCGGCTGTGGATTGCGGATCTGCAGTCGGTGCGATCCAGATGTTGATGAGCGCGGTGAGCGATGGGTGAGCGGCGGCCGTCCCCTCGGGCGTGGACCAGCACCACACGCGTGGAGCATCGCCCTGGCAGGCCATGCTTGCGACCATTGAGCCCAATGTTCCGATGAGAGAGTGAAGTTGTTGGGCCCGGAACGGCATGTCTAACCAATCTCGACTGAACAAGTAAAGCAGATCGGAGCTTTCGGTGCAATGGTCGATGTTCAGGAATCGGTGCTTCGCGGCAGTCTGATGCAACCACCTGTGAGCGAGCCGACGTTGGGAATGGCCTGATGGCTGGAACCGCAGCGCCGCGGGCAGATGCTGTTTCGTGCGACCGCGTGCAGCAATGCAGAGCACCGTTGTTGCGGCGATGCGTCCATCGGTCAGCGCTCGACCGACCCATCAAGCGGGGTCATGCTGCCGAGTGGCCTCAGGCAGTCCAGCATGGCTCGCGCGCGAGCACGCTGGCCGGATGCAGACGGGTGGATGTCGTCACGAAACGGGGGCTCGCCGGCATCGGCTGTCGCCAGATTGCATCGTCCAGCGGGCGTACCTCCGGGTGCGTCCGCTGTGTGTCGGACGGTGCGCGGCGCTCACCCGACATCACGGGCTCTGGCCCGGTGGATGGCGCGGAGTTCTCTCCGCTGCTCGCAGCATGGGCGCAGCCTGGTCCAACCGACATGGACTGGAGTAGCTCGACCTCGGGTGCCGACCTTGGTGTGCTGCTTGGAGCGTGGTGAAGCGGTGTTGCTCAGCGCACAGCCGATCCAGGAATGGGCGATGGGGGACTCGAACCCTCGACCTCACGGGTGTGATCCGTGCGCTCTAGCCAGCTGAGCTAATCGCCCTTGCGGGCCTGAGAGCATACGCGACTCGGGCGGTGATGTCACGCGTGCAGTTGGTCGCACATTCGGCGCGCCGCGAGCCACGGGTCATGGGGTTCTTGGACCCATCGGTGGATCGAGGCGCTTGGCGACTCAACCTGCGTACACGAACTCGACGCCGGCGTCGATCGAGTCCCGCAGGCTCTTGTGGACCGGGCAGCTGTGCGCGGCCTGCTCGAGCTTGGCTCGGTGCGGACTGTCCGCCGCCATCGGCAGCGTGATCACGGTCCGCAGCGAGGCGATGCGCCGCGGAGCATCGGTCGACATGATCTTCTTCGTGGTCGCCGTCATGCCACGAAGATCGATCGCCTCACGACTCGCCACGATCCCCATGATCGTCATCATGCAGGCCGGCAGTGCCGCAGCGAGCAGGTCCGTCGGCGAGAAGCTCTCACCCTTGCCGTGGTTGTCGATGGGAGCATCGGTCAGGAGCGTCGTTCCTGAAGGGCCGTGCTGAGCGCTGCAGCGGAGCTCTCCCTCGTACCGAACCGTGATCTCAACCATGGGCCAGGCCTCCTCGGGCGAAGGCTAGCGCGACCACTCCGGGATCGTTGGGGACGCGCTGATCAGAACCTCAGCGAGAAGCCAACAAGCGCCGAACCCTCGCCATCGGGGAGCACTGGCCCACCGAGCGAATCGCCCTGAGGCGCAGTCCACCATGCCGAGGCACGGATCGAGGCATTCGGTGCGATGTCGAGGGACCATGTCGCGCCCGAGCGCCAGGCCTCGACCGATGTTCGGTTGCCGACGAGTTCGCTGCGCAGCGTGAGGTCGATGTCGCGTTCGATCGGCAGTCGCCATGCACCGCCGGCATGGACCGCGTCAAGGGTGGGACCCTCTGCTCCCATGGGAGCGTTGGTGCCAAAGACCACTCCAAGTGAGTCCCGCCACCACAGCACACGGGAGACATCCTCGAGCGTGGCAGGTTCGATGGGACGCAACGACCACGATGCATCAATGACGGCGTGCGAGGGTCGGCACGCCACAGTCATCATGACGGCACTGGCCAGCACCCATGCGAGCGTCGAAGATGCCCTGGCCGTCGTCATGCCCAAAGGACGAGGAATCTGGCCGACGAGTTCCTCAAGATCGGGGCGAATCGGTCACATGAGAGCGGTTCCGACCACGTTCGTACCCCTTCCAGTGCCACATATTGCCGCAGGGCGGGAACGATCGCCGTGGCTGGGCGACGTCGACCCCCGCGGCAAGCGGAGGGCGCTCAGTAGTGGAGGGCGTCAGCGGGCACGACGCGACACGAGCCCCGCCGCAGCCAGCAGGGCCATGGCACCGGGTGCCGGCACCGCGTTCAGGGTGAGCGACCAGTTGTCGTAGAACTGCGTCAGCGTTCCACTGTTGGAGTTCGATGCCGAAAACCCGAATTGCGATGAAACGGACCCGGAGAGATCAAGGGATCCCGTCCCGGTCAAGCGCGTGAAGTTAGCGGCGTTGAGGGTGCCGTTGAAGGTTTGCGTGGTCCATGTGGACTGGACGCCCGTGATGTAGAGGTAGTCGGCGAAGATCGAATCGCCTTGCTTGATGATCAAGCTGATGGCCTGCCCTTGGCCAAAGCTGCCCGGGCCCCGGAGCACATCGAGGCTCCAGGAAAAACTGGTTCCTTCAAGACCGAGGTTGACGGCTGGCACATAGACCGCCATGACTCCTGAGCCGGAGCCGGAGACAGTGGTGACTTGGAGCCGCGCACCGGGGTTGCCGCCTGAGTCCAGGACGGTTGGGGTGGCTGTGCCGAAGGTTGAGTACGACCACTGTGAGAAGTCGCCGTCGCTCAGCACAAAGCTGGCCGAGGCAGGGGCGGTCAGGGCAAGAACGATGGCGAGACGCGCGAGCATGGCAGGGATCCTGGCCCCTTGCCTCCCTCCTCACTGAAGAAGTGCTACCACAAAACCGCAGCCCGTCAAACAGCACTGCACACCCGCTGAGTGCGTCGGACCGGCGCATCGCGGTCGTTCTGGTCGGCGTCGACCTGACCGGCGGGAGCGCCGGCGGTCACGAGAACCCGGCTCGCGCCTCCAGGTCACGTCATCGCTTGGCCAGATGGCGCTTGGTCTCAGTGCGACTGGCCTTGATGATCGCCGTGGCAGCCTTCGGACTCGCCTTCGCCTCCATCAGGGCCTGCAGCATGAGCGGTGCCACGATCGTGGCATCCGACTCGATCACGAACATCGGCGTGCGCTCGGTGAGCTTGTCCCAGGTGATCTTCTCGTTGGGCGTGGCGCCTGAGTACGAGCCGTAACTCGTCGTGGAATCGCTGATCTGGCAGAAGTAGGCCCACGGCTTGACCGGTGCCTGCAAGTCGTACTTGATGCTCGGCACGACGCAGATCGGGAAGTCACCCGCGATACCACCGCCGATCTGGAAGAAGCCCACGCCCTTGCCCTTCGAGAGCACGGCGTAGTCGTCGTAGAAGCGAGCCATGTATTCGATGCCGCTCTTGACGATCGATGCGCTGAAGTCGCCGAACTTCACGTGCGACGCAAAGATGTTGCCGAAGGTCGAGTCCTCGTGGCCCGGCACGACCATGGGCAGGTTGGCCTTGGCCGCTGCGAGCAACCAGCAGTCCTGTGGGTTGCCCTCGAAGGCGGACTTCGGCAGCTTGAGGATGAGTTCGTAGAAGTACTCGTGCCAGAAGCGACGCTCGCCGCGGTCATGCGCGCGCTTCCACATCGGCACCAGGATCTTCTCGACGGCGCGGAACGCCTCGTCCTCGGGGATGCTCGTGTCGGTCACGCGGCGCATGCGCTGCTTGAGGATGCGCGTGTCGTCCTGCTTGGTGAAGTAGCGATACTCCGGGAAATCCTTGTAGCTGTCGTGCGCGACCAAGCGGAAGAGTGATTCCTCGAGGTTGGCGCCAGTCACGGACAGGCCATGCACGAGTCCCGCACGGATTGCGGGTGCAAGGCTGATGCCCAGCTGCGCCGAGCTCATCGCGCCAGCCATGGCCCAGTACATGCGACCGCCTGACTGGATGTGGTCCCAGTAGGCAAAGAGCGCATCACGCGTGGCGCGTGCATTGAAGTTCCGGTAGTTGCCGGCGACGAAGGACAGGATCGGAAGAGCCATGGGCGCGAAGTTCTATCAGGAAGCGGGGGCGGCCTGCACGAACGGTGCGCTGCACCCGGTTTGGACGGCGCGCTGCACACACAGGCGCTCGTTCTCCTGCAGCGATGGATGGCTGCGCGAGCGGCGTAGCCCTGCGACAGCACCGCAGCCCGTCGAGGCCGCGGCGCTGGTCATGATTCGTTGAGGGTGCCGCTCAGGCGCGGCGCTGCTCGGACGACTGGGTCTGAGCGCCCTGCGACGGCTGCGAGCCGGGCAAGTGCTGCGTCGAGGAGCGATTGGCTTCCTGCTCCGCTTCATTGCCCGCGTCCTTCAAGCCCTTCTTGAACTCCACGATCGACTTGCCGACATTGCGACCGATCTCGGGCAGGCGGCGCCCGAAGAGCAGCAGGCCGACGACGAGAATGATGATCCAGTAGGGGCCTTCGATGCCGAACATGGCGAGAGTGGTGGTCATGGGCGAGTCCAAGGATAGCCGGGGAGAGGGGGGTTGCCCGGCAGGCGATCCGGGCGCTCATCGAGATGGATTGTCGCCTGCAAGGCTGTACCAACCGCACATTCTCGGCAAATCCCAATCCAAAGTGGATGAGTTTCCGGCACTTTGCCGATAATCGCCCAGTCGTATCGCCCTATCCCGCCCCGTTGCAAGGATGCATCCATGCGTGGAATGAACGCTTCAATCGTTGCCTTGGCGCTTGCCGCCGTGGGTTTCTCTGGCTGCCAGCGCGAGCATGTCGTCGCCGAGCCTGACTACAACCGCCAGCTGAACTCCGGGCACGCGCTGCGCAAGCTCGATCCAAGCCAGTGGCCGAGCCTGGCATCGGCATGGGGGTCGCGGGATGGCTACCTCGACCAGGCGCTCGACCAGAGCATCAGCTGGTTCCAGAAGCCCAGCAGCCAGCAGTTCTTCCCATTCCACGAGGTCTCGACGCACGAGCAAGCCGCTGGCAGCGTGGTCGCCTTCAAGGAGTTCCTCACGTCCTCGACGACCGAAGCGGAGTTCCTCGGCCGCATGCAGCAGATGTTCGACTGCTGGCAGACCGTGGGTTACAACGATAAGGGCACCGTGCTCTTCACGGGCTACTACGCGCCTGAGTTCAAGGCGAGCCTGACCCCCGACAGCACCTTCCGCTTCCCGCTGTACCGCCGTCCGACCGATTGCGTGACCGACCCGGTCACCGGTGAGCCCAAGGGTCGCCTGCAGGCCGATGGCACCGTGGCACCGTGGCCCAACCGTGCCGAGATCCAGTCCAGCGGCATGCTGCGCGGGCTCGAGCTCGTCTACCTGCCCAGCGAGTTCGACGTGTACATCATCCAGGTCAACGGCAGCGCCAAGCTCACCCTGCAGGATGGCTCGACGATGTATGTGGGCTACGCCGGCAAGACCGACGGCCTGTATGTCGGCCTCGGCCAGACCCTGCTCGACGAGAAGATCCTGACCGAGCGCGACTTGAACCTGCCCAACGTGCGCGACTGGTGCGACAAGAACCCCGACCGCGCGATGGAATACATCAACCGCAACAACTGCTTCGTCTTCTTCACGAAGTACGACGGCTCCAACTGGCCGGCCGGCAGCTTGGGCGTGAAGGTCACCGAGCGCACCTCGCTGGCGACCGACAAGAAGATCTACCCGCGCGGTGGCTTCGTGCTGGTCGACACCAAGTCGATCAACTTTGCCAACCAGCAGGTCCCGTTCAATCGCTTCATGTGCGACCAGGACACCGGCGGCGCGATCGTGGCGCCCGGTCGCGCCGACATCTTCATGGGTGTTGGTGCGAGCGCCGAGATCCTCGCCGGCGCGCAGTACGCCGAAGGCACCATGTACTACTTCCTCCTGAAGCCTGAGTACGCGAGCCAGTACCCGCTGCCTCCGGTCGCCAAGAAGGGCGCATCCGCCAGCGGCGAGTGAGCCGTCCAATGTCGTTTGGTTCGGTGCGGGCGGTCCTGGTGGGCCGCCCGCATCGCGTTGGTGGAACCTCATGCAGGCGATGCTCGCCCTTAGACTCCCACGGTGGACAACACGTCGGTCATTGATCTGCGCAATGTGCGCAAGACCTACAAGGGACGCATCGAGGCCTTGCGCGGCATCGACCTTGGGGTCGGGGCGGGCGAGATCTTCGGCTTGCTTGGTCCCAACGGCGCGGGCAAGAGCACGATCGTCAAGATCATGATGACGGTCGTGCGCGCGACCGCCGGGGGCGGCACGCTCCTGGGCAAGCCGCTCGGCGACAAGGGTGCGCTTGCGCGCGTGGGGTACCTGCCTGAGCACCATCGATTCCCCCCCTATCTGACCGGTCGGCAGGTCGTCGACTTCTTCGGTGCCCTTGCCGGCATGCGGCGCACGGAGCGAAGGTTGCGTACGGAAGACATGCTTGAGCTCGTGCGCATGCGGGATTGGGCGGATCGACGCCTGGGCACCTACTCCAAGGGGATGCAGCAGCGCGTGGGACTTGCAGCAAGCCTCGTCAACGATCCGCGGCTCGTGGTGCTCGATGAGCCGACCGATGGCGTGGACCCGGTGGGCCGCAAGGAGATCCGCGATCTCCTGTTGCGCCTGCGCAGCGAGGGACGCACGATCTTCGTCAACAGCCATCTGCTCAGCGAGATCGAGATGGTCAGCGATCGCGTGGCGATCATGGTGCAGGGGAAGGTCTGGGCCCAGGGCACGATCGATGACCTCACGCGATCGAGCAGGCGCTTCGAGATCACCGTGCGGGGCGCCGCCCCGGAATGGGCTGCATCCCTCGGCGCGGTGCGTGTGGAGCCAGCATCCAGCACGATCGCCCTGCAGGTTGCCGATGCGGTCGAGGCCCAACCTGCGATCGACCGCCTGCGCGCGCACGGTGCGATCATCGAGCGAGCCGTTCCCGTGCGCGAATCGCTCGAGGACCTCTTCATCCGTGCTGTCACCGATCCGTCATCGGGTGGCACATTCAATCCCGGTGCGCTCCGTGATCGCCCGTCTGCGCCGCCGCCGCCGCTCGAGGCTGCGCCATGAGCCACGACCTGCCACAAGGGACCTCTTGGCGCCAGACCTGGGCGATCGTGGTTGCTGCGTATCGCGAGCTCAACGCACGCAAGCTCTTCTGGCTCTCGCTGCTGCTCTCAGGCATCATCGTCGCGGCAATCGCCGGCCTTGGCCTCGATGAGGAGGGCATCAGCGTCTTCGGCTGGACCTTCGAGAGCCCGTTCTTCAACTCGACGGTGGTCCCGTCAGCCACCTTCTACAAGCTGCTCTTCACCAACCTCGGCGTGGAATGGTGGCTCGGCCTGGGCAGCACCGTACTCGCGCTGGTGAGCACCGCAGGCATCATTCCCGATCTCGTCTCTGGTGGGGCCATCGACATGATGCTCTCGCGGCCGATCGGTCGCGGACGGCTCTTCCTGACGAAGTGGATGACCGGTCTGCTCTTCACCTCGCTGCAGGTCTTCGTGTTCACGGGCGCATGCTTCCTGGTGATCGGCCTGCGCGGGGGCTCATGGGAACCCTCGCTCTTCGTTGCGGTGCCGCTCGTCGTGCTCTTCTACTCGTACCTGTTCGCGTTCTGCGCGCTGGTCGGCCTACTCACGCGCAGCACGGTGGCCAGCCTGCTCCTCACCATGGTGTTCTGGTTCCTCGTCTTTGGCGTCCAGAGCGGCGAGGCACTCACCAACTGGGGCCGCACAGGGAGCGCAATGGAGATCGCCTCGTACGAGAACGAGATCCTCCGGCGCGAGGCCGAGAATCCGAATGATCCGTACCTGGAAGACCTGCTCGAGGAGCGCGATGCGCAGGCCGAGGATGATGCAACCTGGCGCCTCGTGCACAACTGCTTCATGGGCGTGATGGCGCCCTTGCCCAAGACAGGCGAAACGCTTGAGCTCCTCGAACGCCTGCTTGTGGATCGATCGGGCATCCAGGCGCCCGAGCGCGAGCGCCGCGGCGAGGGGATCTTCGGGAGCAATCGTGTGCGTGCTCGCGAGGTGCGCGGCGAGATTGATCGTCAGGCAGTCAGCAGGTCGCTCTGGTGGACGATCGGCACGAGCCTCCTGTTTGAGGTTGCCGTGCTGGTGTCCTGTGTCTGGATCTTCCGCCGGTGCGACTTCTGACCTTGCGCGTCAAGCATCCTTCGAGAGCTCGCGGCCGCGATCCCGCGCGGCGAGGATCGCCCGCGCCATCGCGTCGCCCACACCTGCGGCATCCAGCACGGCGAGCGCCGCAGCAGTCGTTCCCGACGGGCTCGTGACGGCGCGTCGAAGCGTGGCGGGATCCTCGGAAGAGTGGCGCAGGAGCCCGGCAGCACCCAGGATCGTCTGACGGACGAGCAGGTCAGCCGAGCTCGCGTCGAAGCCCGCTTCGCGCGCCCCGCGCATCATGTGCTCGGCCAAGTAGAAGATGTAGGCGGGGCCGCTGCCGCAGACGGCGGTGGCGGCATCCATGAGCGACTCATCGATCCGGTGTACAAGTCCGATGGTCTCGAACATGGCCATGACCTCGTCTCGGTCTGTTGCCGTGCAGGAGTCACTGAACGCGACCGTCGACATGGCTGCGCCGATGCGAGCCGGCGTGTTGGGCATCACTCTTGCGATCCGCGCATGACGGCCCAGGTTGCTGGTCATCGTGTGCACCGTGATCCCGGCCATGACGCTGATCACGAGCGCGGGCCGTTGCAGGGCGCCCAGCTGTTCGGCGAGGTCGCCGTAGCGCTGGGGCTTGACGGCGATCAGGAGCGTCGAGGCATCCGAGAGCGCCACCGCTGAGCTTGCGACGCGAAGACCCAGACTGCCGGCCTCGGCGCTGCGCTGCGCGTCAGGATCGAAGACCAGCACATCGTCCGGCTGGACGCGACCGGCTGCGAGCATGCCGCGGATGACTGCTCCGCCCATGTTCCCGAATCCTGCGACGGCGAGCGTGGTAGCCATGCGTGCACGGTATCGCGGCGGTCGCGCTAGGATTCGCCACTATGGCCAAGTCTGGCTACAGCGGCAGTTACGTGCTGGACTTCGAGCAGCCCGTCGTCGAGATCGAAAAGCAGATCGACGCGCTCGAGGCGAATCCGTCCGCACCTCGATTTGCTGAAGAACTCGCCACGCTGCGTTCGACGCGCGACACGCTGCTGACCAAGACATACGGCGGTCTGACCGCCTGGCAGACCGTTCGGGTGGCGCGGCATCCTGCTCGCCCGCAGACCCTCGATCATGTGGACGCCATGTGTCGGGACTTCGTGCAGCTGCATGGCGACCGTCAGTGCGCCGACGACCCAGCCATCGTGACGGGGCTTGCCCGCATCGGGCCGTTCAAGGTCATGGTGATCGGTCACCAGAAGGGGCGCTCCACGGCCGAGCGGATCCGTTGCCGGTTCGGCTGCGCCAATCCTGACGGGTATCGCAAGGCCCTGCTCAAGATGCAGTTCGCCGAGAAATTCAAGCTGCCGATCGTCACGCTCGTCGACACGCCGGGCGCGTACCCGGGCATCGAGAGCGAGCAGCGTGGCCAGGCCGAGGCGATCGCAGTGAACCTTCGCGAAATGAGCAGGCTGCGCACGCCCATCGTCAGTGTGGTGATCGGCGAGGGCGGTTCGGGCGGCGCACTTGGCATTGCCGTCGCCGATCGTGTGGCGATGATGGAGCACGCGTGGTACTCGGTGATCAGCCCCGAGGGCTGTGCCGCCATCCTGTGGAAGGAAGCCAACGAGAAGACCAACACGCTCGCTGCGCAGGCACTGTCGCTGACCGCGCGTCAGAACCTCTCCAACGGCATCATCGATGCCATCGTGCCAGAGCCCGCCGGTGGTGCGCACCGCGATCCTCGTGCGGCGAGCCAGGCGCTTCAGGGGTGGATCATCGATCAGTTGCGCGATCTGTCGCGCGTCGATCCAGACACGCTCGTCAACCTGCGCTTCGAGAAGTTCCGGCGCATGGGCAGCGTGCGGTCGATCTGAGGGGCCGAACTGGTCGCCGTATGCAGTGTTGAACGCAGCGGAGGAGCCGCCTTGCAGCGATCAGGTTGCTAGGAAGCCCCGATGGTGGTAAAATGACGGGCACCTTCGTCGACATTGAGGTGTTCTCGGTCGAAATGAGCCCGTTCCGCGTCGGAACGGCCTGATTATTGGTTACTGATAGTTGTTCAGGAGCACTCCACGTGGCCAAGAAGAGCGGGGCATCCAAGAACGGACCAGCGAAGAAGTCGACCAGCGCAGCCAAGCCTGCGGCCAAGGCCGGTTCCAAAGCTCCGTCCAAGCCCATCGGCAAGTCTGGCTCGAAGCCTGCTGCCAAGCCCTCGGTTGCGGCACCGGCCAAGGGCGTCACGAAACCTGCAGCGAAGCCTGCAGCCGATGCACCGAAGGCCAAGACCGCCCCGGCGAAGGCACCTGCTGCGGCCGGGACCGCCGGAGTCAAGCCCACGCACATCGGCAAGATCACTGAAGCACCACCGCCGCCGCCGCCGAAGCGTCGTGGCATCCTTCCGCCACTCTTCGGGCCGCCACCCACGCCGCCCAAGCGCAGCAAGGGTGCGCCGCCACCAGTGATCGCCAAGCCCAAGCCGAAGAAGAAGCCGGGCGCGGAAAACGCGGACAAGACCCCGAAGAAGAAGATCGATTACGCCAATGCTGTCTCGGTGGCTGCTGCGGCCGTGCAGGCCGCGGCAGCGCCCGCGCAACCTTCCAAGAAGGTGCCACTGCAGCCGGGCCTCGTCATGATCAGCGGGCGTCGCGTGCGAACCCTGAGCCTGAAGGGGATCAAGATCGCGCGAACGCCCAAGGCCGCGAAGGCTGCTGCCGCCAAGCCGGCTGAGCTTGCGCCGGTCGTGCTCGCCAAGACCAAGCTCACTCCCAAGGAGCTCGAGGGTTACCGCGACATCCTGAATCGCATGCGCCGCGAGCTCGCAGGTCGTGTGCATGACCTTGAGGAGGAAGCCCTCAAGAGCAGCGGCGGAAACCTCAGCAACATGCCGCTCCACATGGCCGATGTCGGTACCGACACCTTCGACCAGGACTTCAACATCGGCATGGCCCAGGCCGAGCGTGGCATCGTGCAGGAGATCGACGAAGCGCTCAAGCGCATCGCTGATCGCACGTACGGCATGTGCATGCTGACGGGCAAGCCGATCCCCAAGGGGCGCCTGGCCGCCATGCCCTGGGCCAAGTACACGGTCGAAGCTGCACGACAGGTCGAGAAGTCCCGTCCGCGTCCGTCATGATGCGGCACCGATGCGGCGCATGAACCGACCATGAGCACGCAGCCCATGGCACAACGCCCAGCCTGGACGTCACCGCGGGCGTGGGGCGTGCTCGTCGGTGTTCTCGCCGCATCGCTTGCGCTTGACCTCTGGAGCAAAGCGTGGTCCTTCGACCATGTCGCGGGCTATCCGGTCGTGCTGCCCGATCGTGGCACGGTCGCCGATCCGTCCTACCGCTTGCCCTTCCACGAGGGCATGCGCGTGCTTCCCGGGAGCCTGCTCGATTTCCACCTGGTTCTCAACCGTGGAG
>Ga0194116_10005016_pt1 | contig 14747 bp, 14 predicted proteins | sample TA2MahsurfametaG_4_FD_148617 | JGI IMG/M metagenome (GOLD analysis project Ga0194116, IMG submission 148617) | Freshwater microbial communities from Lake Tanganyika, Tanzania - TA2015008 Mahale S9 surface | ecosystem: Environmental > Aquatic > Freshwater > Lake | place: Tanzania: Lake...
ATCTGATTAAGAAATATGTTCCAGATTTTGCAATCAGTGTATCTGATTACTACGAAGACCCAGACAAGCGAGATTACATCGTATCCAACGAAAAGATTGAAGCAACTGGATGGCGTCCACAATACAGTATTGACGATGGTATCGTGGAACTTATTAACACATATAGAATGATTGTTCCTAGAATGTCATCTGAATTTAGAAACGGATTCCCATTGGGATACGCAAACAATCTCTAATATGAACTATAAGTATACTCGCTGGAATGACTTTGAGGTTCGTCCATCAAAAGTATTTGGTGACGAAGTTCCTATGTTTTCTCCTACATCATATCAAGAATTTCGTGGGGAAATCTGGACTAGTTATCATTCTAAGTTTCATCCGGTGAAGGATTATATTAGTTATATGACTGACCCCGTAGTACATGACAGACATTCTCGGTCGTATAAAGGTGTATTGCGGGGGCTACATTATGACCATAAAACTTGGAAAATGGTTCAAGCACTAGTAGGTGACATCTACTTGGTGGTATTGGATGTTCGAGAGGATTCACTTACTTACGGAAAATGGGAATCATATATAATCTCAGAAGCCAATAAAATGCAAGTACTGGTTCCACCTGGATTCGCTAACGGGCATTATGCGTTAACAGATTGTGTGTTTAGTTATAATTTGTTTTACGACGGAGATTTTGTTGATGTAGACAAGCAGCTAGTAATTAAATGGAACGACCCTAGGTTTGGTATGGAATGGCCTACCAATACTCCAATATTACAAAAAAGAGATTCTTAATATGGTTACTAACATAGAACAATATCCAATAGTTAGAGACATAACGCAAACACCAGATGATTTAATTACTTTTGAAAACAAAATAATTGAACATTGGGAAGGTGGTAAAATTCGTGGACCTATCCATCTTTCTAATGGAAACGAAACACAATTAATTGATATATTCAAAAGAATAAAAACAACAGATTGGGTATTTTCAACTTGGCGTTCACATTATCATGCTTTGCTAAAAGGATTATCCCCCGACTGGATAGAATCAGAAATACTACAAGGTAAATCTATTACTATTTGTAATATAGACCAAAAATTCTATTCTTCGGCTATAGTCGGTGGAACATTGTCCATTTCTCTTGGAGTTGCCAACGCCATTAAACGTGACGGCGGAGATGACAAGGTATGGTGCTTTATTGGTGATATGTCATTTGAAAGTGGCATATTCTATGAAGTTCATAAGTACGCCAGAAACTTTGGATTACCATTATATTTTATTGTAGAAGATAATCATGTTTCTACTAAAACACCAACAGAAGCCACTTGGAACTATACCCTACGAGATATTCCAGAGGATGTTATTTATTATAATTACAAGTCAAAATATCCTCATTATGGCACTGGAAAATGGGTAGTGTTTTGAGTTTAGGTTATGAACTACAAGGTAAAAGAGAATGATTGTTATAGTTGATATTGACGGTACAATTAGTACTCATACAAAACGAACGGAATTAGCAACCAAGGTAGATGGAACATTTGATTGGGATATTTTTTATACATACGAAAATATATTGTCGGATGAGCCCATTTGGCAGACAATTAATAATGTTCGTAGATACAAAAGTCAAAATTTTAAGATAGTAATATTTACGGCCAGACCAGAAGTAGTAAGACAAGCTACAGAGGAATGGTTACGCCGATATAAAATACCGTTCGATGAATTATATATGAGGAGCGCTGAGGACCACAAAATACCAGCAATAACATTAAAAAAGAAGATGTATGAAACCTTTATAAATGACAAAGTATTTTGTGCGTTTGAAGATAGAGATGATATAGTAGAGCTGTGGACATCACTTGGCATCCCGACTTTTAAAATAGAACATGAATACAATAGAACACCGAATAAAATTATTACTGAAGGATAAAAGTTGGCAATATCCCGAATCGTTTGAACAGTTGGGTTATGTGTACTAAAGATTTTGTAAAAAACACAACACTGACTGATATTTTTTATCACGACAATTACTATACTAGAGATACTATTAGGAAGATATATTATTATGATTGATTCGCTGAACTTTGTATTTTTAAATAATACTATGGAAATAACTAACGGAGAGGGTGTATACGCTCGCCGTGGTCCTTTTTTTCATTACATACAAGCAAACAATATATCACGGACTTTAGATTCAAAATTAAAAGAAGGATATAGGAATGTTTTACTAATAGAGATAGACTTGGGTGGATACAGCGTTAAAGATATACCAAGAGGATTGATACAATTCATTAACGAAAATGATATAAAACTCATAATTGCAGGATTACCAGACCCTACGGCAAGAGAGACATATGAATTTTCATTAAATACACTGAATAGTAAGAACTTAGATTTTAATAAATTAATCTACATAGATGTAAATTTACAGTTGTCACAAATAAAAACACCATTTCCACATAAAGTGTTTACTTTTAACTTTTTTATAGAAGAAGCTTTGTGGAGTAAGCAAAGCTTATATAACCACACTAATGAACTGGAATATGTAAGTGAACCAATACTCCCGGAAGAATTAAATACTTTTAGAAATAAGAAATTCTTGTGTTTTAATAGATCACTGGATAGAGCACATAGATTTATGTTATTGGAAGAATATTTAAAGGGAACCTTTCACGATTCATATTTTAGCTTTGTTCGACCAATAGATTACGCTACAGAAAATAGATTGTTTTATGAACACTATTATGGAGTTGAACTAAAAGATAATTTAGTAGACCAATTCAACAAACATATTCCAATAGAACTTGACACACATAACACAAACAATAAATACAGTTTTAGAGTATCTAATACCCTTAAAAAAGAATTGTTTTTAGATAGTTGCATAAATTTGGTAACCGAGACAGCATTTACAAAAAATGAATTATTCTTATCCGAAAAGATATTAAAACCAATATTAAGCTATCAACCATTTATCGTATTCGGACCACAGGAATATCTGAAGGAATTAAAGAAATACGGATTTAAAACCTTTTCTGATTTTTGGGATGAGGGATATGACGATATAGAGGATTCGGTGGAACGAATGAAAACTCTAATTTCTTTAGTAAAATCGTTAAATAACAAATCTATAGAAGAGTTGAATGATATTTATAAGAGTACAGTAGACATTTGTGTACATAACAGAAACTTGTTTTATAGTTTAGAAATAGACACTTTAAAAGTTATTCTTGAGGAAATAAAAAATGAATGGTAAAAAGGTTTTGATTACGGGCGCCAACGGTCTTGTTGGTAATTATGCAGTTGAAAAATGTATAGAACGTGGTGCTATAGTTACAGCAGTAGATATTGTACCACCGCTGAACCAAATTGAAAAATATAAAGAAAATTATAATTTCATCCAGGCCGATTTGCGTGAATTCATGCAGTGCAAGGAAGTGGTTAAAGGCCAAGATATAATATTTCATATCGCCGGAGTAAAGGGTTCCCCCAAGAGAGCGATGGAACAACCTGCGGATTACTTCGTCCCAATGTTACAATTTAATACGAATATGATGGAAGCCGCCCGACTGGAGAATGTCGAGTGGTATGTCTTTACGTCTACCGTAGGCGTATACCAACCAGCAGAAGTATTCGTTGAAGATGATGTATGGAAAACCTTCCCATCAGAAAAAGACAAGTATGCTGGCTGGGCTAAGCGACTCGGTGAACTTCAAGCCGAAGTATACCAAGTATCTTACAACTGGAATAGGGCGTCTATTGTTCGTCCAGCAAACATTTATGGTAGGCACGATAATTTTGGTCCAGAATCTACCGTCATTGCCTCATTAATTAAGAGATTGTTTGGTGAAAAGGAACATCCGCTAGTATGTTGGGGTGATGGTTCACCAATCCGTGACTTCATTTATGCAGGTGATGTGGCAGACGGTATCATCCAAGCATACGAACAGCGCATCACACAACCAATCAATTTGGGTAGTGGAACTGGAGTGACGATTAAGGAACTCGCAGAAACTTTAGTTGAACTGTATGAAGAAATGTACGGTGTTAAGGTTGCAATTGAATGGGATCCTACAAAACCAAATGGTGACACTAAGAGACTAATGAGCACAGAACGAGCTGAATCGTTTGGAATCAAACAACAGATATCATTAAAACAAGGTTTACGGGAAACTATAAATTACTATCTAACACATTTTGGAAATACGCAATGAGTAATATACACGATGTAAACAGAATATTTGAACCCGCTGTAAGTGTGTTTGAAAAAGCGCTTGTTATCAATTATAAAAAAGTAGGAACTCGATTTTTTAGATCGGTAGCAAGTGGTGGAGTAGATGAGTGCAGTACTAATAACAAGCAAATTGATTTTTTAATAACAAAAGAACCGATATCGCGTCAAGATACACATATTAGTAGTGCAATAGATTATAAATTTTCAAATAGATATGTAACCGCTCCTTGGCATACCGGAGATAGGTTAGCAGAAAGCTTCCCCAACTGGAAAACCGACAGTCAGTTTTTTAAAGATATGAGAGTAAAGTCATATACAGAATTGTTTTTTGAAAATAAAAAAGATATTATTTTCGTTGTAAGAAATCCTCTGGAAAGATTTTTTTCTGGTGTGATTCAATGTGCCAGTGGATATTTTTATGACTTAGAAAACGAACCAGAAGAATATGAGTTCTTTAAAAAAATTACTGGATTTTCTGATGACACTATAAAAATTTTGATTCATTTATATAAAACTACGCAATATACAGATGAGCAAATAGTAAATAGTTTACTTACAGAAACCATTGTGGACATTTGTAAATATTTGTTGGATTATAGGTGGCATTTACTTACCTCAGACATACACATACAGCCATATTTATTTCATTTTTTAGAATTCATGTACAACATAAAAGATAGTTCTAAAATAAAAATAATAGATTTGAAACATTTGCGGTCAGAAAAATCAATTAAGTTTATTTCAAACATATATGAAAATGAACAAGAAGGACTGTATGCTTCAAATATAGAAAGTACTATACGGAATTTAGCGTTTGAATCAAATTCTCGTATAGCAAGTATTTTATATGATGCGTATCTTAAGGGTACTTTTATTACAAAAGCGTTTGGTATAAATCTATATTTCATTGAAGAGTATATAACCCACGAATACATTTTATATAATGAACTAATACGTTCTTCACATTTTATAAATTTAGAGGATTAAAAGGTATATGAACAAAACAGATAAAATTTTGGTTACTGGTGCTAGTGGATTTATTGGTTCTCGTTTGTTAAAGATGCTACATGAGATGGGATATACTAATTTACGCGCAACTTCTTGGAATAGAGAATTACGTGATACATTAAATGGAGTTGAGCACATTAGAGGAAATCTACAAAATGCAGATTTCTGTGAAGTGATATCAAAAGACATTGATGTAGTATTCCACTGTGCAGCTAACACATCAAATGCATTAGATACAAAGTTCAATCCACTATTGCATGTTACACCAAATATTGAAATGAATGTCAATCTTATGGAACAAAGTTGGAAGAACAAGGTTCGTAAGTTTATTTTCATCTCATCGAACACCACATATCCAGATATGGGTGACATTCCATGTAAAGAAGATACAAATGTCCAGACTCCGGACATTGTTCCTGTATATAAGGCAGTTGGTTGGATGAAGCGGTACTGTGAAACCTTATGCGACTTTTTCTCCAATCAAATTCATAATCCTATGCAATGTGTGATTATTAGACCATCAAATGCATACGGTCCAAATGACAAGTATGATTATGAAAAGTGCCATGTAACACCAGCAAATATTCGGAAGGTGGCAGACGGGCTAAACCCAATCCCAGTATGGGGAGATGGTACTGAAGTTCGTGATGTTATTCATGTGGATGATATGGTCAGCGGATTTATTACCGTAGCTGAAAAGGTAGATACTTATGACATTTATAATGTATCGTACGGCGAGGGATATACCGTTATGGAAGTATTAAATACTATCAAAGACATCGAAGGTAATACCAATCCAGTCAACTTTGTAAACAACAAGGCACCAATGATTCCAGTTCGTTTACTGGACAACGCCAAGCTCAAAAGCTTGGGATGGGCCCCGAAGTATAATCTGCGTGATGGATTGGCAGATGCACTACGGTGGTACAAGGAAAACAAACATCAATTTAATCCAAATTCACAACCATGAGCTACAAAGACGAACTAACTAACGCTATGAAACTGTTGATGGATAAACCAGAAACAATTTTTATTGGTCAGCAAATAGTATATTATGGTAATCCTATGTCAAAAACGATTGAGGGGTTACCAAAAGAGCGTATGATAGAAACCCCAGTAATGGAAGAAACCCAAATGGGGATGACACTGGGCATGGCTATGATCGGAAAGTTAGTAGTGAGTTTTTATCCACGATGGGACTTTTTGATTTCTGCTATGAATCAGTTGGTCAATCATTTAGATAAATACACACTTATGACTAGCAAAACTGTGCATGTCATAGTACGAGTAGGTAAGGGGTCTGATACGCCTCTCGACCCAGGACATCAGCACAAAGCAAATTATATAAAGCCATTTGGTGACATGCTAAAGACAATAACATTACTAGAGTGTAAAACTCCAGAAGATGTAAAAAATCATTACAATACGGCAATAAATGTTCCTGGGGTATACATCATAAACGAATATCCAGAACTATATTGATATGCAAAAATCTATTTTATTTTTGGGTGATAGTTTTACATGGGGGGAAGGTTTAGAACTTTATTGTGAAACTCCCAAATGGATTGCAGAAAGAGAAAAAGATAATCACGATTGGCCAATTCTTTTAAAAAAACAAGATGAAGATGGCGTTAGATTTCGTGAGCAAAATAGATTTCCTGCATTGGTAGCTAAATATTTTAATAAAACCGCACTTGTTAGTAAAAATAATGGTGGGTGTATAGCAGCATATAAACGCGTAGGGCAAGAGTTTTTATTAGATCCAGATTTAAATATAGATACAATTATCGTACAATTTTCAGCTATTACTAGAGACCCTCTACATGCGAGTTTTACTTGTATATGCGAGTACTGTAGGGGGACTGGATATACTAGACCTTACCCAACTATTTATGAATTACTAAAAAATATACACAATAGAAATTCGTTTGAGTATAACGAAAGAAAAATTTTGGATATGTTTGAGAAATCAATACAACTGGACGCTACAGATTCAAATTTTTTAGATAGAGTGATTCAAGAAGAATATAAATGGGCTGTAAACATATTAGATGATTTTCTTTACAATTATATTAAAGTGTGGACATCGAACAAAAAACGAAAATTTTACTTTATAGATTCGTGGGTCGAAGGTTCTCACACATACATGGATAGGTTTATACAAGGCAGTGGTGTAGGTTGCCAATTGATACCACTTTTCGGAAAGGATGACAAATTATATTTACGATGGAATGAGTGGGAAGATACATTTGAGTATAAAAGAATTCAGTATGAATTTCCAAAAACACAAAACGGCCATCCTACATTAGAGCAACATCGTTATTTGGCAAAGTCAATTATACAAAAATTAAAAGAAGATTCCTATGAGTAGATTTCATAGCATCACACCGCCGGATTTATCCGAATGGTTTGTAAAACCAGAAGAAAAAGATAAGTTCGTCCCGGCAGAATGGGTACTCCCGTTTGAATGGATAGCCATGTTTGTTTATACGCATATGACCGCTGAATTTTGCGGTTATAATAGATATGATTCTGAAAAAGAATGTCCTAAAATATTACAAATTGGATGTGCACAAGGTGGAGATGCGGTATCTATAGCTAAAATATTAAAGTTACCGATGATAAATGGAAAACTTCATATTATCGACTGGTTTAAAGGTAATCTCACAGTTGATAAAGAAGAAGAGTGGGCATATAATGAAGAAAATCCAGAAAATTGGAAGTCACATCTATGGTCTGAAGCTAAAAAGTTTAAGGTAGATGATATTATCACGGTGTTCGAGGGTGATTCCAGAGAAGTTATACACCAAATGCAAGACAATTATTATGACATGGTGTTTATTGACGGTGGCCACGAATATAGCATTGTAAAATCTGACATAGAAAATGGATACAAAAAGTTAAAGTCTGGTGGTATCATGGTACTAGACGATGTAAGCGGGAATGACGATTTATACGAAAAGTATGATTTAAAAAACGCACCTTCGGAAATTATAGAGGTGGACACATATAGATGTGAAGATGGTTCTGTGTTTCACGCCGGTGTTATAAAAGCAGTGCGAGAATTTTTTAAAGAAGATATAATTAGAATTCCATCGTTTCACAAGGCATATCACTTTAAAAAGTTATGAAAATAAATAATACAGTTTTAGACTATAGTGGGGTGACAAATGCTAGCATATTGTCACCGTTTTTTCCAATAGTAGAAAGCAGATGGAACAAAACACAGTCTACATATGATGTATTACTTTTAAACAGAGATGACATACAAGACAATTTTGAGCAGTTTATCAAATATCTACATCCAGATTCTAAAGTATTAGTAAGTATAATAGCTGAAAGTGGATGCCTTAATCAATTTTTAGATTATTTTGATAAATTAACGAAAATACATTCAGCCATATCGTTTTATTTATTAGTAGACTCTGAGTTTGAGTATAATTTTAATGACAATGTAAAGGTATGTTCTTCATATGGATTATCATTTTTAACATTTTTTGAAAACTTCTCATATACTAAAATGAGTCAAGTTTATAATATAGATAGATCTGCTATATATGAAAAACAGAATGGATTTTGTTGTTTAAACGGAAGATTAAGAAGTAGCAGAATTATGTTACTGTTGGAATTAATAAAACGAAACATATTGGTTCCAACAAAAAACGACAGTAATTTAATTTCATTTTTGTTTTATACCAACGAAGATAAAATTGATTACGAACAGTATGATATTATGGTGGAAACATCCGCTTTATTATCTGAGTCAGACAAACATATTTTATATGAAGTTAGAAAGCATCTACCAATAAAATTGGTAGAAGAAGGCGAAATGGAAACAGTGCGACCTAGTTTACTGTTAACGGGGGAATATACATCTAAAGTATTAAACTTTGTAACAGAAAATGTTTCTGGAATTGACTGCTCCGCTGGAATCGTAACATTTACTGAAAAGGCATGGATGCCATTTAAACTTCATCAAATACCGATATATAGTTCTACTCCTAATTATGTATCTACTATAAGAAACATGGGATTTGATTTATTTGATGATGTGGTAAATCATAGTTATGACGTAGAACCCAATCACCTAAAACGTCTTCAAATGGCAGTTGACGAGTTAGAACGAGTTCGTAGTTTAGATTTGGTCGAGTTTTACAAAAAAAATTATTTACGGTTTATTAAAAATAATCTACTGATAGAGGAGTTAAAAATGAATGGTAACTCAACATTAAAAACTTTTATATTCGAAAACAAATTAATATGACCAGTAACCAACAAAATGTGGAAGAAGAATATGTATATTCAACTGCATATACTGAACCATATGATAACTGCTATCACGATTTGTATAATGATTTATTTTATAAGAATGTCGTATTCAAAAATAAATCAAATGGTTATTATGTAGAAGTTGGTGCATTAGATGGCGTAGTTAATTCTCAATCATTTATATTTGAGAAGGTACTGGGCTGGGATGGTATTATAGTTGAACCAAATCCATTTTGGAAAGAGGGTATATATATTAATCGAAAATGTAGCATAAGTGATTACGCCATATCAAATTTTAATGGAATCGCTCGATTTGAATGCAGAGCTAATTATGGATTTTCCGGATTAAAATCTGATACATCTGACGCTAGACTTTCTGATATAGTTGATGAAATAAATGTTAATGCTACTACTCTATGTAATTTATTAGATGAATATAACGCGCCAAATGTAATTGATTGGGTGTCTATAGACACTGAGGGAAGTGAATTAAATATATTGGAAAAATTCTTTTCAGAAAATACAAAATATAAAATTAATTTATTAAATTTTGAAACTTACAAACTCTATGATTCAGATAAATTATTATCTACACAGCCTTTTTTGAAAATAAAAAATCCTTATGTGGATTTTATAAAATTGAGTGATGTTGGATTGTTAAAACTAAATCCGATTACAGGTCAATTGTACGAAACTCCATATAAAAATAGACCTTATAATGATATCAATTATATTGATATACAATATGAACAGTATTATATACACATTGATTACCTTAAAGATAACTTACATTTAAAAAAGTTTTTAATATAAAAGTATGATACTATTTACGGAGAATAGATAGATATGATGGGTAAACAACTAACAGAGAAAGATAGAAACATGCTCCTTACAGAAGGCGCATATCATAGTAATGTGGTGCATTCGGTGAAGCCTGTACGAAATGGATTTAAGAGGCTATCATCAATATGTTTTCAACAGTTACGAAATACATAACATAGAAGGAGATTAACATGATTAAGTTTATCAAAAAACTGTACAATTCCTACTTAGACAAAAAGAAGAAAAAGGAATTAGAAAAGTTGTATAAAGAAAGATTAGAAGAATTAAAGAAAAGAGATCCGTTCATATATAAGCACTAGTAATGAATAAAGAAACATTTTGCATATTACCGTTCATACATCTTTACACCCAACCAAACGGAGAGGTAAAACCGTGTTGTATTGCTGGGGGGTTTGATACGCCCCAATCCTTACGGAAAAATAGTGTAGAAGAAATATTTAATTCTGATGAATATAAACAACTCAGAAAAGATATGTTGACGGGAAAGCGAAACAAAGTATGCGATGTTTGTTACAAAAAAGAAGATGCGGGAGAATTCTCACCCAGAAGTTTGTATAATGACAATCTTACAATGGAAAGTCCATGTGCGTGGACTATACCGGAAGTAAATGAAGATTACTCGGTACCAATAGAGTTTCAGCATCTTGATATACGGTTTTCTAACTTATGTAACTTTAAATGTAGAATGTGTAATCATTCATTCTCTTCTAATTGGTACGAAGATTCTAAAAAAATACAAATACAAGGACAACATTTATATTCTGCACAAGAAAACACAAAAGTCATTCAAGTTGGTGAAACAATTATAGAAGATATACTCCCGTATGTTAAAAACTTAAAGACAATATATTTCGCCGGCGGAGAACCATTAATAAATGAACAACACCATTCGTTGTTGCTATGGTTAAGTGAAAACATACAAGACACTCCAGAAACAGAATTTGGTAATCGTAAAAAGTTGACTATGCATTACAATACAAATTTGTCTATGTTACAATATAAAAACTATGACTTTGTAAAGTATTGGAACAAGTTTAAACGAGTACATTTAGCAGTATCTTGTGATGGTATAGGTGATGTCGGGGAGTATCAACGAATTGGTTTTAATAATGATACTTTTGTAAATAATTTAAATGAGCTACGAAAACATGCTGTACCATTGGCAACAACCGAATCGAATGACGGTATTTCATACAGCTTTCAATATACTACAACCATTTTTAATGTAGAACATATATTTGATTTCATCGATTTTATGATGAAACATAATTTTATAGATAAATCAGATTGTATTAGTTTTTATTATGCATGGGGTCCAAAACAACTTACTTTAAATAATATACCACCGCAAGATAAGAAGCGCATTACGGAAATGTTTACTGAAAAAATGCAAGGTATATCATCTAAAAAAACAAAAGACGAATTGACAGCATTAATAAACTTTATGAATACGCCTCCTAACTGTGAAATAGGAGAGGTGGTAGAACTTGTTTCTAAATTAGACGAACTAAATGGTACAGATTATAAAAATATAATGACTATAAAGTTATGAAATATATTTTGACAACAGGATGCTCTTTTACTAATAATATTAGGCTAAATCCAGACGCTCCACTTGAACCAGTTGAGTACAAAAAGCGATCTTGGCCGTACTATTTACAACAAGAACTTGGAAATGAGTATGCTGTTTTAAATTATGGTGGTGCTACTAATGACAATGTGTCTATGTGTAGAATCATTTTGTATCATATAGACAGATTATTAAAAGATAATGTAGCTCCAGAGAATATAAAAGTTATAATTCAATGGTCTACTGCTACGCGACAATCGATTTATATGAATCGACAACTAACTAAAGAAACGCATAGGCTTGGTCATACTTTGGTTTACCATAATAACTGGGAAACAACACCTGGGGTGTTTTATTTAACGGGAGGACACAGCCCTCCAACTGGACCTGATAGTGCTATAAAGCTATTTGGTATAGAAAATGCTATAAAATATTGGGAAGCAGAGATTATGTGGAACAATACTGTTAATACCACTATGCATTGGTTGGAATTGTGGTTACTACTAGAAAAAACTTGTGAACAATTAGGAATTACCCCTTACTATATGAGTATGAGAGATATATTCTCATATCAATCCAGTGATAACTTTTTTCCTCGTAGTATAACACCAAAATATGATACTTGGATGAAAAATGTAGAAGTTTTAAAACCTTATTTAGATAAGCTACCGATAAATTCAAATAGATATTGGCACCATAACCAGTATAAGGGTTTGTTGGAGTGGGCTATAGACAATAGAAGCAACGATATACCTGTGTTTCAAGAATTTGAAGAGTTTAACGCTAATACATTTGAAGAATACTTAACATCAGCTGGTCATAATTGGGGACACCCTTCTGCGGAAATGATGAGTATTTTTGTTAAAACGCAATTACTTAGGGTATTAAAGATATGAATTTATATAGAAAAAAGTACTTGTATGCAAATGGGTCATCCGTTACAGCTGGGGGTGGTTTTGAACCAAAACCACATCGGTTAGATGTGCGTACTTTGTATCAGGCTAAGGGTATAATGCTACCAGAAACTATGACAGAATGTTCTTATCCATTCTTTATTGCTAAAAATCTAAATTTGCAACTAATAAATGATGCCAAGTGTGGGAGTGGGATAGATCGATTAATAAGAACTTCTATGGAATGGATAGTAAATAATGAAGATAAATTAGAAGAAACAATTTTCATATTTGAACCACAATTTGGCATACGATTGGATTGGTATGTTAAAGAATGGGAGCAATATGGTGTACTAAATGCTCATAAAAATGACAAAAACGAATATCCATCTACACTGGTAAACACGTGGTATATGGATAATTGGGAAGAACAAAATAAATGGAATGAAAAATACAAATCAGCAATTGATGGATATCTTTTAAATTTTTTTGATGAAAATGTACAGTATGAGTTAGAATTAAAACGGCTTTTGGCATTCGTACATACTTTAAACGATAAGAAATTAGATTATATAATTTCGTTACCCACACATATGGACGATAAGTTTTTACAACAGTTTAAAAAAATTATTCCAAAAAAATCAGATTTATTCTATAAAATTAAACAAAATATAGATGTACAGTCTCTTTCCTCACAAATGCAGCATGGGGTCTTCGGAGACAATTTGAATGTTTGGCAATATGCTGCATTTAAGAAACTTTTGATAAGTGATGAAATAGAAAACAACGATAATCATATTGGATATATGGGTAATCAAATAGTTGCTAACATGATTTATGAGTACATAACACATTACAATACTATAAGCTATTACTCAGAAAAAACTCGTAGAGACTTGTCGAAAGAAAGTTTTATAAAAAACTTACCAATAAAGTTTAAAAAAGTAAGCAATCCAGAAACAGCGGATTTTATTTACTTAGCTGATATGTTTATGTTTGAGTTTGACGAACTGTTTAGAGTACCACCAACACCAACAGAGTTTACAGATTTTATAAAGAGAATTGATGATACATTTCCGTGGTTACGTAGTTTGAATAAGCAAAACAAAAGATTTTTAATAATACTAATACATGAAAGAATAACTACATCTACATTGATGAAATTTTTTAATTTGGTAGAAACTGAATATGGTATTAAACGATCACAAATTTGGTACATAGATGCTAGCGTAATGGATTATCCGTGTACCAACAATATTCCTTTAGAAGTAAAACTTAAATCTTTTGCCAACTTTAGTAAAGTTGATTTAATTGATACCCCACCTATCAGAAGTAAAAAGATAATTTCACTAAATAACAAGATAAATGATAGTAGATTGTTAGTGTTTGATAGGCTGCTGTTTGAATATAAAGATTATGATTTTCTGAAAAATGAGAATATAATTTCTATGAGAAGTAATAGTTATAAATCAATACTTGTAAGAATAGAAAACAAGTTAAAGAATGAAATAAAAATATATGACAATATTCAATTTCCTTGGGAAGCGGATACACTACCGAGTACCCCACCAGAATATGTAAATATAAGCCATATGTATCAGAATTTAATTAATCTAAACAACCAATGTGTATTTTCCATTGTTAACGAAACTGAAAAAATAACATTCGGTGATATCAGTTCAAACCAATACTATAACCTTATAGCAGAGTTACAATTTAGTGAAAAATGTATATTACCAATACTGAGTGAAACGCATATGTTTGTAATAACAGATGGAGTATTCTACAGAAATATGGAACGCATTGGATTTGACTTCAGTTATCTTAAAAAAATATTTGATATAGATTACTTGACAAACACTTTGTATGAAAATATTGAAGAAGTTACAAAGATAGTAAAATTTACTAAAAATAAATCAATGCATGAATTGA
>Ga0194116_10005017_pt1 | contig 14746 bp, 13 predicted proteins | sample TA2MahsurfametaG_4_FD_148617 | JGI IMG/M metagenome (GOLD analysis project Ga0194116, IMG submission 148617) | Freshwater microbial communities from Lake Tanganyika, Tanzania - TA2015008 Mahale S9 surface | ecosystem: Environmental > Aquatic > Freshwater > Lake | place: Tanzania: Lake...
AAAATTTTCTAAAAAAAAATAAATATTATTAAAAATTTTCTATAAAATTGATATAGTTAAAAAACAAAGAGGTAAATCAATTGTATTATATAATGCTCTATAAATATTTTATTTTTTTTGAATAAATTTTAAATTTGATAAAAAATTTATAGATATTTTCAAAATATGGAAGAAAGAAAAAGATGAATTTTTCTATTGAAAATGAATATGTTTCAATCATAATATTAAACTTCATTAAAATTTATTTAAAATATTTACAGCAGAAATTCCTTCTTAATTATTTGTAAAACTAAAACTATTTAATTAAATTAATTGGCTAATGTATAAGCATCAAATCAAGTAATCATTATTTTGTTTTACAAAACCAAAGAAATAAAATAAGATTTTATATAATTGGATTTGTGATATATTTGATTTTATCAAGAATATCTTTTATTATTTTTAAAAAATAAAAACATTTAAAAAAGATATTTAATTCTTTAATAGAATTAAAAATAATTTTTTTCACTTGTAAAAATAATTTCAATTAAAAAAAATATTATTTTAGATTTAAGAAAACAAAAAAATTTAATCATTCACTTAAATAAAATGTTTAAGAATGAAATTAACATAACACAGTCTTATGTCTTATCGAAAAAAGAAAAAAAAGAGACTGCAAAGATATTAACGAAATTATATGACATTAACCATGTAGATTATATTTTTAAAAATTTCCAAAATTTGAGCTTTCATAAAATTAGTGGAAATAAAAAAAGAATTTTATTTTATGACAGCAACCCGATATTTTTTGAATACAATATGGATATATTTTACCCGACTGTTTATCTATTAAATATGCTTCCTAATCTTATGGGGGATAGAAAATGTTCAATTTATGATGAAACTGATGAATATTTAGCAAACGGTGCTGACTTAATGTTAAAAGGAATAATAAATAGAGAAGATATTAAAAAGAATGTAAAATTTAAATTAAATGATATTTTTTGTGTAGAGACATTATCAGGGTAAATATTTTATTTATCATTAAAAATTTTGTAACTTTTATTCTTATCAAGATTAAAAAAATCATTGCTTAAAAATATGCAGAACTATAACTATGGTGGGAGAAACTTTAATTTCTTGGAATCTAATGAATACTAATAACCCTGCTGGAAAATTTTTAAAAAATCTTCACAGAATTGAAGATGCTTTATGGAATCTTGGCAATAAAAAATTACCAAAAAAATTAATTGTGCCTGAATTAGAAAAACCGAACAAAGCCAAAATCCAAGCGGATAAGGAAATATTAGAAAAACTAAATTCTGAAAAAGATGAAGCCAAAAAGCTAATTAATCAAGATTTTATAGAATTAATAAAAAATATGAATCTAGATATTGATATAAATGTTGATAAAATTAATAATGTATTCGAAAGTGAAGATGGAAAATCTAAGTTTGATAATTTATTTGAAAAAGCAAATATAATTCCAATCTTCGATGAATTATTAAAAGAAAATTTATTAAAGGAAGATATTCAAAAAAATAAAAATATTGAAGAAGAAGAAGAAAATGAAGAAATCGAAGAATTTGATGATCAAATTTCAAATGATAATGAAAGTCAAAAAGAAGATTTTGATAAAAATGAAGAAATATTTGAAGAAGAAGAAAATATTGAGAAGTATCAAAAATATTTAAATGAAGAAAATTTAGAATATATCACTCAAAAAATTACTTCTTTCAATTCTTATTATGAAAGCCTAGAAAACGAAATTAATAAATTTATAGAATCTAGTAATATTCAAGAAAAAATAGAAAACAAAGATAATAATATTACAATAAATCAGAATAAAGAAGACAAATTTAGCAACGAAATTTACAATAAAGATAAAGATTTAGATAATAATAAAAAAATAAAACAACATAAAAATCATAAAAATAAAAAAGAAAAAAATATCATTAAATATGATTTAATAGATATCAGTTCTATAACAAACAATGAAGAAATTCTTCAAACTACAGAAAAAAATGAATTTAATGAAAAAGAAAAGAATAACTTAAAAAATGAATACCTTAAATCAAATGGCTTCGAATTAGACTTTGAAAATATAAAATCATTAAAAGATCAATTATCTAAATTAAATGAATTTACTATGATTATTTTAATCCATTTAAAATCAAAAAATGATCCTAATTTCATGCTTGATCCGAAATTTTTAATTTTACTTGCTTCTTACAAAAATAACTTTGAAGGTCAAGACCAAAATAAAAACTTAGAAAATCAAGATAAACAAGAAATTAATGCCAAAGAAAATGAAGAGAATGAAGAAAATGAGATTCTAAATAATATAACTCCGGAAGAAATGGATGCAAATATCAATTTGGTATTTTTATCTATCTTGAAAATTGTGGTTTTTCCTAAAAAGGATGAACTTTTTCCACTTGATCCTGGAAAGCTGTTAAAAGATTATTTAAAGCCTATGGCTAATGAACTTGGAATTTTTATTGATTTTAAATATTCATCGTTTAAGAAAATAAACAATTATCTCAAAAATTTGGCAAAAACTGATGAGCTGATAGTATTCAACAAGCCGAAAGGAATGCAAAATGATTTTATTTTAAGTGTAAATTGGCAATCTGATAAACTTAAGAATTTTGTTCCACCAATCAAAAAAGCCAAATTTGTTTCAAGCAAACCAGTGATTAGATCAGATGATAGAGAAAATGTAATATTAAATAAAGATGAAAAAATTGAATTAATGCAAATGTTTAAACCTAATGGAACAATATCAGACATTTTTAAAAGATATGATAAAGAATATGAAAGGTTAATTTTTTTTAAATAAATGATTATATAATTAATTCATCAATTTAAAAAATACAATTTTTCTATTTTTTTTAAGTAATAAATTCTAGCTCTTCATTCTATCCTATATCAAAATGCAATGAAATTCTTACTAATTATCTTAAGGCTTTTAATCTATTTTTTAAGGGATCAGGAGAGGTTATTATTAATCAAGAATTAAAAGACAAATGTATTAATTTAAATTATTTTTTATAATAAGAAAATATAATTCTAAATATAAATAGGATATATTTAAATAGATTAAATTATTTAGTATTTAAAAAAAGTGAAAAGAAAGTGGGAGAAAAAGTAAAAATGGAAGAATTGCTCTTACTATGGAGAAAAAATCTTAATGAAAAAGACATAGTAACTAAAACTTCAGGAGAATCAACAGAAATATTTAAAACAACGAAAGGGAATACAACTTGCAAAATAAAAATTATGGCAAAGAAGTTAAATAATAAAAATGTTACAATAGTTGATGGTTTAAATTTCTTTGTAGATTTAAAAGATATTACAAAAACTTTCAGTAAACATTTCGCTTGTTCTGTTACAATAAAACCTTATCAAAATAGTGAAAATATGGTTTTTATCCAAGGATATTGGGTTCATGAGCTATTAGATATATTACAGAATGAATTAAAACTTGGAAAAAATTTTATAATAATAGAAGATAAACTTAATTTAAAGAAAAAATAAAAAACATAAAATTAAAGACTCGAAAATTGTATTAGAATAATAATACTAATTTAAAATATTGAAAAATCAGTTAATTATCAATTCTGAATAATTAAGTAAAATAATTTATTTTTTAACAGAAATATTTTAAATACTAAGCAAAAACAGAATATATTTAAAGTTTGTATAATTATCTTAAGATTGATTCTATTAAAATCATTAATTTGATTTAAATTAATAAAAAGCTTGGAAAAATAAGAGATAAAAAATATATTTGAAATTTAAATAATAATTTTTGTAAATATTATAAATTATTTATTTTATTAATATATACATTTAAGAATTTATAAAATCTTTGTCCAATATTTGTGGTCAATTTTTAATTATTGTTTCCTTGAGCTCATTCATTTCCATTCATTTCACCATCTTTTTAAATTTTCATCTTTTTTATAATTTATTTATTTTTTATGAACAGTTGTTTATATTAGCGACACATACACTCCCAAACTCGTCATTTGCACTACCATAACCATTTAAGTTGTGATTTCCAGTATTATGATTCAAATTAATCAATCCATTATTTGAATATCTCTTGCTATCAGTCATTGAATAGAAATTAAAAGCTTTAATCTTTTCAATTATAAAATCATTTTTAACTTTAAGACTATCTTCTCCCCAATGTAAATCATGCCAATCAAGTCTATCATAAATAATCTTCACATTCAAATTTGTTTCAAGAGGAACAATGTTTTCAAGCATAAAAAACGTGTCTTTTTCGAATGGTTCAATTACCTCTGAGATTCTAAATGTTTCATATTCATCAAACAAATAATCATCATTCAAATGATCTAATGTATTTCTTGAAATTTCATAACGTTTTTGATTGTTTTCAATGTAAAGCACTTTATCTTTTAATTTCCAAGAAAGATAGTCCTTAAACTCATAGCCTTTATCTGCAATTGCTGGAAGTGAATATGCCCACCAAAGTTCATTTGAAAAATTGTAGCAAATATTAAATTCTCGAAAATTATGATAATCTACTAATTTTTTTGATTGAGGCTTATGCCTTTCATATAAAGAAATCTTCGGCATCTTGCTTGCCATCTCCAAAAGTTCATTTTGAGAACCAAATTTATCTTCGAGTAGGATGTATTTTTCTGGTTTAATAGAGTGACCTTGATAATTATTGAGTTTACGAGATTTAATTCCATTTTTTAGAGTTGAATTGTATGTGGAGCGAGACTTGCTAACTCTGAAAAAAACTGACACACCTTGAATATTTGTTGGAGAAAGTTCTTTGATCTCAAAGTAACCTGAATGCTGTAAAATGCAGACAGTGTCTGAATCTGAAGTATAAATATCCGATCCCCATAGGCGCTTTTCAAGGAAAGCTTTGTTATTATGGGAGAGGTATTCAGATGCAATTCTTACCTAATTAAATTAGCATGAAATTAATTTTAATTTTTCTGTTATATTTGGTAAAAAATCAAGAAAATTTGATTGATAAAATTCAAATTTATTTTTTTAACAATTATTGTTTCAAAGTTCTAAAAATAAACAATTTCTTATATATAATTAGCAAAAAATTATAAAATGCATAAGAAGATTAAAATTTTAAATTTATCCTACAAATTAGTAAATTGACATTTTTAAAAAAAAAATTAATTAGAAAATATATATAAAAAAATATAAAGGAGAAAATTTAAGAAAAAAATAAAAAATACTTCAATTATTTCTCCTATATAATCTGATAAATCAGGTAAAGGATGGTATGGTAAATAAAGAAACTTTTCTTTCGCTAATTTAGAATAATTAGTTGATTTATCAAAAGTATAATCTCTTTTTCCTTTATCTAAAAATTAGAAAAAAATTGAAATTTTAATTTAATTTTTATTTATATACTTTGATATTTTATAGTATTATTTTTTCCTTTGTTATAAGGCCTTTTTCCCAATTTTGTAATTTTTTTAAGATATTTTTTCTTTCCTTTTAAAAATTCCCCTGATTCGCTTCCTGAGCTTTCGTTATCATCACTCATTTTTATTAAATTGAAATTCAAAATTATAATTTTAAATTTAAATAAAATTGTTTAAAATTAAAAGTTAAAAGATGAACTATCAAAATGAAAATACATTGGATAAAAATGAATTTTTTTATTCAATTATAATTCCTACATACAATGAAAGAGAAAACATTGGAATTTTGATATATTTAATTTTCAAACATTTAAATGAGCAGTAAATTCACAATAAATATTTAGAAAGATTAATCTAAATTAATTAATTTAATTTTTTTAATCAAAGAATTAATTTTTAATAGTAAAATCAATTTTGAAATTATTATAGTGGATGATAATAGTCCTGATAAGACTTTTGAAGTACAATAAATATATTTAAATATTTTTTAAATAAAAAAAAATCAAAAAATTAAATATAAGGTAATTGAAGAATTGCAGAAATTTTACTCAGAAAAGAAATTAAAATTATTAAAAAGACCTGGAAAATTAGGGCTAGGAACAGCTTATATAGATGGAGCCAAATACAGTAATGGAGATTTTATTTTTTTAATGGATGCAGATTTTTCTCATCATGTAAACAAAAGTTAAACTCCCCAATTTATAAAACTTTTGATATTTACTTTAATTTTTAAATTATTTTTATTAACAATCAACTCCATCATTTGCTAAAATAAAATTTATTTATAATTAGCCTAAATATCTGATCCAATATATAAAGTAAGAAATTTTTTGAAGAAAAAGATTATTTTTTATAATATAAGAATTTAAATAAATTAAAGAATATTAATTTATTTTTTATTTAGAAAACAACAAGAAACAAATAGTGATATTGTTACAGGAACAAGATATAAAAATGGTGGAGGAGTTCATGGTTGGAATTACTTAAGAAAATTCATTTCAAGAGGCGCAAATTTCTTTGCAAGCTTCTTCTTAAAACCTAATGTGTCTGATTTGACTGGAAGCTTTAGACTATATAAAAGAGAAAATTTTTTTAATTTGATTTCTCAAGTCAAAAATAGCGGATATGCTTTTCAAATGGAAATTATAGTAAGAGCTCAATATCTTGGATTTAAAATTGAAGAAATTCCTATAACATTTGTTGATAGATTAATGGGGAAATCGAAGTTAGGCATGAATGAAATAATTATTTATTTGAAAACTGTTTTTAAATTATATGCTGAGTTGTAGACTCCTCTTAGGCAAAATTTTGTTTAATTTATTAATTTTTCTTTTTTAATTCATAAAAAATTTCTAAAAATAAAATAATTTTCAAGTTAAATATATATTCAGTAAATTAAGGATCTAAATATCATTTTATATTTATTATGATTCTGTTTTTAAATCAGTAATTTCTCTTAGGAAAAAAATAAATTTTACAAAAATTAATTTTAATTATTGCTTCCAAGATTAAATGAGTTTTGAAAATTTATTTTTGGAAATTATAAAAGTATAATATAGATATTTTTTTATTCATTTTAGATATTCTAAAATTAAATTTACCGATAATTAAAAAATAAAAATATTTATATATTGGACATTTTTTGAGAATACTAGAATAAACTCATTTTAAATTAAAAACCTTTCATATTTTTTTTATCTTTATTTTTAACAAATAAATGATCTACATTTTTTTCTGAGTTCTTCACTCTATCTCCAAATCTTTTTTTAGGTAAAACAATTAGTCTGCTATTTCTTTCTATAATAGCTTCAGCTAAAACTTCTCTTCTCTTTTCATCTTTTAATCTTACTTCAATTGCTTTGGTGATTTTTCTTTCTTTTTCTAAATCAATTCTGAATTTTTCTAGTAAAATACTCTTTTTCGGATCTTTCAAATAGCTATCATGTTTTGCTAACAGAAAATCAACAGATTTTTCTACCACCTTTAACATAAACATCACATTTGAATTTCTTTCCAATTGTGAAATGTTCTTAATGTTCCCTTGACTAATGTTAGTTGAACCACTTATTAAACCAAGACTTGAATTAGCATTATTCAGGCTATTTTTATTCATATTTGTGTTATTAATATTGTTTATCGTAGTTAAATTATAAGTTAATTCTCTTTGTTCATTTTCATTAATTGGCATTTCAATTACAAGATTACAAATTTCATTTATTTTTGAATAAAGTATTGCTTGATTGAATTTATTCTTAACTAAAGATTTTTTAAAATTACTTTTTTGTGTTTGAAGGTTAAAATTGTTTAGATTGCCAGTATTATTTAAATTTTTACTATGATTCTTAAGGTTTAAATTCTTTGTATATTTACTATTGCTGAATGTTCCATTTAGATTTGTTAAAATCATATTTTTTTCTTCCAAAAGGTATTTATTAATTTCTTGTGTTTCTTTAAGAAAATTTTCCCTTTGTTCCATTTCTACCGATAAAATAGCTATTTCATTATCATTATCTATTCTCATTTTCTTTAAATCTTGATTTAAAACATTTACTTTAGATGAAAGAGAAGTGAGTTTTTTAAGTAAATTAATATTTTCTTGTTGCATTTTCTTTATATCCTCATTAAGATCATCTGGTGTTTCATAGATAGGTTTCGAAATATAATTATTGAATTTTTCGATTAATTTAGGTTCAACTTCCAATAAAAGCGTATCTATTTCATCCAAAAAATTAGGCTCATTTAAATCCTTTTCATTTTTTATCGTATTTACTTTTGAATTTGAATTATTTATATTATTGAGAGTGTTATTTATATTTTGGGTATTTATTTCTTTATTAGTTTTTTTAGGGCTTAAACTATTTGCAATACTATGTACTCTACTTGGAGAATTAGTAATAGTATTTACATTTGAAGCAGTCTGACTAATATAATGATTGGAGTTTTTAATATTATAATTACTAGAAAAAGTATTGTTTATATTTCTTGAATTTTTATTTGAATTCGTATTGTTTTCAGAGGAATTTGCTTGTAACTGATTTAATAATAAACTCCTTGCTTTTTGAAGCTTTTCTTTCTCTTCAATAATTTTGCTCTTTTCTTGATCTTCTTTATCAGAACTATTATCGGTAAAATATCCATCATTAATAAATATATTATCATTTAATTTAATTTTATTTCTTTTCTTTTTATGAGGATTTATTGTATTAACAACATTATTTTTGTAATTTTTATTTTCGTTGAAAAATTTCGGCAATGATACTTTTCGTTCACGGACACAAATAAGAAAATCTCTATATTCTCTAAATAAATCTAATAATTCTTTTGATTTGTTTTTTTTATTTTCAAGCTTTTGAGTTTCCTTTTCAAGTTGACTTTTTGTTTCCAATAAAGTATTAAGTTCGCTAAGTTCTTTTTCTCTTTGTACACGAAGGTATTTAATATATTTATCAAATTTCGTAATAAAATCCTCTTCAAATAATTCCTTTACTAGCTTTAAAGATATAATTGATTCTGTCACAGACTCTATTTGATTTTTATAGTCTTCTTCCATCCTCAACGCAGTTTCTTTTTTAATTTCAACAGAATGTCTTAGCATAACTACCTCACGCGTTTTATTAATATAATCTCGAACTGATACTCTTAAAGAAGAAGTAGTAGGAGGCTCACATGCCATAGAACTTGCTAATTTAGTAGATTTTTGATTCTCGTTTTTAACTTTTTTATTTTGTTCTAAGTTTTCATTATTATTTTCTCTGTCTATTTCTTCTTTTTCTTCTTTTAATTCATGTAAAGTATTTATGTCAAATTTTCTACGATAATCTTTATTTATTTCATTTCTGAAAAATTCATCCACCTTTGAGCTATTTTCATTGGCTAGTGTTGTTAATAAAATACTTGAATTTATATTGTTAGTATTATTGATTTCAGTTTTAAGATTTGTGTGATTTTCTTTTTCAATTTTTACTATATCTGAAGCTAAATGTTGCTTTTTGGTTTTTTCTTCTTGTTTTTCATGGTCAATAGATTTTTTAGCATTTTTACTTGTGTTTGTTAATTTGTTAAATTCATGAATATCTTTAAGAGGTTTATTTATACTCGAATTGCTGCTTTTAAGAATGTCTCTTTTCAGAATAACTTTATCCAATTTAATTACATTCTCACTTCTTACACTATTAGTTTCAGTATTTAATCTTTTATTTGAAAAATCTCCACTTTTGTCTAATTTGCTATTATTATCAACTTCTGTGAGATTGATTTGATAATCTTTTTTTTCCTTGAATTTGTTTAAATTTACATTAAATAGGTTTTTTAAGCTATACTTACATAATTCTCTATAACGATTTTCACTAATATAATTTCGAGGATTTTTATTTTTTATTTTTTCTTCAATTATAAGATTATTAGAAATATCCCTGTTAATTCTTTTATTTAATTTTTTAGATTCTTCTTCTAAAATTTTTTTACTAATTAAAATTTCGTTATTTATTTTGTAAACTCCAATTGATCTATTGAGGTCTCTTTGTTCTTCTTTTTCTGAAGTTAATAATTTTCTAACTTCGAAAATATCTTTATTTTTATTTGGAATCCAATGAGGAATTTTGCCTTTTATCAATAGAGGTAATTTTTCATCTACTGTGTAATAATCTGTATCATTTGCAAAAGGATTGTAGAACTTTTGTTTTATTTTCTCATCCTTTTTTCTATATGTTTCTTTTAACATTTTTTAATTTTAAAAATTTATAAAAGTGAAATAATATCTCTTCAATTTCTTTAAAGCTTTGTTAAAATAATAATGTAATCAATGTATTTAATATTTTTTATAATTTTTCCAATGAAGATTGGATATAATTGAAAAACTCTCTATGAATTCGAGATTAACATAATTAAAAGCTTTTATAATATTTAATTAAATGATTTTATTTGAATTAAAGAATTTTTATTTGACTTCGAAAAACCATAATAAAAGTCAATATCTTTGATTTAATTAATATTATTGATGAAATTTATTTTATACCTTTATAAAATAAAATCCATAAATTGAACTTTTACAGGATTAATAAACAAATAAAATGTCTATATATATAATTCTTATTAGTTATAGTTTTATTGATATTAATTTTATTAAATCTTATCTTATTCGATTTGCTCTTGTTTGTTAGTATAGGGGCAAAACATACATGATACATTTGATGTTTCTATTATTATTATTTTAAATTACCACTTTCGAAGACTATTTTATCATTACCATATTTGGATCTAGATAATTGGATGTTATAAGACATAATATCCATAAATTGATCGAAATTTATAATTACACTTTCATCCTCTATAGCTATTACTTTGAATTTTTCAACTAAAAATCAAATAAAATATAGTATTTACTATCTTTAATTCGATTTAAATCGTATTTTATACATCCTTTTTTTTCAGTATCTAATAACTCGAATGCTTTTTTAAGATTTTTTATATCTCTAAGATTAATCCCAGGTCTAAATAATAAAAAATTGAGAATTTTGAAATAGGCTATTTAAATTTACAATTGGATAAATTAAATGTAATAACACATTCTAACAATAAATGTTTCTTAATTCAGATTGTAATAATTATAATAAATTTCATTATTGACATAAACAATTCAACAAATGTCTATAAAAAATCCAAATATCAAATCGAATAAAAACATTAAAATTATTTAGAAATTTTTACTACTTTGTATATTTTAGTAAATCCTTATCTTGTATCTCATAAGACAAATTATTTCCCATCTTAATATTTTTATTTAAATGTCAAATTATATAATAATCAAATAAACTAAAATTTCTTTTTGAATATAATCTAATATAGTAATTTTGAAAACGTATTTAATATAATACAAAAATTTTAAATAATCAGATTACAATGGATAAAGAAAATTTAAATTCAAACTGTCCGATTTGTTATAATAAATACTCAGACTCAATTTTTATTTGTACTTTTGAGGTTTGCTTGCATGATATATGTTTTGATTGTTTTTTGACTTTAAAAACTCATAGCGATAAATGTCCTATTTGTGGTCTTTTTTATAAAAGGATTTTCAAAAAAGATTTTGGAAAATGTAATGAAATAATCGAAATTTACGAGTTATCGGAATTTGATTTATCACAAATAAAAAGCAATAAAGAAGAGGTTTTGGGTAAATTTTGAAAATTTTTTGATAAATAAAGATATTTTTAAAAAAAATTTTATCGAAATTTATTATTAAATAAAGTTTTATTAAAAATTATTTTTCAGTTTGATATTCAATATTTATTTTATTATAAATATTAAGAAAATTACGATTGTTTTGAGGTTCTTGATATTAAAAAAGAGCTACAAGAATATTTTGATATTGTTAATGATTTGAATAATAAACTATTTAATGTAAGAAATTCTGATGGTTCAGATAAAGAATATGAATTAATTAATGAAATTTTTGATAGAATTAATCTATCTAGACAATTATTAGAAAAAAGATATTTTGACTCAAAAATAATTGTTGAAAATTTAGACTATATAGTTCATTCTATCAAAAATATAAGAGAGAGAAAATATGTAATTCAAATATTAATATAGAAATATTATGAAAATGAAGATGATGAATTAACTGAATACATTGGGGATAAACCAATTGAAACGTATAATTCTTATATTCATATCAACATTAATACAAGAAAGGATTCTTTTAACAAGAAAAAAAAACGAAAAAATAAAACATCTAATCCTTAAAATTACACAATTTTAAAAAAAAATCTTGAGATATTCTTTATATGATTTAATATTTTTATTTGATTGATTTTTTGAATATTTTTTATTAATTCTTTAATTTCATAAAATTTTTATCTAAAAGAGAAAATAAAAATATCATTTATTGAGATCTTGTATAAAAATCGATTATCAAATTCAAATGAATAGTGGAAATTATGTAAAAATAATTTTTATTTTATGTTGATTATTATTTACCAAATAAATGTTTTATTTAAGAAAATTTTTATATAATCGAAAATAATAACATGTAAAAAAAATCTGAATTTAAATCAAAGCATAGATGAAAGAATTGATATATCAACATTATAAAAATCATATTAATTCTTTATAAAAAACAATAAATCATTAATAAATTAAAAATCTTGAAGATTAATTATGAAAAACCCTATTTTTTGTAAATGTCTGTTGTAAAGAAACTTTTTTTCATTTTTGTCTCCATTTGACTTTCAATATTATGTATGCTTTGGTTATGGAGATTATGTTGTTGTTGAATCCATAATAATTCTTGTGCTTCTTCATCTTCTTTTTTCTTCATTTCTAATCTAAGCTTTTCTTCCAATTCTCTCTGATTTCTTATTTTGAGCAATTCTTTTCTCCTTTCTTCTGGTGGTTTATTCAGTAATGAATTTTCTCCAATTTGTTTTAATTTAGTATAAATATTTTCAATTTTTTTTCTCATTCCCATATGAGATAATATTATATTTTCTCTATATAATTTTATTAATTATTATTTAAAATATATAAAATGTTCCTTTTTTTTTGGATATAATACAATTGACATAAATTACAAAAAATAAAAACCTATATTTAAATACCTAACATTTTGTTTCGATACATCAATTGATCGAGCTTTTTGAGTAGATTTTATTACTTTTTTCTGGTAATGTTTGAGCAATTTTTCATTTTGCTCTTCGATTATATTATTAATTTTCTCGGAATTCTGTTGATATTTTTCAAGACTCCTTTGCCTTTTAAGCTTAAACTCTTCAACTCTTCTTGAAAAATAATCTTTTGGCCTGGATTGAATTATATTTATTTTCTCAAACAATTGATCGTTTTTAACTTTTTGATTATTTTCAATCATTTCTAGATTTGATTTAACTTCATTCCATTTTTTATTTTCCTTTTCTTTTAATTTTTCAATAGATCTTTGAACTTTTTCTTTTTTCAAATCAAATAGTCTTAATTGTTCAATTTTTTGTTTTTCTTTTATTTGTTTCCTTTTTTCCTCTATTTGTTTTATATATGTATTAGCATCATAGTTTTTTTTAAATTTTTCAATTATTCTTTCTCTTAAAAACTGATTATATTCATTTACATTTTTATCCTTGTTTTTCGATATGACATTTACTATTAATTTATTCATTCAAAAACATGGATAGAATTTAAAATTGATTTTAAAACCTTTAATTTCTTAATAATAATTTACTTTTTTTGCTAAGATCCTTTTCAAGAGAAAGTCTTTCCTTTTCCTGACCCTTAAAAAATTAATTATATTTATAATTTTATATATCTAGCTTTCAGCAAAATTATCAGTTTATATAAATATATAATATAAAGAAAGGAAAGGTACTTCTCTTTTTAATTCATTTTTCAAACTAATTTTATCTAACTTATTATTTAAATTTTCTCCTATTCTTGAAGAATTTGGGTCTGTTATGAGTTTCCTATCCTTGGAATGTTTTTTTTCTAGTTTTTCAAGATTATCATTCATTTTATTTTCATAGTTATTTTCTTTATTTTGTATTACATGACTTAATTTGGCATTCCAATCTGTATTTATTTTTTTATATTTATTCATCTAACAAATATTTTATTTTTAATTTTTTACAATATTTTGTTTTATTTGTTCAATTTTTTCATTTCTTTCTAAATCACTTAATAATCTATCTTTGTCGAGTAAATCTTCTAGTTTCGCTCTTTCTAAAATATGTTCGATCTTAAATATTTTTTATGATCATTACCTTTTTATCAAATAGATCATACATTTTTTAATTTTTAAATTAAAATTTATTTAAAAAATCAATAAATTATGTAACTTTAATAAAAAATAAGTATTAATAAATAATTTACTTGTTAAATAAATTTTTAAAATATGGGAAGATTCAAATGATATATAATATTATATAAATAAATGTTAGTTTAATCTAATATTTCTTTTTATTTTTACTTACCTATAAAAATTATTTCAAATAATACAATGATAGATTTTTGAAAATAAAATTTAATATTAAGTTAGTCGTAGATTATTGATAATCTCTAATAAATCAAAACTAATGAAATTATTTTATTAATTATTTTGATTTTTCATGTAAACTTCCATTTGATTACTAATTAATGATCTCAAGGGACTTTTATAAGTTGTATTTGCTGGAGCTGTCGTTGGTTTTTTATCATAGAGGTTTGGTGGGTTTAATTTTTTATGGTAGATGTTATTTATGTTTTGATTATTATCTCTTATCATATTGCTTTTATATTCTTCATCTTCAAAACCGAAAACAATATCTTTTAATTTATTGAATTTTGATTTTTGTATATTTCTTAGATCA
>Ga0194116_10005020_pt1 | contig 14741 bp, 14 predicted proteins | sample TA2MahsurfametaG_4_FD_148617 | JGI IMG/M metagenome (GOLD analysis project Ga0194116, IMG submission 148617) | Freshwater microbial communities from Lake Tanganyika, Tanzania - TA2015008 Mahale S9 surface | ecosystem: Environmental > Aquatic > Freshwater > Lake | place: Tanzania: Lake...
GGATTAAAGGAAACATTGAAAAAGTTGACTTTTCCACCTTCGGCAATACTGCCCACAAAACCATTTTCCATTACAGGCGCAATCACTGGAGGAGCAACATACCACGCACGTGGCCCCTGGGCCCCAAGAGAAATGGAAATGTCCAAAGGTTGATCCATGGCCGCTTGCCACGTCTGACCCTGGTGCTTGTACGAAAGTTTCATTAAAAATAAATTTTAGGATTCACCGGCATTCCTGATCTCCAGATCTCAAAATGCAAATGAGCGCCCAAAGATTTTTCCCAACCTGAACCCACTTGTCCCAATACCGCTTGCGCTGCAACAGCTTGTCCGGGGGCGATAAGCACTTGTTGTAGATTGGAATAAATTGATAACCAGCCCTCCGCATGTTGAAGGACCACTTGATAAGAATTTGCAGCCAAAGGCAAGACACTAATCACCCTTCCTTCTGCTATGGTCATCACTGGAGATCCCAATACCGCTGCATAATCCACGCCTGCATGACCTTTGGTAAAATTGTATTCGCCCACAACCTTTCCAACCACTGGTGCTGTAAAATCGGTTTCGGATAATTGAAAATTCTTCTTGATTTTTTTGGCTTTCATCTCCAAGTCGAACAGACTATCTTCCTGTGTCCACTCCAACTTTTTGGTTTTTAAATGCGTGGTATCCACTTTCTGATTCACCACGCCACCAGAAATGATCGTCTTGACATTTTCAAAATAAGCTTGGTTTTGAGACAGTACTTTATTCAAAGAATCCGCAGCCAATCGGGCTTCACGGGCCTGCTCACGATACTCCACGTCCACATATCCGGGAACCAAGTATACCTTAAGCGGTGTAAAGGCCACCAACAAGTAAATAATCAATCCAAATACAAACAGCAATCCTCCAAACATGACAATCAAGTTCATGGGTGTTAGAGAATAACTAAAGCGCTCCTCAAAAGTACTTTCATTCAGGACCGTCAACCTGAACTTCGACTTGAGCTTCTTTAGTAATTTCTTTCGCCTAGGACGACGTTCTCTTTTCATGGATTATTTTCAATTACCACAAATTAAAGCAGGAAAATGAAATAAATTTGGACTTTTCAGGTTTATACTAGATTTTTAAATGAGAATATCCGTTATCCCCCGTTTGCTTTTGTTCTTTTTGGGACTGGGAATTTTGGTTGTGTCCTGCACCACCAAAAGAGACGGGGTTGCATATCGTATTTATCACAATACCACCACTCACTACAACGGTCACTTTAACGCCGACCAAACCATGCTCAAGGCCGAGGCCAAAATCCTTTCCAACACCACAGAAGATTTTGATTCGATTCTCTCTGTCATCGCCCTTGGAAATGATGAAGCCGTAAAAACAGCTTACGAGGATTTTGAACGGGTGATAGAAAAAAGTGAAAAGGTCATCGCGAAGCATACCATCACAGGCGAAAAGAAAAGCAGCATCAAATGGCCAGAGTACAATCAATGGATTGATGAAAACTATGTACTAATCGGGAAGGCGCATTATTACAAGAAGAATTACAATGACGCCGAAAAGCTTTTTCAATTTGTAACCAGAAAATACACGGAGCCCAATGCCGTTGGTGTCGGATCCTCTTGGTTGGCATTGGATTTATTGGCGCAAGACGAGTTGGGCAAGGCCATTCAGCTCATGACCCGAGAGGAATTTAACCCGGTGTTGATGGAGGCCAAGAATCAAGTTTTCTACCACAGTGTTTTGGCACATCTTTATATCAAAGCGCACAAGTGGGAAAAAGCCAAAGAAGAATTAAACAAAGCCTTGGCATCAACCAAGAAAAAGAAACAACGCGCCAGATTGCACTTCATCCTGGGTCAGGTTCATGAGCAAATGGAAGAGTTTAGTTCCGCACAAACCCAATACGCCAATGTTTTAAACAGCAAGCCCCCTGTGGAATTGGATTTTCAAGCCCGCATGAAAAAAGCGTTGAGTGCATTGAGAAATGGTTCCAGTGCTTTGGTGGCCAAAACGGAGTTGCTTAAAATGTTGGAGGAATCCAAATATGCAGATTACAAAGACCAAATTTTATACACCTTAGCGCTCATGGCTGAGGAGCAAGGGGAAACCACTGAGGCCAAACAATTGTTGGCTCGATCGATCAAGGAATCCAAGAAAAATAAAAAGCAGAAAGGCAAGTCTTTTTTAATGCTCGCTGATTTGCATTTCAAAGCCAAAGAATATGTCTCTGCGCAAGCCGCCTATGACAGTACCCAAAAAATCATAGGAGACAAACATCCCCGCTACGACGAAGTCAGCGGCCGAGCCAAAAGCTTGACAGAGCTCGTGGCTTATTTGAATAAAATTGAATCTGCTGACAGTTTATTCAAACTATGCGGGATGTCCAATCAAGAGCAAATGGCTGCGATCAAAGAAATTCGACAAAAACTCATTGCCCAAGAAATTGCCAAAAGAGAAGAAGAAGCCCGATTGGCGGCAGAGAGACAAGCAGCTGCTTTGGAAAATGCCGGCACCGCAGGATTCTGGTGCTATAACAAATCCATGCGTGACAAAGGGGCACAAGAATTTTTGGATTATTGGGATGATCGACCCCTAAAAGACAATTGGAGATGGCAAGCCAAATTGGCAACCATGAATGACGTGCCTGATGAGCGGCCAGGTCAAGTAGAATCCACGGAATCCAATGCCAATAGCGCAGAAAGCGCCGTCGCAACCGAAGAAGATTTGCTCAAAAGTCTACCCTGCAAAGATTCCAAGGCAATGGAAAAAATGAGTACCGAAAGATGCGAAGCCTACTACAAAGGAGGATTGGTATACAAAGAAGATCTTAATGATGACAACGCCGCGCTCAATATCTGGGAAACCTCTTTGAAAAAAGTCGAAGAGAACTTGTACACGCCTCTGACCTATTATCAAATCTATCGCACCTGGAAAACCGCCGAAGAATTTGGCGCGCAAAAATCAAAAAGCTGTACCACCTGCTCTTCACAATATTGGGGAAATGAAATCAAAAAGAAATACCCCGGATCAGAATGGGCACGATTTGTAGATGATCCCAATGCCAAGGACGAAGAGGAGAAACGCAAGCAAGAAGAGTTAACCCAATACGAAGAGATTTATCAACTTTACGCCAAGCGCAAGTATCCAGAGGCCATGACTGCATGCAATCAGATTTTGCGTGAAGACAGCGCCAATCACCTCCTGTGCAAATACAGAATCTTACGCGCCATTTGTGTGGGATATGTTGACGCCATGGCAGGATTAACAGATCAATACCAAGAAGCCCTGCAAGCCGTGATTACAGAATGTCCCGGTAGTCCTGAATCTGAAAAAGCCAAAGAATTATTGATCCCTTTCCAACCCAAAACGGCAGAAAAAACAGAGCCTGTAAACCCATCGCCCCCATTAAATACCGAGGTAACCTACAACTTTGATGAAAATGTGGAGCACTATTTTGCCATCGAAATCCCAGTCTCTACACCCGATATCAACAGCTACAAATCCATGGTTTCTGATTACGTGCAAAAATTTTATGCCTCCAGTAAGCTTACGGTAACCGGGAACATGCTCAATACTGAAACCCAGTTGCTGATGACGAAAAGTTTCAAAAAACTGGCTGATGCTCAAGATTTTATGACTACATTCGCCAGTAATAACTCGGAGTTAAAGACTTTAAACGAAAAAGGATTTAATTTTTTCTTGGTCTCTAAACCGAATTATATACTGCTCTTTAAAGCACGTAGTTTAGACACATACAAAACCTTTTATAAACAAAACTATCCTTAAATACCTTGCTTATGGCACGCTTACCAGAAAATCCACTAGATACATCAATCAACAGAATCGTTGAAGGTACCTCTATCAAAGGTGATATTCGTTGTGAAAGTAATATCCGTATTGATGGCGTTTTTGTTGGTGATTTGATCACCAAAGGTCGCTTGGTTGTGGGTCCTAACGGAAAAATCGAAGGGAATGTAACATGCCAAAATGCCGAGTTAGAGGGTCAAATCAAAGGCAAAATTCAAGTGCAACAATTGTTGACTTTGAAATCTACGGCAAAAGTGGAAGGGGATATGGTAACCGATAAGTTGGCCATTGAGCCTGGTGCAAACTTCACTGGTTCATGTAGTATGGGAACCAAGATCAAGGACATCAAAATAGATGCTCCAGTTGAAGCCAAGGCAGTCTAATTCCAATTCTTTTTTACAATATGCTGCCATGGGAGGTCAAATGGCAGCGATCATGTTGATTTGCATTTTTTTGGGCCGATGGCTCGACAATGGAAACGGACATAGATTCACTCTATTTGGTTCTATCCTTGGCGTTGTGCTGGCGATGTATACCATGATCAAGCAGATTTTAAAACCATGAAAGCACACATCACTCCCATTGCATCCGCATTGGTTCTTTTTATCACCACTGGTCTTGCGGTACAATCCTCTTTAATCTCCATGGAAATAGGCGCGTGGGCATATGGTTACATTGGAGTATTTACTTTGATTGTATTGTTCTTCCACAACCAATTGATTCAGTCCAAAAACACCAAGTCATTTATCACGTTGTTTTTGGGCGCCATTGCAGCCAAGATGTTCATCACGTTGATTTACCTCACCATCGCGTTGTATACCCACAAAGATTGGGAAATGAATGAAAAATTGCAATTGGCTATGAGTGTTTTCATCGCCTATTTGGTCTTTACCGTGGTATTATCACGCGCTAAACCGAGTCAAAATTAAGGGTCGAAAATAAGAGACCATCGCGATAGCCAAAACGTCTACTATCCAATCCCAAATATCCGCGGAACGATCCGCCGTTAATACCCCTTGGATGACCTCCAGTAATCCTGCATATAGGACCATGGCGATCAGCAAATAATAAAAAGGAAAATTCAATTTCCACGGATATAAAATCCACAAAAAAGTAATCCCAGAAAACATCATCGCGTGCACCCACTTGTCCGCATGTAAGCCATCTAACCACCCCAAGGAATCCTCATGGGGAACATGAATCACATGGAGCAACAAAACAAAAAAGGTTGCCCATGGAGCAACCTTTCTATGTCGTAATATTCTCAACATCTCTTATAACCCCGCCTCGTAGGCAGCAGCATCCAACAGGTCGTTCAAATTAGCCTCGGGTGAAATTTTTACTTTAATCATCCAACCTGCACCATATGGATCCTCATTCACCAAAGCTGGATTGGCCTCCAACTCTGGATTCACTTCCAAAACGGTTCCTTTGATTGGCATAAACAAATCAGAAACGGTTTTCACTGCCTCAACGGTTCCAAATACAGCGTGCTCATCCAAAGATTCTCCGGCTGTCTCGATCTCAACGAAAACGATATCTCCCAATTCACCTTGAGCAAAAGCAGTGATTCCTACTGTGGCTACATCACCTTCTACACGAACCCACTCGTGATCTTTGGTGTACTTTAATTCTGCTGGATAGTTCATAAAATAATAATGTGACGTAAAAATAGAACATTATCTTCGAAATCAAATGACTTTCTGCACAAAAAGACGAATATCATAAAGCGCTTCAAATGCAAAAAAATATGGAAATATCAACAATAATCATTCTTGCCCTAGTAGGCCTATTTGCCGGAATCATTAGCGGATTTGTTGGGGTTGGCGGTGGGGTAATCATTGTCCCCGCATTGATGTACTTTCTGGGCTACAATCAACTCCAAGGACAAGGTGTAAGCTTAATGGTCTTGGCTATGCCGGTGGGTATTTTTGCCGTGATCAATTATTACAAAGCGGGAAATATCCAATTTCTTCCAGCCTTTATTATCGCCATTGGTTTTGTATTTGGTGCCTACTACGGAAGTAAATGGGCATTGGGAATAGACATTAAAAAAGTAAAAATTGCTTTCGGTGTTCTCATGTTAATCATGTCCGTCAAACTCCTGATGGATGCTCAAAAAATGAAGTCATCCTCCGATATTTCTCATCATTCAGAAAGTTCGGATTGAACATCCCGATGACGAAAGGACATAAAAAAAGGGAGTCAATCACTCCCCTTTTTATAACGTAGTAAAAATTACTTTTTACCTTTCTTTACAACTTTCTTAGCTGCTGGCTTGGCTGCCTTTACTGCTTTTTTAGCAACTGGCTTGGCCGCCTTTACTGCTTTTTTAGCAACTGGCTTGGCCGCCTTCTTAGCTGCTGGCTTGGCTTTCTTTGGTTCTTCTTTCACTTCAATTGCGCTATCCAACAATTTAGATGAAGACATATTGAACACACGAGCAATTTTCTCCAAAGTCAACAAAGTAATATTACGACCTTTCTCGATACGGTATGCGTTGGACTTGTCCAATCCTACAACATCGCCAAATACCTCAAGGGTCATTTTCTTCTTCTTGCGAAGTGCGCGAATACCTGCTCCCACCGAAGCCAAGTAAGCCTTTTCATTGAATTTTTGTGCCATTTTTGTTTTTTGTTTTCGGTTACAGTAAGCGAATTTACAAAATTTTTCCAATTAACAAAATTAATGCTCCCAACGATCTACCGCCACCGTGGCCACGGCATTGCCGATAACATTGGTTGCTGATCGGCCCATATCCAATAAATGATCCACCCCCAACAACAAAACCAGCCCCGCTTCTGGTATACCAAACGCTGAAATTGTCCCTGCTATTACCACCAACGAAGCGCGTGGTACACCCGCAATTCCTTTACTGGTAATCATTAATGTCAACAACATAGTGACCTGATCTCCCACCGACAAGTCTATGCCATATGCCTGGGCAATAAACAAACTGGCAAACGTCATATACATCATGCTCCCATCCAAATTAAAAGAATATCCCAATGGCAAAACAAAACTTACAATTCGGTTACGACACCCAAATCTCTCCAGCTGCTCCAACATTTTGGGGTAAGCGCTTTCACTTGAAGCGGTAGAAAATGCCAAAAGCAAAGGTTGCTTCAAGTGATTGACAAAGGTGGTTGTTCTTTGACGCAACATCAACCAAGCAACAAACAACAATATGACCCAAAGTAATATCAAACCCAAGTAAAACTCTCCAATAAATGTGGCGTATGTAGCCAAAACACCCATTCCCTTTTTGGCTATGATGGTGGTAATAGCTGAAAAAACCGCAAATGGCGCAACATACATAACAAAGGTGGTCACCTTCAGCATGACGTGACCAATGGCGTCCATTGCCTTGATCAAACCATCTGCTTTTTCTCCCATTGCAGCCGCTCCCACACCGAATAAAAGGGCAAATATGACAATCTGCAGTATCTCATTCTTGGCCATGGCGTCCATCAAGCTGGTGGGAAATATGTGGGTGATAAATCCTTTCAATGTGATGGCTGCATGCTCCAATCCAATGCCTGCGGCTCCATCCGGCATTTCGAGCTCCAACATTTTACCCGGTTGAAATAGATTGACCAATACCGCCCCCAATGCCAACGAAATCAGTGATGCTGTCATAAACCACAACAACGTCTTTCCACCAATCCTTCCTACGGCCTTTAAATCACCCAACTTGGCCACTCCGGCAACCAACGTGGCAAATACCAATGGCGCGATAATCATCTTAATTAGACGCAAAAAAACTTCGGTGAAAATGCTGAAAATCTCCAAAATCTTCTCCAAAGTTGGATTCATCTTGGCCTCCCGGTTGGCTGCCTTAACTACTTGCTCAGATAAACTGGATTCTGATTGGGTTTGCGCCAACTTCACCGCCGCACTGTACTTTTCCTCTGCAGTCAATGTACTGTCAGCGGCTATGGCTTTGAGTTGTGTATCCCGATTGGAGGTTTTTTGATTATCCAACAATGGAGCAACTTTACTCCACGCTTCTGCCTTGGTCAATCCAGGAGTGGCCGGAAACTGGATGTTCAACCATGCACCAACACCTATACCCAATAGCAATGCAATGAAAATCCATTGCGTCAAATTCAATTTCTTCATTCCCGTAGTGGTTTAACCCTACGAAGATAAAGGAATACACAAATCAATATGCACGCTCGTTGCGACCTTCCATGTAATTGATGAAGGCTTGATTAACAACCTTGTTTCCTCCAGGTGTAGGATAGTCTCCCGTGAAATACCAATCTCCTTTGTGATTGGGACAAGCATGATGCAATCCTTCTATCGTTTGATAGATAATTTTGACCTGTGCAGCAATATCTGGAGGGGTCAACAATTCAGCAATCTTATCGCTCAACTCGTCGGCAGAAAATGGCTCATAGACTTCTTGGACGTAGTTCTTTACTTGTTCCTTGGGTAAATGAGATTGCTCTTTGCATTTTTGATAAACCAAATCCAATAATGCGGTTGTTCCTCTTTCCTTATGCAAGGCAACACACGCCTGAAAGGCAATGAAATCACCCATCTTGGCCATGTCAATACCGTAGCAATCGGGATATCTAATTTGAGGAGCTGAAGAAACAATGATGATGGTCTTGGGTTGCAATCGATCCAAAATTCTTAGAATCGACTTTTTCAATGTGGTGCCACGTACGATTGAATCGTCAATAACCACCAAGTGATCTTGGTTGGGAATTACCGCACCATGCGTGATATCATAAACAGAGGATACCATTTCATCACGTGCAGAATCCTGGGTGATGAACGTGCGCAGCTTAACATCTTTCAATGCTATCTTCTCAATGCGCGTTCTGGTAAGTATAATTTCTTCGATTTGCTCAGCGGTTATTTGATTTCCCAACTGACTTAATTTCTCGATCTTCTTCCTATTGGCAACATCCTCTAACTCTTTGATCATGCCATAAAAAGCGGTCTCCGCTGTATTGGGAATAAATGAAAATACAGTATTGTCAATTTCATGATTCACCGCTTTTAAAATCGCGGGAACCACATTTCTTCCCAATTGCTGACGCTCAAAATAAATGTCCTTGTCGTTGCCCTTTGAAAAATAAATCCGCTCAAATGAGCAAGGTGCTGTTTTTTCAGAAACGCGAATTTCTTTCAAGCTGGTTTGTCCATCTTTTTTAATGATCAACCCTTGACCCGCTGGAATCTCCTGAATCTCTTCTGCTTGGACATGAAAGGCACTCTGAATAGGGGTGCGCTCACTGGCGACCACCACCACCTCTTCATCTTCATAAAAAAAGGCTGGTCTTATCCCATTGGGATCTCTAACAACAAATGCATCTCCATGACCAAACATTCCAGCCATCGCGTATCCACCATCCCACTCTCTGGAAGCCCTAGACAACACTCTTTGCACATCCAGGTGCTTGGCTATCAATTCTGAAATTTGAAGGTTGGAATATCCCTGGGCCTTGAATCGTTCAAAAAGAACTTGATTCTCCTCGTCCAAAAAGTGACCAATTTTCTCCAGGGCGGTTACCGTGTCCGCCTTCTCTTTGGGATGCTGACCCAACTCAACCAACAATGAAAAAAGCTCATCGACGTTGGTCAAATTAAAATTGCCGGCTAGCACCAAATTTCGCGTCATCCAGTTGTTCTGACGCAAAAAAGGATGACAGTTTTCAATGCTATTTCCACCAAAAGTGCCGTATCGCAAATGCCCCAGAAATACTTCACCTGTAAATGCAAAATGATCCTTGAGGTATGCGCTGTCTTTTAATTTATCCGGATCAGATTTCTCCAATTGTCCAAATCGAGACATCACCTTGGCAAACACATCCCGTATGGGCTGCGAATCATTGCTGCGGATTCTGCTGATGTATTTTTTTCCTGGCGCTATATCCAACTTAATGTTGGCCATACCAGCCCCATCCTGCCCACGATGGTGTTGTTTCTGCATTAACAAATACATTTTGTTAAGGCCGTAAAAAGCGGTTCCGTATTTATCGGTGTAAAACTGAAGGGGTTTCTTCAATCTCAGCAGGGCTATTCCGCACTCGTGCTTGATCGCGTCACTCATAGGGAGTGTCAAATTTTGTGTCGCAAAGATAGTTTTTAAAATGCCTTGAAAAAAAATTAATCTCTTCAGTATGGAATTTAAATGGAAAACGCATCCATTTATAAATAACCACTATGAAAACATTATTCACGCTGACTCTTTGTCTTACTCTGGGAGTAAGCTGGACACAAAACACTGGTAGCATAATAGGAACCACCTTTTCCGCTGATTCAAAAAATACCATTCCTGCTGTGGTCGTAACCATTGAAAATAGCTTGGGAGTGACCGTATACGGCATACACAGCGATGTAGATGGCCGTTACCGAATCAACGGCGTTGAGCCAGGAACATACAACGTACGTTTCAGATTTTTAGGTATGAACGACCTGCTCAAAACACAAGTGCAAGTAACCCCGGATAAAATTACTTTCGTTGATGCGATGTTGGAAGAAGAATCCAAAATGGGAAAAATACTGGTGATTGAGGAGCAAAAAATTCCATTGATTGACAAAAACGGTGGTACCCTGATCACGATCACTTCCAAAGAAATGACCCACTTGCCTTCTGCACATGGCGGGAATATTAAAAACATCGTCGCGGGAATGATTTCCGACGTAAAAACGGGAGATCGGGGAGAAGAACTCTATTTTCGCGGAAGTCGCGCCGGAAGCGTGGTGTACTATATCGATGGTGTGAAGGTGAGAGAGAACGTTCCCAACATTCCATCATCCGGCATTTCTACTATCTCTGTTTACACAGGAGGAATGCCTGCAACGTATGGTGACAGTACCGGTGGCGTGGTGGTAATCAATACCAAAAGTTATATTCAAGAATATTACAACAAGATCAATAGAAAAGATTGATAAGAAATAAAACATATGACAATATCTGGGAGGTGATTCAAACCAACCCTACCCCAGAAAATATGGGTCTATTATACCAACAGTGGGCCCATATTGTCTATGCAGTATCCTTGAAATACCTGAAAAATAAAGAAGACGCCAACGATGTTGTTTCTGATATTTTTGAAAAGCTTCTGTATCATTTCCCTGAAGAACGAATAGAAAACGGTCCTGCATGGCTACACAGCGTAACCAAATTTCATTGTCTGATGAAATTGAGAAAAGAACAAGCTGCGTTCCGACAATTGGATCAAGATCCTTGGGAAAATCCCGGGGTTCATCATATCGAACCCCAACTTGCGGCCATGGAAAATGCCATCATCCAACTTCCTGAAAAACAAAAAATCTGCATTCAAAAATTCTTCTTGCTCGACATGAGCTATCAAGAAATTGCAAAAGAAATGAATTGGACTTTTAATGAGATAAAGTCCCACATCCAAAATGGCAAACGCAACTTGAAAAACCAACTTGACCATGGAAAATAATAAATCGTCTTTGCCCCCATCAATGGAGGAAATGAAGCTTTGGCATCAAGGCACTTTTCCCAGTGGAAAAAGACACCAAGAGATCAAGCGTTGGTTTGATGAAAATAACTTTTTACAAGACGCCATGGCCGGGTTGGATTTCGATCCTGATTTTTCCGGCTTCCATCCCACACCTACTGCACCTACTGCTTCGCATAAGAGCCACTTCAAAGGTTGGATTTTGGGCTTGGTCATCGGAATGGGATGTGCCTTCTTAGCGGTAAGTTTATGGAATCCAATGGAATCTACTATTGCTCAACCTGCCAACAATTCTGCTACTCCCTCTTCCCAGCCTTCCGAACAGCCGAGCAATGAGGATCCCAAAGGGGATATTGAACAACCTTCATTCTCTACAAAATCGACCACCCCAACAAAAAATCAAAATTCAGAAAAACCAAGTGACATTCTTGAAAAAGAATCCCCTTCTAAGCCATTGGCATCTAAAAGTGGTACCGTAATTGCCAATCAAGCCACAAGATTGCCCTTAAAAAAGATAAATCTCTGCATTTACATTCAAGGTCAAGAGGTATATCCATACCGTGAGCGGAACCAAAAAGAAAACTTCAGCTTGCCCGGATTACCCGCTGATAACGGAAGATCCAAAGAAAATGAAATAACCGTGGGATACCTAGAATTTTTAGAAAGTGGCATCGTAGCTTTTCAAAATCAAGACTTGGAAACAGCGTTGGAATATTCGGAGATTATTTTAAAACAATATCCTAAGGACATCAATGCTTTGTACTTAAAAGCAAAGTGTATTTTTGCTTCAAATCGTCATCTGGCCTTAGAATACTTTCAATCCACCTTGAAATTCAATCAAGGAAGATTAAATGAAAAAGAAATCAAGGAGTATATCCGATTAAGTCAATAAAAAAAGGCGACCAATGGTCGCCTTCATTTTTATTCTACTGTCACAGACTTGGCTAAATTCCTGGGCTGATCTACGTTACAGCCTCTCATCACTGCCACATGATAGGACAGCAACTGAAACGGTATTACGGAAATCAAAGGCACCAAACTATCGTCAGACTTTGGGATTTCAATAGCGTGATCCGCCAATTCTTTCACCACTTTATCTCCCTCTGTTACGATGGCAATAATCTTTCCTTTTCTAGCCTTTACCTCTTGAATGTTGGAAACCACTTTTTCATAACTCGCCCCTTGAGTCGCAATTACAAAAACAGGCATTTCCTCGTCAATCAAGGCAATGGGACCATGCTTCATTTCAGCCGCTGGATATCCCTCAGCATGTATATATGAAATCTCCTTTAATTTCAATGCGCCTTCCAATGCAACAGGGAAGGAGTATCCTCTACCCAAATACAAAGCGTTTGTGGAATCTTTATAGATTTCAGCTATTTTCTTGACATCCTCGTTGGTCTTGAGTACCTCGGCAATTTTTTCTGGAACAGAATTCAATTCTGCCATAAGACGATTCAATCTTTCTGGCCTCATCATTCCTCTCAATTGAGCAACAGAAAGCGCCAATAAGTATAGGACAGAAACTTGTGCTGTAAATGCTTTTGTTGAAGCAACACCAATTTCAGGTCCTGCATGGGTATAAGCACCACTGTGTGTGGCTCGCGCGATGCTCGAACCCACAACATTGCAAACCCCAAATATGAAAGCGCCTGCTTCTTTGGCCAATTCGATAGCCGCCAAAGTATCCGCCGTTTCGCCACTTTGAGAAATGGCAATAACCACATCTGTAGGATAAATTACTGGATTACGGTACCTAAACTCGGAAGCGTATTCTACTTCTACAGGAATTCGGGCAAACTCCTCAAACAAATACTCAGCAACCAAACCCGCATGCCAACTGGTTCCGCATGCCACAACCAATATTCTGGTGGCTTTATTCCAACGATCGGCATGCTCATCTACCCCACTCATTTTTACAGTACCCATTCCCAAATTCATACGTCCTCGAATGGAATCGTTGATGGATCGGGGTTGTTCATGAATCTCTTTCAACATGAAAGAATCATATCCCCCCTTTTCTATGGCCTCCAACTTCATTTCCAACTCCTGAACATAAGGATCTTTATTTTGATTGGAGATGGTCACGATCTTCAAGCCATCGGTTCTATCCAAGCGAGCAATCTCTTCATCCTCCAAATACACCACATTGCGGGTATACTCAATGATGGGTGTGGCATCTGAAGCGATGTAAAACTCATTGTCCTTTCCAACTCCAATTACCAGTGGACTCGACTTACGCGCAGCAATCATCTGATGGGGGTTGCTTTTATCCAAGATCACAATGGCATATGCGCCAATGACTTCTGACAAAGCAATACGAACGGCATCAAACAAATTAGCCCCCGTCTTGTCTCTTATATCTTCAATAAAGTGAACCAAAACCTCGGTATCGGTATCGCTTTTGAAAACGTGTCCACGATTGATTAATTCTGATTTCAATGAGGCATAGTTCTCAATGATCCCGTTGTGAATCAAAACCAAAGTTCCATCATTAGAAGCATGTGGGTGAGCGTTGACATCATTGGGGGGACCATGGGTAGCCCAACGCGTATGTCCAATTCCCACATTTCCGCTTTTGTCTTGCATGCCCACTGCCTCTTCCAAATCTGAAACCTTTCCCTTACATTTAAACAAGCTAAAAGCACCATTATGAATCATGGCAACACCTGCACTATCGTAACCACGATACTCCAAGCGTTTAAGACCTTTAATTAAAATATCATAAGCGGGGCGATCCCCCAAATATCCTACAATTCCACACATAATTTTTTCTCCTTATTCAGCGAATGTAACAATAAGACGCGTATTTTCCGAAGGGTTGGCCGGATTGAAAAGGGGGCCATGAGCCACCACTCGCTTTACACTCACGCCGGAGGTTCCTCCAATCAAGTGCAACGACGAAGGTGAAATATCTCCAGTCATCAAACGCTGTACGTATCTGGTAATATTAAATTTATATCGTCGTGTGCTGCTATTGTATGTACCTCCGATGGATTGTGAAACTTCATCCGGTAAGATTTTCAATTCCCCTTCGTCATTTTCATAACGCAAATACAAAACATCAAACGCTTTGTATGCCGCGTCATATTCTACCGGAATGATTAATTCAGCTTTATTGATGACTTTATTCCCTGCCTTCAAGTCCATTAAGGTTGGCAAATCAATGATTGCCTTTACCCCTCCTCCACTTTGAACGTAATAATACTCATCGCCATTGACAGGAGCCGTTTTTACATTGGCCAATGCCGTATTTTGATATCGATGCTCAAAATAATTGTATCGAGCACAATCCGTATTCACCACCAAATCAAATAACAAAGTATCCGGTGTCGTCCCAGACAAATCTCGATAGTAAATAGTGATTTTGGTCGTTGGATCGATCAAGTCATAACGCATTACTGCGTCATATCTCCCCCTGGATTCAATGCAAACCCCTTTGAAATAAGATAAAAATGCAGCCTGTGAATCCAATACACTGGGGTCTGCAGGATGGATG
>Ga0194116_10005022_pt1 | contig 14740 bp, 10 predicted proteins | sample TA2MahsurfametaG_4_FD_148617 | JGI IMG/M metagenome (GOLD analysis project Ga0194116, IMG submission 148617) | Freshwater microbial communities from Lake Tanganyika, Tanzania - TA2015008 Mahale S9 surface | ecosystem: Environmental > Aquatic > Freshwater > Lake | place: Tanzania: Lake...
AACTATTAACAATACAGCCACTACTACCTATACCTTTACACCAACAGCCGGTCAATGTGCGAATACTGCGACAATGAGTGTAACGGTGAACCCATTAACAACACCAACATTCACTCAAGTAGCACCAATTTGCTCAGGTGGAACATTTACTCTTCCATTAACATCTAATGACGGAATTAGTGGTACTTGGACGCCAACTATTAACAATACAGCCACTACTACCTATACCTTTACACCAACAGCCGGTCAATGTGCGAATACTGCGACAATGAGTGTAACGGTGAATGCATTAACAACCCCAACCTTCACCCAAGTTGCTCCAATTTGTTCGGGTGGAACATTTACTCTTCCATTAACATCTAATGACGGAATTAGTGGTACTTGGACGCCAACTATTAACAATACAGCCACTACTACCTATACCTTTACACCAACAGCCGGTCAATGTGCGAATACTGCGACAATGAGTGTAACGGTGAACCCATTAACAACACCAACATTCACTCAAGTTGTTCCAATTTGTTCGGGTGGAACATTTACTCTTCCATTAACATCTAATGACGGAATTAGTGGTACTTGGACGCCAACTATTAACAATACAGCCACTACCACCTATACCTTTACACCAACAGCCGGTCAATGTGCGAATACTGCGACAATGAGTGTAACGGTGAATGCATTAACAACCCCAACCTTTACCCAAGTTGCTCCAATTTGCACGGGTGGAACATTTACTTTGCCAACAACCTCAACAAATGGTATAACCGGAACGTGGTCACCGGCCATAAATAATACATCTACTACCACCTATACTTTTACACCAACAGCTGGACAATGCGCGAATACTACGACAATGAGTGTAACGGTGAATCCATTAACCACTCCGACGTTTACCCAACTTGGGCCATTTTGTCAAGGTAGCACAGCAACTGCATTTTCAAATTCCTCCTTGGAGGGAATTAATGGTGTTTGGGGTCCACCAGGAATTAATACGGGAACCATCGGGACAACTACATATATTTTTGTTCCTAACACAGGACAATGTGCAGTTAACCAATCCATGGCCATTACTGTGAATCCTTTACTAACACCTATATTTAGTCAGCAGTCACCAATTTGTATCGGAGATAATTTTATTTTGCCGGTACAGTCTATTAACGGAGTTAACGGAACATGGTCTCCTGCTATAAACAATAATGCAACAACGACTTACACATTTACTCCAACAATTGGTCAATGTGCGACAACGCAAACGATGACTGTTGTTGTTGGTCCTCCATCATCACCGACATTCAATCCAATTGGACCTCTATGTGTTGGTAATTCTTTCGGTCTTCCTTTAAATTCTCTTGAAGGATTCACAGGAACATGGTCTCCAGCTCTGAATAACCAGACTACTACAACCTACACTTTTACTCCTAATACTGGCCAATGTGCTTTGACAGGTTCATTAGAGGTAATTATTAACCCAAACCCAACGATTCAAATAAATGAATCTCCAGAAATTTGTGAGGGTCAATCAACGACATTAACTACTTCTACCTCAGCAACTGGTGGAACCTATTCATGGCAGCCGGGAGGACAAACCTCTAACCAGATAACAGTTTCTCCAACTACCACAACTACATATACAGTGAGTTACACGTTAAATGGCTGCACAAGTTCTTTAACTTTAGCAGTTGTTACGGTTAATCCAAATATCCCTGTGGATGCGGGGGCGAATGTTTCAGTTTGTCAAGGCGGGCAAGTTACTTTGACTGCTACAGGAACTACTAACAATGTTTGGTCAGGAGGAATTTCAGATGGAGTGGCATTTTCTCCAATTCAAACCACGACTTATTACGTAACGGGAACGAGTGCATCTGGTTGTATTACCACTGACTCAGTAATTGTGACAGTGAATAATAATCCAACAATTAATGCAGGGACTCCTCTAACGGTATGTATTGGAGATCAAATTGTCCTGCAGGGAAGTGGGGCAGGAACAAATGGAACCTATACTTGGAGTAACGGAGTAATCGATGGACAACCTTTCACTGTTAATGGGACACTAACATATACTTTAACAGGAACAGACGCTAATGGCTGTGAGGGAACTGCAACAGTACTAGTCACCGGATTACCTATTCCTGTTGCACAATTCACGGCTAATCCAACAATAGGAGACATTCCGTTAACTGTAAATTTTTCAAATACTAGTCAAAATGCAACTGATTATTCATGGAACTTTGGAAATGGAGAAGTTTCAATTGTACAAAATTTAAACAATCAACAATCAGTTTACACAACTTTTGGGGAATACACAGTCTGGTTGGTTGCCTCTAATGGCATTTGTGCAGATTCTATGTCAGCAATCATTACTGCCACTGCAAATCCTTGGATCTTTGTTCCTAATGTATTTACGCCGAACGGGGATGATGCCAATGAAATGTGGATGATTGATACGAAAAACATGGAAACAATTGATTTGATAATTGTAAATCGTTGGGGTAACTTAATGACAAAAATTGAAGATTTAAATGGCGGTTGGGATGGAAAAACATCGGATGGATCAGATGCCACCGATGGAACGTATTTTTATAAGTATACAGCCAAGGCATTGAATGGAGAGGAATTCTCAGGTCATGGATTTTTAACCTTGATAAGGTAATTTATCAGGAGGTAAAATAAGTGTTTAATAGAGATAAATTTTATAATTCTCTTGGTTTAAACTGTAAGTCTCAAAAATCAACTAATAAAGAAAACGGTCGGAAATTTTTCGGCCGTTTTTAATTTTTTTGAGTCAGAATCGCACTCAACCGTCAAATTTGTTGAAAAGTAATTCATGCCTTCAACATCCATTGAATCGTACTTTGTAATTTTGAAAAAATTGCTTTTTTATGCTTAAAATTGGCGTTATTGGTGTTGGGCATTTAGGTAAGATCCATGTCAGATTATTAAAGGACCTGAATAATTATTTTGATTTGGTCGGTTTTTACGATTCAAACGAGCAAACGGCAAAGCAGATTTCTGACGAATTTGGAATTACTTATTTTCGATCGCCAAAAGAATTGATTAATGCAGTCGATTGTGTTGATGTGGTCACACCTACGCTATCCCATTTTGAGCACGTAAGTGATGCAATAAAAATGAGAAAGCATGTTTTTGTTGAAAAACCTTTGGCAGAAACTATGGATGAGGCTAAAAAGTTGGTTGCACTTTGCCACGAAGCAGACGTGAAAGTTCAGGTCGGTCATGTTGAACGATTTAATCCGGCATTTCAGGCAGCTATTCCTTATTTCAATTCTCCCATGTTTATTGAAACACATCGTTTGGCTCAGTTTAATCCGAGAGGTACAGATGTTCCAGTTGTTTTAGATTTAATGATTCATGATTTGGATGTAATACTTAGTGTAGTAAAATCAAGGGTTAAAAAAGTATCAGCATCGGGAGTGGCAGTTGTTAGTGATTCACATGATATGACAAATGCGCGCCTAGAATTTGAGAATGGTTGTGTTGCGAATTTAACTGCTTCTCGTATTTCGTTGAAGAATATGCGAAAATCTCGTTTCTTTCAGAAGGATGCATACATAAGTGTAGATTTTCTTTCGAAAGAATTGGAAGTTGTTCGTATGCAGGACGTGGAAGGGGAACCGGATCCATTTGATATTGTGCTTGAATTGGGAAAGGATAACAAGAAAAAGAAAATTTTGATTGACAAACCTGAATTACAAGAGGTTAATGCAATCAAGGAGGAGCTTAAGTCATTTTATGATTCAATAAAGAATAATTCCATACCAAAGGTTTCTATTGAAAATGGTTTTGAGGCAATGGATGTAGCGCATGAAATTCTCAAAAAATTACAATAGCCCCCAAGAATAATTAACAATAATTTTAATTACAATACGTTTCATTTGTATGTCAAGAATTTTGTTTTTTTTGTCAATTTTATTCTTAATTGGATGCGTTAAGAACAACCCTGACCCATCTTGGTTAGAGGTCAATGAATGGACTTTGCAATCAAATGGCAGTCTATCTGGTCAAGAAGGTGAATTGACCCATAATTTCTCAGAAGCATGGGTATACGTCAATGATGAAATAATTGGTGTATTTGAGGTTCCATTTAAGATTCCGATACTGAAATCAGGGGCTGTAAACATTAAAATTTATCCAGCTGTGAAAAATAATGGTATTGCTGCTACCAAAAAAATATATCCCTTTGTGGAGGTTTTTGAGGTAAATGCTGAGCTCAAAGAAAATCAAACACTTACGTTAAATCCTATCACAAAATATAAATCCATTACTCAGTTTTGGATTGAAGATTTTGAGGATCCGCTAAACGTTAAAATTGATGTAGACCAGAACACTTCTGCAATTTTGACAACTCCAACATCTAATCAGAATTTGGAGCCTTTCAATGGAAATTTTTACGGTAAAATAAATTTGAATGCTACAGATTCTTCTTGGATTGCCTCAACTAGAGATCAATTGGCAATCCAAAAAGGTAGAGAAGCTTATTTGGAAATAGATTACTACAATACAAACTCATTGCTTACTGGTGTATTGTATGTAAATCCGGATAATACCACAACAAATAATCCTCATATTACTATTACTCCTCAAGACATTAGTTCAATTCGTTGGAAAAAAATTTACATCGATTTAAAAGAACTAATTGGCTATTCTCCGAATGGATCAAATATTCTTCAATCATTGATAGCTACATTGGACGAAGGGAAAACTGAGGGGGAAATCAGAATTGATAATATTAAAGTAGTCTATTTTAATTGATGAAAACTAAAGGCTGGAAATTTATACTTATTCTTTCTGACCTGGCTTCTGCTATTACCTCATGGATTTGCTTTTTCTATCTTAGACAAGAATGGATAGAAAAAAAAGAATTTAACACAGATTCTAATTTTTTTATCGGTCTTTTTATTTTACCTCTGTTTTGGTTCTTATTTTATTTTATTCAAGGGACATATCACGATGTTCGTAGGCATTTTCGAATAAAAATATTCAATTTTACAATCGTTGCATCCATTTTGGGTGCAATACTTCTTTTTTTTACTCTGATTCTTGATGACAATGTAAAATCCTATCGCGACTACTACCAGCTTTTTCTTTTACTTTTTGGGATCCATTTTTTGATGACTCTTACACCTCGTTTGTTAATTGTTACATTTTTGATCAGCAAAATAAGAACAAAAGGAGAGGGATTTAAGACACTGGTAATTGGTGGAAATGAGAAAGCTTTGGAACTTTATCAAGAAATTTCTTCTCATCCAAAGAATGTAAACGAATTTGTGGGATTTGTCAATGTAAATGGGAAAGATAAATTATTGGATTCATTCATTCCTTATTTGGGACACGAAAAGGATTTGGAAAATATACTTAAAGAGACTCCGGTTGAGGAGGTCATCATTGCCATTGAAGCGACTGAACATGACCGTTTGAAAAATATTTTATTGAGAGTAGATGATGGTTTCAAAAGGATAAAATTATTGCCTGATACGTTTGAAATTTTATCTGGATCAATTAAAATGACCAACATTTTTGGTGTAGCCTTAGTAGAATTAATTCCTGACCCAATGCCCTATTGGCAGCAGGCTGTGAAGCGAATAACAGATCTAATTGTCTCATTAATTGCTATTTTGATCTTAATTCCGTTTTACTTGTTTTCAGCAATAGGAGTTAAATTATCGAGTCCCGGACCAATTCTTTTTTTTCAGGAACGAATTGGAATCAATGGTCGTGTTTTTAAAATTGTAAAATTTCGAACAATGTATTTGAACGCAGAAAGCGCTGGACCTCAACTTTCTTCCGAAAATGATCCACGAATCACGAAAATTGGACGTTTCATGCGAAAAACGCGACTTGATGAATTCCCTCAGTTTTTTAATGTATTAAACGGAGACATGTCGCTCGTTGGGCCTCGTCCTGAAAGGCAATTTTACATCGATCAAATTTTGATAAAAGAGCCGCAATACCTCCAACTTACAAGGGTTCGGCCAGGAATTACCTCATGGGGTCAAGTGAAATATGGCTATGCAGAAAACGTAGAACAAATGCTTCAAAGAATGAAATATGATTTGATTTATTTGAAAAACAGAAGCCTTGCGCTTGATTTTAAAATCATGCTTTATACCGTATTTATTGTATTAAAGGCAAAAGGAAAATAAATATTCTTGGAAATTAAAGAAAGATTGGTATCTTTGCACCCCAATTAATAAATTATTAACCGAGGTTTCGTACCTCAAATTATAAACAAAAAGTATGGCAACAAAAATTAGATTACAAAGACATGGAAAGAAAGGAAAACCTTTTTTTCATTTAGTAGCTGCGGATAGTCGCGCTAAAAGAGATGGTAAATTTATCGAGAAATTAGGAACCTACAATCCAACCGCAAACCCTGCGATTATCGATATCGATTTTGAAAACACATTGAAGTGGGTTCAAACAGGTGCTGAAATGACGAACACTGCAAGAGCTATTCTTTCATACAAAGGCGTTCTTTATAAAAATCACCTTTTAAATGGTGTTAAAAAAGGTGCGCTTACAGTTGAGCAAGTAGAGGAACGATTCACAAAGTGGGTCGCAGATAAGGATTCGAAGGTTCAAAATAAAAAAGATGGTCTTGCGAAAAATGCAGCTGCAGAGAAAATAGCAAAACAGAAAGCTGAAGAACAAGCAAATGCAGCTAAGGCTGCTGAAATTGCTGCAAAAAATGCTCCAGAAGTCGAAGAGCAACCTGCTGTTGAAGAAACGCAAGTTGAAGAGCAGTCTTCTGAAGAAACAACTTCTGATGAAGTAAATACTGATGAAACAACGACTGAAGAAACTTCGGAATCTGAAACGCCAGAAGATTCTCCAGCTGCAGAATCAACAGAAGAAGAATCAGCTGAATAAAATATGAATTTTGAGGGATATTTTTACCTCGGAAAAATTGCGAAACTTCACGGATATAAAGGTGAAGTTTCGCTGTTTTTAGACGTTACCAATCCATCGGATTACAATAGGCTTGAGCGAATTTTTGTTGACGTTGATGGAGTTTTAATTCCTTTTTTTATTGATCAATTAAAACCTAAAAATAAAGGTTTTATGGCGGTAAAGTTTCAAGATGTAAATGACGAAAACGCCGCTAAAAAACTTCTGAAAAAATCTATTTATCTTCCTGACAACGAGCTTTCAGAACTTGATGAAACTAGTTTTTACGATCATGAAATTTCAGGTTTTAAAGTATATGATCATGTCAAAGGATTTATCGGTATAGCTGATACAGTAATTGATCTTGTGTCTAATCCCTTGATGCGTATTGAATTCGAAAACAAAGAAATTCTTATTCCTATTTTTGAAGGCCTTATTTCAAAGGTTGACCGTAACAATAAAGAATTACATATTCAAGCGCCTGATGGTTTGATTGATTTGTATATTTCGTAACATCACATTTGATTTTAATCCAAGTCTGTTATAAAAATTTGCGGTTTTAACTTTTCTTATCTTTTTTTAAACATCTGTTTAAAATAGTTGTTTAATTTAACAACGTTTTATGAAAAAAGACAATTCTACCGAACAAAAAATCAAGGATGCGGCAAGAGCAGTGTTCATTGCTAAGGGATTTTCAGGTTGCTCCACGCGAGAAATTGCAAAAGTAGCTGGAATGAATTTCGCACTTGTTAACTACTATTTTCGTTCGAAGTCACAACTTTTTCAATTGATTTTCAACGCTGCAATGGAAGATTTTACCAATACAATGGTGGAAGTCTTTAGCAGGGATTTGACTTTGCCTGAAAAAATGAAAATCTTAATTGAAAAGGAGTACGAATTTTTATCTCAACACCCAGAGTTGCCTTCTTTTATTATTCAAGAAACCAACCGAGAATCTGAAATTGCTCACGATAATTTAGGATTTTTCCAAAAGATTTCTAATACAGGTATTTTTCAACAGTGCTTGGAGGCACAGCAAAAAGGAGAAATGCGCGAAATAAATATTTTCAATTTAACTCTTTTGATTTTATCGAATTGTCATTATCCTTTTATGAGTCGAAATATGTTAAAAGGAATGCTCAAATTGGAGGACGCTCAACTCATTCCAAATATTGAAATCCATAAAAAACATGTTTCAGATTTATTAATAGCTTATTTGTTTCCTAAAATTTCAAACAATGAAGAATAAATTATTTTCACTACTATTGATTTTGTTTGCTTTTCTGCTCGATTTTATTTCCTTCTCTCAAAAGATAGATTTGAATACATGTTTGAAAATGGCAGACACTGCAAGTTTAGCAATTAGAAATGCTCGTTTGGATTTGGAAATAAACAAGGAGCAAAGTGGGTCGTTTCTTTCCTCCCGTTTACCGCAATTGAATTTTAACGCGGATTACAAATACAATGCGAAAATTCCTGGTCAAGTTGTTCCAGCTGCTTTTTTTGGCGGTCAACCTGGCACATACTCAACGGTTCAATTTGGTGTTCCATTTGTTTTTAGTAATACCTTACAATTATCCCAAATATTATTCAATTCTCAACTAAATTATGGCCTTGAAGCCATAAAAATAAATCGGGAAATCGTTAAGTTGCAAGGTGAAATGACCATTCAAGATATTCGATATCAAGTTTCTAATACGTATTTTCTAATTCAAACACTTAACAAACAGATTGATTTCGTTGATAGCAACTTATTGAATACGAATCGATTGCTCCAAAATATGGAGAATATGGTTAAACAAGGACTTGTCATTCAAACGGAAGCGGATAAAATTAAAATCAACGAACTAGGACTTGAAAATACGAAAGCGACGCTTCTTGTCAACAAAGAACAATTGATTTCATTGTTGAAAATATTAATTGGTTACCCGAAAGAGAAAGAATTAGTGGTTGAAACAGATAAACTAATTGAAAAAACTATCTTGATTAATAACGAATCCAAAAATTACTTAGCACTAAACCTTATCGAGTGGCAGAAAAAAATGAACTTGGAAGAGAAGAAAGGAATCATGATGGGATATTTACCCAATCTTGCCTTATACGCTGCATACAATTACAATGTGAATCTAAAACCAGAAGACGATTTTAGAAAAGGAATTGATGGAGCTTTCATTGGTTTGCGATTGGATTGGAATTTATTTGATGGATTAGATAAGTATCATAAGTATAAAATGAATGCTTTTAACAAGGAAAAATATCAAAATCAGTATGATTTACTTCAGCAACAACTTGATTTAGCTGCGGAAAATAATAAGAAGCAAATTGAATTGAAGTCCAAATCATTGGAGTTGACAAAAGAACAGTTGGTGTTAGCTGAAAATGTTTATCGCAATGCAAATTTAAAGTTTCAACAGGGCTTGATTAGTTCAAATGATCTCATTTTGGCAGATAATGGTTTGCAGCAAGCTCAAACAAATGTTGTGTCGGCATACATTCAATTAAGACAAGCAGAATTAGAATATTTAAAATCAATAGGTAACCTTAAATAAAATGAAAAGAGTAATTACAATTTCAGTCATCGTGGTTGTATTAATCGTTCTAACCGCGATAAAACTTAAGTCGAACAAGAAAGCAGTAGAGGAGAAACTCTATATTCGTGATTCTACAGAAGCAATTTTGGTAGCAACAACTTCACCCGATTTGCATTCATTCGAAAAATCCCTTTCATTTCTCGGTGTATTTGATGCATTGCATCAAAATAATGTTGCATCTGATGGCTCTGGTAAACTGATTAAGTTGTTTGTTGAAGAAGGGGATATTGTAAAAGCAGGTCAAACGATTGCAAAATTGGATGATGAAATGGTTTTGCTGCAAATTCAAAATGTACAACTGAATATTGAACAATTGAAAAATGACAATGCTCGCTTTTCTGCACTTAAAAAAGAAAATGTGGTTTCGAATACTGAGGCAGAGAAAGTGGAATTGGGTTTGAAATCCGCCGAGGTTCAATTGAAGCAATTACAAAAACAACTTCGCTCCACCTCAATTGTCGCACCTTTTAGCGGAGTGGTTAGTAAAAAATTGGTTGATTTAGGTTCAATGGTTATGCCCGGAACACCTATTATAGAATTAACTGATGTATCGTCTCTCAAATTAACTGTTTCAGTTCCGGAACGAGATGTTTTAAAATTTTCGAAAGGTCAGAAGGTTGTTGCGAAAGCTGATGTGTATGGAGATAGAGATTTTAACGGAACTATAACGAACATTGCCGTGCAAGCAGACGCATCTCATAATTTTAAAGTTCAATCAACCGTTCTTAATTCAAATGAAAATAAGTTGATGGCCGGAATGTATGGCTCTGTTTCATTGAATAATTCAAAAAGTACAACCGCACTTTCTGTCCCAAGAAAAGCTTTAATTGGTTCTTCAAAAAGTCCTAAGGTTTATGTAGTTAGAGGTGGAAAGGCACGCTTGGTTTCCTTTAATGCAGGAACCTCCGATGGTGAATTCATTGAAGTAGTTTCAGGATTGACAGCAAATGATAAAGTTGTAGTCAAAGGCCAAGTAAACTTGCAAGATAATTCAAACGTGAAAATCGCAAAATAAGAAATTATGACACTGACCGAATTATCGATCAAACGCCCGTCGTTTATTATTGTTGTTTTTACTATTCTCATTGGTGGAGGATTACTTTGTTACAATCAATTGAGTTATGAGCTTTTACCCGATTTCTCTCCGCCGATTTTAACCATTACGACAACTTATCCTGGAGCTTCACCCGCAACTGTTGAAAGTCAGGTTTCAAAACCATTGGAAGACGCACTAAGTGGATTGGAAAACATTAGTGAGGTAACTTGTTTTTCTTTAGATAATGCTTCTGTCGTTCTATTGGAATTCAAAGCATCAGCCAACATTGATAATGCTTTAGAAGATTGCCAACGAAAAATAAATAATGTTCAAAATTCACTGCCTGACGGAGCCAAAACTCCTGTAGTAGCGAAGATTGAGCCTAATGCATCACCCGTTTTACAAGTTAGTGCTGTCGCTTCCAAAATGGAGGATCGTGAATTTATGCAACTGATGGACGATGAAATCATTCCGCAAATCAAACAAACCAAAGGTGTTGCTGAAGTTCAAGTAATTGGGGGGGAAAACCGAGCATTTCGCGTGAATGTTGACAAAGATAAAATACGTCGCTATGGTCTTTCTTTAAATACGATTAATCAGGCAATTGCAGGTGCCAACGTCGAATTCCCTACAGGGAAGGTAAAAGATGCTAGCGAACAAATGACCGTTCGATTAGCCGGAAAATTTTCTTCCGTAAAGGAGTTGGAAAACTTGATTATTTTCTCCCGTGGAACTTCGCCGGTGCGATTAGGTGATGTTGCGGAAGTAATTGATGCCATTGAAGATCAAACAACTGTTTGTCGCTTAAATGGCGTAAATGGTGTTGGAATGCGAATTAAAAAGCAGAGTGATGCGAATGCTGTGGATATGTCAACTGCAACGAAGGACAAATTCAAAGATCTTGAGAAGAAATATGAAAAAGAAGGTCTAAAATTTACAGTCGCAACAGATACGTCTATTCCAACAATAGATTCGGTAGATGCGGTAATTCATGATCTAGAACTCGCGGTAATTCTCGTCGCTGCGGTAATGTTACTTTTCTTGCATAGTTTGAGAAATGCGTTTATCGTTTTGATTTCTATTCCAGCTTCTTTGATTTCAACGTTTATTGCAATGTATTTATTTGGTTATACGCTTAACTTGATGACCTTGCTTGCGATGTCATTGGTAATTGGAATTCTAGTTGATGACTCTATCGTTGTATTGGAAAATATCTATCGCCATTTGCAAATGGGTAAACATCGCCGAGTTGCTGCCCTCGAAGGAAGAAATGAAATTGGATTCACTGCTCTAGCAATCACATTGGTTGACGTAGTGGTATTCTCTCCAGTTGTTTTTATAGAAGGTACAATTTCGGATATTTTACATCAGTTTTCAATTGTAGTTGTCGTCTCAACGCTAATGTCCTTATTCGTTTGTTTCACGCTGACTCCTTGGCTGGCCTCGCGCTTTGCAAAGGAAACAAAGTTGAATCCAAAAAATCCATTTCAAGCCTTTTTACTATGGTTTGAAAGACGACTTACCATTTTTACAGAACAATATGTAAAATTAGTAGGGTGGACCTTGCGACATAAAATTGTTACCACGCTGATTATTTTCGGAATATTTGCAAGTACAATAGCGATTATGTCCTTGGGAATCGTGGGACAAGAATTTGTAGCGCAAGGAGATCAAGGGAAATTTATGATCAAATTGAAATATGATAAAAGCACTACTTTCCAAGAAAACAATTCAACAACACTTAAAATTGAACAATTACTACTAGCTCAAAACGAAATTGTTGATATCGTTTTTGCAAATGTCGGAGGACCAAGTTCAGGAATGGGTGCAGCATCTTTTGGTTCTGAGAATAGATCGGAGTTAACTGTAAAAATGAAACCGGGTATGCAGAAGAAATTCCCAACCATTCAATACATGACGGCGATTCGAAAAAAAATTGAAGATAAATACCCAGGAATAGAGGTGAAGGCAATCAACATCGGAATGGTGGAATCCGAAGAAGCTCCAATAGAAATCTTCTTGTCTTCAGATGACAGCGAACTTTTAATGAAAGAGGCTAAACGATTGAAAGAGATGATTTTAAACATTCCTGGAGCGAAAGACCCGACGATTTCGACTGAGGATATATCTCCTGAAGTCCGTATTGATTTAGATCGGGAGAAGATGGGACAATTGGGTCTACCAATCGCAATTATTGGAATTCAGTTACAAAATGCGCTTACCGGAAATACGGATGCGCAATTCGATGAAAAAGGTCAGGAATACGATATTCGTGTGATGATGGATCCGAATGATCGAAAAAATGTGGACGATTTGAATAGTCTGACATTTGCAGCGAATGATGGTAAACAAGTTCGATTGAGTGAATTTGCCAAAGTAACTGTTGACAATGCCGCAGGATCACTTGAACGAAAGAATCGAATCTCAAATACAACACTTCGATGTTATGTATTGGGCACAGCTGCCGGAAATGTATCATCAGCAATAGAAACTTATTTAAAAAAGAATCCATTGGATCCAAATGTGCGGATGCTTTGGGGTGGAGAAGTAAAACGTCAAAAAGAATCAATGGGAGCTTTGGGAACTGCTATGGGAATTGGTTTTATACTCGTTTATTTAATCATGGTGGCGCTTTACGACAATTTTATTTATCCGTTCGTTGTTATTTTCTCGATTCCAGTTGCTTTGATTGGAGCATTATTAGCCTTAAATCTAAGCTCGTCTAATATGGGGATTTTTACAATGCTTGGAATGTTGATGTTACTCGGTCTAGTCGCCAAAAATGCAATTTTGATTGTCGATTTCACCAATCATTTAAAGGAAAAAGGACTTTCGACTTATAATGCACTATTGGAATCCGTCAGTGAAAGGATGCGTCCAATTTTAATGACTACAATCGCAATGGTAATTGGTATGATTCCAATTGCAATAGCTGAAGGTTCTGGAGCAGAATGGAAAAATGGACTGGCCTGGATTCTAATCGGTGGATTAACGAGCTCCATGTTTCTAACAATCATTGTTGTACCAATGATTTACTATGTTGTCGATCGAATTCAGGATAAGTTAAGGCCAAAGAATAAAATTCAGACAGATAACAGACTAGATTAAGTATTTTTTGGAAAATTTTGAGATGGTTTTTTTACAAAATGATAATTCAAGAATAGATTAGAATTATTAAAAATAAGTTGAATCTTGTTGTTATAAAATAGTTGAAACTTCGTATTGTAGATAATCTCTAATTTTTTCAATTATGTCTGGTTTATTTGATTCTCCTTTTTTCAATTCTTTAGTATTCAAGAAATTACTTACCTATTCGCGAATATTTTCATTAGTTATTTTTGGTTTAGGTTCAATTTCTATTGTGGCGCACTTGTTGTTTTCTTCTCCACGGATCCCTGGTGATCTGATTTTTTTTGAAGTTGGATTGATGACATTCTCAGTTTATTTTATATATTCTATTTTTAAGGCAGGATTAAATCTTTTTGAGCGTTTATTTTATGGGTGGTTTTGTATATTCATGATAAGTATTATTTTCTCAATAATGCATTGGCCAGGAACTAATTTTCTTCTGGTTTTAAATTTTGTTGGATTAGTAGGGTTATTAGTTGTTTCCATTTTTAAAAGACAAGCTAAAATTCATTTTCCAACTGAGGATGCTGTGCTCGTCTTTTCGATTCTAGTAACAGTAATTATCTTCCTTTTTTTAACTCCTAAAATGATGGAGAAATATAGAAAACTTGAGGAGGCTTATGAAAGAGGTGAGAAGATAGAAATCAATAAATGAGTTTAATGATGACTACATTTTCAATTTGTTCTTTTTCATACAACGATTAAATGAATTCAAAAAAAATATTCCTTGCTTTAAACAGGGAAATATTTAGCGGTGAAAATCCAAATCGAAGGGTTTTGTCGAAAGACGAAACCCTTATTTTTAATTATCGTTCAGGAATTAGCACGGCAATAAGACAAGAAAATAGGGCTAAGGAATTACCATTTTTTGTGGCACTTAATAACCTTTATTCAGGAACAAATTTCCCCCTTTTAACGAATTCAGGAACATTACTTTTGTTTCGTAAATTCAATTTAAATCATCATGTTTTTAATTGTTTGGAATATTCTTTCAAAGCATTGAGAACGCAAGATTTCGCAAATGATCCTAAGTTTTGGGAACACTATTTACATTTTTTTAGTCTGAATACTCGAGATG
>Ga0194116_10005023_pt1 | contig 14738 bp, 4 predicted proteins | sample TA2MahsurfametaG_4_FD_148617 | JGI IMG/M metagenome (GOLD analysis project Ga0194116, IMG submission 148617) | Freshwater microbial communities from Lake Tanganyika, Tanzania - TA2015008 Mahale S9 surface | ecosystem: Environmental > Aquatic > Freshwater > Lake | place: Tanzania: Lake Tanganyika...
CCCAATCCCCAATCCCCAATCCCCAATCCCCAATCCCCAATCCCCAAAATGTATTTAAAAAAATCCATAATTAGAAATTATTTTAAGTAAAATTTAAATTTATTATTTATAATTCTCCTTTTAACTTAAGAAATTCAATTTTAAATTAAATTAATTAAGAAAATAATTTTTATAGAGTTATTAAAATGAGCAGATATACAAATAATTATACTGATGAAAGATTTGCTAAATTATCAGAAAAGATATCAAAGCTTCAAAATGTAGAAGTTAAAACACCTAGTAAAATAGTCGATATTGAAAGTCGTATTGATAATTTGCAAATGGAATCACTTAGAAATTTAAAAGATCTAGAATTTAAAATGAAATATTTAGAAGATGAATTATTATACATTACTAAAATTCTAGAGGACAGTATTTATTCAAAGAATACTTTAAGAAATAAAATTAATAATGAGATAAAAGAAGCAGAGAATAAAATAAAAGCTATGTTCGATCAAGAAAGAGAAAGCATACTTCAAACAAATTTAGAAATTTTTAGAAATTTTGAAAATGAATATTTAAGAATGCAAGAAACCAATAAGAAAGAAAAATTGAATATAAATTCGTATATTCAAAATTTAAGAGATGTAATTGACTCAGACATAAATAAACTCAAATCTGATACTAATATCTTAAAAGAAGAGAGATTGCAAAAATTTTCGTTAATAGTTAATAATATGAAAGATGAATTTAAATATTTGAATGATTTAGTAAGTTTTATTTTAATTTTTATATTCTAGCAGAACAATCACAAGCTGAAATTTGTGAAAATTCAAATGTAGATGTAATAGATGATATGATAAAGAATTTAAAGCTTCAGATTGAATTGCAAAGAGAAAAAAGGTAACATTCTATTATAAAATCGAAAATTTTAATTGAAATTTGAATTTTATTTTTAATTATAGAAATAAATTCGAGGAAAGTATTTTGCAAACCATTGATGAAACTTGTAAAAAATTAACAAAATTTATTCAAGAAGATAATTATAATGATGGAGAATAATTATTTATAGTTTTGTAATTACTTTTATTTAAGGGTTGATTCGTAAAATTTATATTTTTAATAATATTATTCATAATTTTTTATAAATATTCTAAACTCCATAAATAATCCTTTAAATAAACAAAATTTATTAATTCTGATTTAAGGTTTTTGAAAATCCAAATGAAAAAGGGATTATGAAAAACTATTTATAATAATTTGTTAAAAAACTACAATAAATTTGCTTGTTTGAATTTTGTCGACTAATTAAAATTTAAAATTAAATCATAATTAATTAGCTTAATGAAGATCAAATATAACAATTTTAGGTTTTTTTTGAAAAAAAATAAATATTTCATCAAGATATTAATAATTCGTTTTTATTTATAAAAAAGACTAATTAATTTTTTTACACATACAATTAATTCATATCAAATTTAATAAAAATCTTAAAACTTCAAATTCTTAAATAATTAAATTTCAAAATTTAGTAAATAATCCATATTCTCATTAAAATTATTGTTTGAGAGCCAAAAACATAGCAACTCCTGCTCTAACCCAAACTGTCTCTTCTAAATTTGTTGGTAACTCAACAAATAAAACAAAATTGGTTGAATGACCAGTAGTTGAAAGTGTTCCTTGTCTGCTCAGCACTTTGTATAAAGGACATTGATATATTCCCTTTAAATTAAATAATTTTTTTAAAATAAAAAAAATAAATAATTTTTTACTGTTTCAGGAACTTTTCGATTTGCAACTGGAATCATATGGATTAATGGAACTTCAGTGTACAATTCTCTATTTTTCGAATAATCTAATTTATGAGAATTATAATTCCATCTAGCACCTTCAAGATACATTCCATAAACAAAGCATCCGTCTTCTGGTTTTTCAAATACCCTCTCTGGGACTAATAAATCATTAATTTTGAATTCAAATGAAAGTAAATCAATTTCAACTTTATATTTTCTTGCAAAGTTTTGTAAAGTTCCTGTCAAGAAAGCCTGAGGGAAAGAGAATTCTAAAAATTATAAAAATAAATCATCAGAAAAATAATAGTAATTATTATTTTAATAAAAATATAAATTACTTGGTAAACAAAAAGCTTTTGGGGTTCCTTTTTCAATCCATTCATTAAAGAATATAATTCTCTCTTTTAAATCAAGCAACCAACTCATAAGAGGTTTAAGAGACAAAAATCCTAATTTAATCCAGATTTGTGGAACTTGGTTATTATAAAGAGAAGTCGCAATTCTTTCCATATCATCGCTCATGACAATTTTGCCAGACAAAGCTTTTTTAAGTGTTTTAATATGTTTCTTCATCAAATTTAGTAAGACATTATATCTAATAACTTCTTGAATTAAAACAGTATTCATAGATTCATTATAATCGGTTCTATATTTCGAGAAAACATCTTCATAATCGAATGCAGGAGGAGTATCTTTTTCAATAACAATTAGCAATTCTTTAATTGATTGCTCTATTGATTTTCCTGATCCAGAAGATGTTCTTGGCTGCATTCCCAAAACAGTCTCCAATAAAATACTTGCATCATTTTGAGCTGTAGTTATTTCTGCATTATCATGTAATCCAAATACTTCTGGAGAAGTAATCAAGGGTAATCCTTTAATATATTCTAAATAGTCTGATTTCGCTCCAGGTTTTGGACAATAATATAAACCACTTTGAGAAAATTTAAACTCATCATAATTAAGAACATTTGGATTTATATAAGAAGAGAATATTGTTCTAATTAATCTTTGGTCTTTATCATCAGTAATCCTTCCTCCATAATTTATTTCAGCACCCAAATAATTTAAAACTTTATATGGTACATTTTCATACTCTTCTAAGAAATTTTTTAATTGTTTTCTTGATACGATTAAATCTTCATTTGTAAAATCGTATTTAACATTCCAGCCTATTGGTCCGAATTTTCTTCGATCTTGAACTATAGCATGGAAGAAACAAAGTGAGAAAAAGAATGACTTAAATAATTCTGGTTTTGTACAATTATCCAAATCTTCATCTCTTATATTATTAAATTGCCTAGTTAAATTTAATTTAAGTCCTTTAGGTGGTTCCATTGTAATCTTTATAGAGAGTTTTGAAATATTAATTGAAAAATGAGGAGAACTCATAGATGTAAGCCATAATCTGAAATTTGAATCTATAGTGTTATTACTTTGAAGTTGTTCAATAACATCTTCCAATTTAGGAAGAAAAGATAAAGATAAATGACAATTTTGCAGGATTATCCAACCACCTTTTAATTTAACATCCTCAATTTTGCTTAATGCTATTTTATCCATACTTTTACCTAAAGATACAAACTCTATTTTTCTTCCATAAGATTCAGCTAAGGATTTTAAATCGTTAATTGGATCGGATCCTGTGGATAAAACAAATAATAGAGGAATTGTATAATTAGTTTCTTTGAAACTAGCATTTAAATCAAATGGAGGTGGTTCTGTAAATTCCTTTCCAATTGAAACTTCAACAAAATTGATAAACATATTAATTAACTTATCATTTCTAATTGCCTTAACAACAATTAATTTTTGAAAATCTGTTAATTTATTATTCCAAGGTTCTGGTAAAGGAGTTACTTCATTTTTTGGAGATTCGTATAAAATTTTAAACTTATCATGATTTTTCATAAAGAATTCTTCAATACCATCAAAATTAGGATGTAATTTAGACATTCCATGCATTTGGGAATAAAAGTTTCTCCAATCAGTGGTTGATATCCATTTAGTAGGATTATCAGGCAAATTAAATTCCATATCTCCTGAAGGACCAGCTAATAAAAATCTTAATTCCATTGGAGTTATTTTTTCATCTCCAAATTCTCCCATTAAAATTTTAACTCCCATAACGAAACTAAATAAAATTTTATCTTTTTCAAATAAACTTCTACAAGTATTATCATAAAAATCTTTGGAAAATCTTTTATTTATATCAATAATACGTTTTTGTATATCATCACAAGGTGCTAAATTTCTTACAGTATTTTCAAATAAACGCTTAAAATGTATTAAAGAATATTGATACATTGGATCAATAAAGGATAAATCAAGTAAAATGAAGAAAAGAATAGATGCTCGTAATGCTGAAGGTCTATAAAGCTCTCTTTTAATATCTATTTCCTTGCCAGTTTTTTCTGATAATATTAATTTTTCTCCAATTTCCTTTGACTTAGTTTTCGCTTCTGTTAAAATATCAATCAAATCTGATGTTTTTAATGTCTCTTCAATATTATCTTTATTTTTAGATAAATTGTCTAAAATTTTATCTTCTATATCTTTCAAAATTTCCTGTGATTTGAAATTTTCTTCAAGAATTTTATTTTTATTTTCTTCTAATTCTGGCATTTCTATCTTTACAAGTTCTGAAAGCATTTGATCTTCTAAACCAAATGGTGTAATTGCGAAATTTATTATGGTAATCTTTGCGAAAGTTTCAGGTGAATAATGAGGATTGGAAAGTGTAGTTATCATAAAAAGTTTAAACTCTTCATTATAAGGTATTAATTTATCACCTATTTTAATTTCACAATAATTTCCTCTTTTTATTTTTTGCTGAAGTAATATTGGCTCTAAACTTGTATCTAAATGAGTTCCAACATTATCAAGTAAAATCCATTGTCCAAATTTAACCCCAGAAATAACTTGATCAATCATTTTTGGATCAGAATATTTTACAGATATAAAAGAAGTCTCTTTAACAGAATGCCCATATTTTTTGAGGAAAATACTCGCTTGATTTTGAGGATCTATCATTAATGGCCATTTTCTTGTCCTAAACATAATAATACCATTCTCTATAGATAGATTATCATTTGGAAGTAAATTCAAATTCCATTTTCTTGTTTGTAATTTTTCTTCCATAACAAATCTCAATGAAGCATTTGAACTTTTCAAAATTCCTTCTTCATCTAATTTATTTTTCCATGATTCCTCCATTTTAGATCTATATTTAGCTGTAAATGCACCTGAATATGCAATCATTGCAGCACCAATAAGACAATCTCCAACAATCAAAGCAGAATATTTTTTCATTGTTTCGACGTTTTCTCCCCATCTTTGCTTTTCACCTGATAATAATCCAACTAAAGCCTTTGCTCTTTCTAGTTTGGTTTGATTTTCTGCAAGTTCAAAAGCTAAATCATTTTTTTCTTTTACTTTTTCATTATAAGTTTTTTCAAGTTTGCTTGCTTTTTCTTCTGCATTTCTTAATTGATCTTCTGCTTTTTTTAATTTTTCGTCAACTATAACTTTGTCTTTTGAAGCTTTTTCAGCTTCTTTTTTTTTCGGATCAACAATATTTATTGAATTATAACAAAAATCAGCCATTGCAAGTACAAACTCAAAACAAGCCACAATTGCTCCTGCTGCTTTTTCGGCAAAATCTTTATCAATTTTATTTTCCTCTATAAACTCTTTAGCCATATTCACTTTATATAAATCATCAGTTTTTAATTTTTCTCTAACCTCTTCTTTTTTAAAATCGTAGAAATAACCCTTAAAATCAGCAACACTAGTTATCAATAGATCATTTTTGGCTGCTTGTAAAATATTTAGAGCTAATGGATTTTTATGATCACCAGTCTGAGTAAAATTTGCTTTTTTATTTTTATATCCATTTCCAGTTTTAAATATGAGCAACATCTCCAATAATTTTTCCATCTTATTTGAGCAATTTGATAATCTACCAATTGAAAGTAAAGCTGCGTCTTCAATATTCTCAATTTTTGATAAGGATTTTTGAAGTTGTTCTTCAGCTTTAGATAATTCTCTTTGACAAATTTCATTAATTTCTGTTATCTTTTTATTTAATTCTTCTGCATTTTTCTTCTCTTCTGTAGCAACTTCTTTAACTTTATCTGCTTCTTCTTTCTGGGCTGAGAGTACAATTATATATTCATTTACTTCAATAGTGGTTTTTTCAAGTTTTGGTTGTTTTTCTTTAATTTCTTTTTCTATATTTTCTATTTTTTTACCAGCAAAATCCAATACAGTCAATCCCATTTCTAGTCTATTAATGTTAAATTCGTTATATTTTCTTTTGTTTTCCAAAATATTCTTAAATAAAAGTAAAAATTCTAAAAATGAGGTTGGAGTTAAATAATTATATCTTCTCAGTTCATTAAGAAAATCTTTTGATAAATGTTCAACACTTTTATGAATATATTTAATAGAACTTATAACAGGAATTAATTTATCTCCAAGCCTCAAATCATAAGATTCTATACTGTCTTTGGCAACACTTTGTAAAGCTTCATCAGGCCATTCAGTAAACCAATCTATAGTACAACAATTTACTAAAGAGGGGAACATTCTGATTCTTGTAGTAAATTCTTCACTCATAGGGCTCATAGCAAACATCAAATGAATATTAGCCCTTACACGTGATAAATAAACATTAAAAATGTTAGTTGGTGTTTCTGGAAGTCCTCGACGAGAACATTCACTTTTACAAGCTGATTTTATTTCATCCATATCATCTGCTTTATAAATTTCTGGGACATCTCCACTATTTAAGCAATTATTTAAATCTTCTAAAATATTTTCATTGAAAATTTGAGTATCACAAATTAAAAAACAAATAGGTTTTTCTTTGAGTCCAGCTTCTTTCAAACAATCTTTTAAATTTTTTTTAAAATCATTCATTGTATATCCTTTATTTACTTCAATTTGGAAGCATTCATATCCATTAATAAAAGTGCTCAATCTTGCTAATGATTGTCTACCTGAACCTCCAACTCCTAAAAGTAATGCATGTCCTTGGGTTTGACGAATAATTCTACATATTCTCGCAACATGGTCACAAGCATCCAAAAACATAACCAATCTCATCGGTTTTCCTTTACTTTCTTCATTATAATTATTTAAGTTTTCCTCTATTTTAGTTATGAATTGCTTTACATTTGTTACCTGAACATAAGGCTTGTCGGATCCCATAATAAAGTCACAGAATATAATTTTTTCAACATTATAAAATTCGGGTTTGTCCACTTGGAATTCATTAAAGACATTATTATCCATAAGATCTTTTAGCCATTTTCGATCTTCATCACAAATTAATCTATCTCCAAAGGCTCTTGTCATTTCATGAACCCATAATCGTAAAACATCTATTTTTTGATTAGTATATTTTGAAGGTGCACTACAAACACCTTGTAAGGCTTTTGCCATATCTCTTAAATTAAATAAATAATGTGAATTTTTTGGAGTTGGTAAAAGTGTTGATTTTATTTCTTTATATAAAGTAATTGAAGAATTGACTAAATTAGGAATTGTGTCTTTTACTGCTTCTGAAAATCTATTGAGGAAATGAGTAACTTTTCTCATAAAGATTGCTTTTATGCTTGCATCAGATAACTCAGTATAGGTTATTAAATTGAAATGACGCATAAATCTATTAGATAATTGAGATCTTGATCCTCCTGGAGGTCCCATAGCTCCAGCAAATAAAATATCAACAATATTCATAAATGGTCTTTCTTTATCTTTTAAATCATACCAGCCTTCATAATCCAGCCATTGTCTTAAAATTTCTATAGGTGGTTGAGCGTCATATTTTTCTTTTTTGGGCATATTTAAATCATCAACAAAAATAATCATAGTTTTGTTATTTTCTGGTCCATATTTAACTCTACTTCTTTTTTTTACTTTTCCGTCAATGGTATCTTGAGTTTGATTTGCACTTGTTTGTGCAGAAAAATTCAGTATCAAATTTACAAACTTTTCGGGTAGGCCTTTTGAAAGAATATCAATCATATTTACAGTTTTTCCAGTACCAGTAGGACCGCTAGTTATTACATGTTTATTATTTAATAATAAGAGTTTAACAATATAGGTATATCTAACAGAATCAATAGTTGGAATCATTATATCAGTAAATAAAGCTCTTGCTTCAATTGATGGATAAGAAAGTAACTTTTCCCAATTATTCCATTGATCATTTTCTGCATCATATATATAATCATAAACTAGACCTTCCTCAGGTATTTTTAAATCTGGATTATCAATATTTTCTCTAAGTAAAGAAGATCTTACATGTTCATTGAATTTTATTCGTCCTTCTTCATTTGTAGTAATTCCTATAGTCCATATAAGAGCAAAGAAAAATACATGAGCAAGAGATTTGTATAAAATTTCAATATCAAATTCAGAAACTTTGACATTTTCCTTTTCTCTATATTTTTCAAATAAACAATCAAGCATTCTCATAAGTGAATGAGCAAGCATATTATTTGTTGTTGGACAAGTTTCTTTTAGCTTTTTTCTTATAAGCCTAATAGATTCTTCCAAATTATTATAAAATAACGCTTTTAATCGAGCTTGAACATTATAAGCAAGATTTGGTCTTATTAAAGAAGGTGGAATAGTATTTAACCAAGAATCAACTATTGGAAGTAAACCCAAAGCATCAGGTTCCATATAAACCATACCACATCTAGAAACTGTAGCTGGTGAAGCATGGAGTAAATCTTCAACTTCAAACATCATACAAATATTTTCATTTAGAGTAATAATCGCTGAAGAAGTCAAGCATAATTTTCTAGAATCATCCAAAACTGAGTTCATATCTTCAATCCAAAGAGTGTCAACTGGTCCATCCAAGATAATCCAGTATTTTATCTTCCCAGTTGTATCACCATTTATTTTTATAATATTGAGAGGAATAATTCCATTTGACCATTCCATCGTATTTTTGTCCTGTTCGCAATAGAGTTGTTCTTTTCTTATTGATTTAGGATTTATAACAACAGTTTCAGTTGTTAAAAATTTTTGTCCATCATCTAAATCACTGATAGATTTTCTTAAAACATTCCAATTATTTGATTTTCCTCCTCCACTAGGACCAACTATCATAAGCCCATGACGAACTTGAATAGTATCGTAAAGTTGAATAATTTTTTGAACAAATGGTTCTTGAGGTTGTAAGTTTCTTTCAATGCAATTTTCTTTTATTTTATTTATTAAATTATCTAAATCAGATTTTGGTCTTTCCGTAGTTGGGAAAAGATCTTTAATAATGTTTTTAAATAGTGGAATATCTTCTTTAAGGAACTTGGGTACATTAACATCTTCAAGTGCTCTTAAAAGAAGCTTGTCTTCTGGAACATCTGGTCCTCCTCTTTTTAATTTCTTAGCTGCATATAAGACTGATTTTACGGATCTCATTCCAAAATCATAATGTGATTGAGAAGAAAGTTGTTCAGAGGATAATTTAAAAGTAGAGACAATCTTTTTAGCCATATCTTTTGCCATAAGATATCCAGATGAATATAAATATACTTCTGAAATCAAACGATAATCAGGAACCATCATAGCCATTGGTCTAAAAAGTGCTTGTAAATTATCAGGCAAAGCACTTCTCCCTTCATAATCTGGATTCATAGTAATAAAAACGCAAAAAGTGGGAAGAATTTTAATTTGTGATTTCTCAAATATAATCTCTTTTTCTCCTTTTTCTTTTGCTCCAAAAAGCTGATTTAATTGTTGTGCAATAACAGAAAGAACTTCTACATTAATACGATTGAACTCATCAAAACATATCCATGAACCACAACAGGCAAGCCCTTTGAAGAATTTAGCAATAATATTGAAATCAATTTGCTCTGAACAATTATAAACTATACAATGCTTTGCAATTGCTTTTGCCAAATCTTTTGTAGATTCAGTTTTTCCTGTACCTGCAGGACCAGCAGGTGCACCACCCATATTCATTTTGAGAGCTCCCATTAAAGTTAAGTAACATTTATCAGTTAATGGAGTAATAACCAAAATTTCTTGATTACCCATATATTCATAACCATAAGGGAAACTAGTTTGAATACTTTTAATTTGACAATTATTATTTTCCCAATAATATCTTAACTGTTTAATCCATTCAAAACTAAACATATCTTGAATATTATTTTCATGTAATCCCAATGTAACTTCTTTATTATGGACTTCATTTGTAATTAAATTACTTACTGTAATCGAATTTATTCTATTTAGAGAACCACGCATAAGTGTGACAAGGAAATTAATTCTTTCTTGGATAACATTAACATAGCTTTTTACATCCTTTTTCATCAAAGCATTTTCAACTCCTTCTGTCCAGAAGACTTGTTGAGAATGTAATATTGATTGCCCACTGTGTGAAAATATCCATTCATTTTTGGGAGTTGTTGCATGATATTCAATAGCTTTCTCTAAACAAAATTTTACTGTTTCAAACATTTTACATTCTAAATCAAGCATCCAAACTTCAACATTTTTTCCGTGTATTAAAATTGGCTCTCGAAGAGTTAATGATTCTTGTAATTGTGATAAAATTTTTGTAATTAATTTATCATCTTTCAATTCAATAAAATGGATGTTATCAAAAATCTTTTTAAGATTGTCTTTTATTTTATTAAGATCTTTAGTTTGAGAAATGATTTCAATTAAATCTTCTTGAGAAATAAAATAAAAACGAGGGAAAATTGTTTTCTTTTTATCAATATAGTCATTTAATCCTCTTTCAACTTCTTCTAATAAATTATTTGAAATTTGTATTATTTCAGTTAAATTTTCTTTATTACAAAAATGCTTAACATTTAAATTTTCTTTTAATTGCTTAACTAAATCTCTCCAAGTTTCATTTACAGTTTTAAATTTCTTTGCTTCTGCTGGAATACTTCTATGAATATCACTTGAATCAAATATAGGTTGTAATTGCATCCATTTTTTCTGGAATCTTTTCCACTCCTCTAAAATTATAGATATATTCAACAGAGAATTGTACCATTCGCTTATTTGCTCCGCAAAAACTCCTTTAAATTGAGACATCTCTAATTGTTGAACTTCTAAAACATCTTCGTCCAATACTGTATATATATCTCCCCAACCTCCTACAGTGAATGTTCCTGTATTTCTATAAGGAATTAGTATAAAGTTAACATTTTTCCATTTTTCTTCAAGAGTTTTAATTTTAATTTCAATTTGATGTTCTCTAAAAGCTTTATCAGCAATTTCTTCTGTTTTATTCAAAATTTCTTGATTAAGATCAGAAGACATTATAATATCATTCAAACTCATGCTTTCAATATTAGTACAATCAATTCCAGTTTTTTCTTTTAATTCAATCCAATGCCTTTCTTCCATTCCTTCTGTTGTTAAATGCACTGCTAGATTCGCTATAGGTTTAAATTCTTCTGCACGTTTTTTAATTTCTTCTGCTGTTGCAATTATTTTATTGAAATTTCCATCTCTTTCTTTAAGTTTTCTAATAGATACATTGAGCCATTTCAACACATTATCGTTCATATTTTTCACTTCTTCTCCATTAAGAGTTTTTAGATTAGTTCCAAGATAAGATCTGGATTTATTTAAGAAAGAATCAATATTTGTCCAAATTTGATAAAATGGTTCAAATTCTTTATACATATCGGCTATTCCAGAGTAGTTTGTTTGTTCTATGTTAAAATAAGTCTCTCTTAAATTGTACAATTTGGCTTTTTCCTTTGAATCTGAGAATGTTGACTCTAGATTTCTTGCTAGTTGAGCGGCTTCATGTAAATTATTAATACTATCAAAACCAAAGAAAATTTTAGAATTTTTTTCAATTGTGACCATTTCCTCTTTTAATTTTGCTTGACTCTCTAATAAATCATCTTCAAATCTTTTTCTTAACTTTGAAAGTGAAGATTTAATTGAATGAATAGAATTTAAAATTTCAGTAGGTGGTGCTACAACCATCATCCATCTTGTTCTCAAATCACTTGAGCTTGTTTTTATCTGGAAATCATCTAAAATCTTATAAATATTCATGCAGGCTTCAATATCTATTTTCAAATTATCCAAAAGATTAGGAACTTCTTCGATGTTTTTTTCTATTTGAACTAATTCATCTATTGTTTGGCAAGTTTTTGCAATATCTTTTTTTATATCATCACAAGCTTTGTGAATTGTATTTCTTAAATCTCTAGCTTTATTAGTAAGAATCTCAATTTCCAAATCATAAATCTTATCAAAAATATTTAGTAAATATTCTCGAATGTCCTTGCAATTAATTAAAAAGTAAGAAACATGAATTTCTGGATAAATTTCTTGTAAGATTTTATCTTTTAATTTTTGAGTACGTATAATGTCATCTTTAATTTTATAAACAATATTAGGATCATTGCCCTCTTCACCAAGAAATTTTTTATTTACATATGTTTCAGGTACAATTTCAAGATATTCTTTATATTGTTGGAAACTAGCTAAGAATTTATCTAAAGGTTCTTTTCCCAACAAAAGTGAATTAGATAATCTCTCATACAACTGCGTAACCCAATCGAATTCTTCACTTAGATTTTCAAAATTGGTAATATCTTGATAATATAAATCATCATCTTTAGGTATTGCCAAAATATTAAGGGCTGGCTTTGGGGCTTCAGCTTGTTTTGTATTTTTATCATTATTTTCATTTGCATTATTATTTCCTTCTATAGTTTCTTTTTTATCCGCCTCATTTGATGAATTTCCAGCAGGATTTTGATTTTCATTATCAATTTTGATTATTCTGTTTTTATCTCTATATAAAACATCATAATATTTTGTGTTGAAAATTCCAGAAGCTGACTTTTGCTGTTGGAATGAAATTATAGCTATGTTCTTAATTTTATCTAAACCTTCATCAAAAAGTTTTTTAATATCAGTAATGAGTTCTTCTATTTTGTAATTATATTCAAATTCGTTGTCACGATATTTTAGGGATATATGAAAAATAGGGAATTTATGTAATTCTTCTTCACTTTGCTCATAATCAATGATATCTAAAGTAGTATTTAAATCTTGATCGGGAGTATCAGTTATTCTATGAAAAGCACATGATTCATCCAATATGACTTTGGTTTTAGAAATGTTTATGATTTTTTTAAAGTAATCACCATTAAAATTATTTTCAACTGAATTGGTATTTCGCACCTTTACTTCAACAGGGATTAAATTTTCAAAGAAATGTACAAATCTTATCAAGCTATTGCATACAACATTGAATAAAGAATCTTTGATCATTAAGTTTATTAAAGAAACAAAATTTTTTGTTTTAAGTTCATTAATTTTTGTCATAAGTGAATCCATATATTTTTCTTTTCTTTTTTCTTCATCAAAAACTGCTTTGCGCTTTTTATCAATTTTATTTACAATAAAATCAATTTCGAATTCAGAATTTTCACTATTCTGTTTAACTGAAGAATCTTTTAGCATTTTTTTGACAGCGCCAATAATTTCATTTTCGAATGTTGCTTTAAATCTATTGAATTGTCTCTTTTGTTCTTTTCTAAAATCATCTACTCTAAAAGTTGCATTTATGTCCACTTTATAGATATTCATTTTAATTCCTGCGTTATGACATTTAAGTTTAATATTTTGGGTAATGTCTACTAAATTCTTTTTACATAAAACAAATTTAGTTTTAAAGGCTTTGACCATATCCTTCATATTATAAATATAGACTTTTTCCATGGCTTTATCGGGAACTGGAGCTTTTGGTTCAGGTTCTAATTTTAGATTTCCATAATTAAGTTCAGCAGTCTTTTTTTTAAAATAAAGCTCATCAAAAATTATTTTATTCAAGCATGTTATATAAGATTGATTAATTTTATCAAGTTCTTGTTCTGCTTCTTCACTGATAAGAGAAAAGTCTTTTAAAGAAGAAACTTTGTTTACAATTTTTTGTATGCGCATATCAGGTAAGCCATTAATATCATATTTAGGAATATTTGAGATGAAAAAATTATATTTAATTTTATTATCTGCCATATCTCTTAATTTTAATGCAGAAACTAGTCGAGAACTGAATACAAAAGGATTTTCTGCATCGAATAAAATATATATTTTAGGTTTAGTAAAAGGCATTTTTTCGTTATCATCAGTATATCCAGTAAAAACATCATTTACAGAATCATAAGAAGTTACAATTACTTTTTTCCAAATTCCCAATTTTTTCTGTTTATCTATGAATAATCCAGTAGCCATTAGCTTAAGTTGTTTCCCACTAGCTGAATCAATAGCTTTTGTTAACCATAATTGATTAGGATAAATGTCATAAATTTTATCATCGAAATGTTTTAAGTCTAAAGTACTTCTGTTAAAATCTCTGTTAGAAAAATCTACTCCTTCTTTTTTGAGTAATTCTTCTATTTTTGTATTATGAAATAGCATACGAACTTTATCAATCATTGCTGCACGGGTTATTCTTCTAGGAATTTGCTCAAAAGGTTCGTTGACTTTCGGATCCAAATTCATTATTCCATCACGTTTTTTGTAATAATCTGGAATAATAACTTTTTTTGTTTTTTTTACAGCAAAGCCGTATCTATTAACGAATTGGCTTGTCTAATTAATTTATTTTTAATAATTATTTTCAATTTAAATTTTTAATCTTATATTGTTCTTGTTAAATTTATAATTAATAAAAAAGTTTTAAATAAGAATTTATAGAGAAGTATTACCTGTTGAGTGGACCAAGACATGCCTTCATTATTTTGTTTTGTTATTTTTTCATCAGATTCAATTTTTTCTTTATTTTCAAGAGTTTCACCATTATTCATTAAAATAATTATTATTTTTTTATTAATTAAATTTATGGTATTTTAATTATTATTTTAAATCAATCGAATACTCTTCAAAAATTATAATTTGAATGGGTTGGAAAAAAAACAATATTGCTTAAAAATTGGGGATTGG
>Ga0194116_10005024_pt1 | contig 14737 bp, 19 predicted proteins | sample TA2MahsurfametaG_4_FD_148617 | JGI IMG/M metagenome (GOLD analysis project Ga0194116, IMG submission 148617) | Freshwater microbial communities from Lake Tanganyika, Tanzania - TA2015008 Mahale S9 surface | ecosystem: Environmental > Aquatic > Freshwater > Lake | place: Tanzania: Lake...
ACACTCTTTTAATCCTAAACGTACTTTTTTCGACAATGTTTTTTGATGTCGGTCAGATTGCGAAGAAATAGCAACATGGAAAAACACCATGATAAGAGCCTGGCAAATTAACAATACAATCATTTGATAAAGAAGGGACTGATCCCAAGTAGGATTATTGGTATTCATGAAATACTTAACTTGAGCTTTAATTGTTGAACTGCCCCACCAGCCAGCAGCATAAGTTGCTAAATTTGCTGCTAACGAAAAAATACTATAAAGCCGTGGTGAATCTTTATGTCCTGTGATTTCAATAATCACTCCCCAACAAAGCATATTCAGCATAATCGAGGACCACATTTCAGCTGCAACGTAAAAAATAGTGATATACCAACTATTTAACAAGCTAATTAACTCATGTTGTCCAGAGAAATGCAGATGAAATGCTTCTTGATATGGTAAAACACAGAATGTCAAAATAGAAAAGATTAACGCAAAAACCGCATTCATAATGAAGAATGTTTTTCTTTGACCAACAGTAGTCTGAATTTTTATAGCAAACCATGTAAACACAATTGCCGCGGGCATAATCCCGAAAATTTTCAAATATGATAAAGCTTGACTTGGGAGTGTCGGGTCAGCTAATAAAATCGTTATTTTTAATGTTCGAAGAATGCTATAGACAAAAGAGACTAGAAAAAGAACAATAATCATCAATATTGTCTGCTTTTGCTCTTTTTGCTCAACTGGCCAGAAAAACCATTTTATTTTTTCTATTAAATTCATAATGATATGTCGTTCTTGAATTATTTAAGCACTTTCAATAATGTACCATATTTCTCAACAAATCCCAATCATTTTGCACGTAAAAATATCCAATTCCACTGCACTCGTATACGATCAGGTGGCTATACAAAAATAGCATGTTTGCGAAGATGTGTTAGTCTACACTCAATGCTGCAAAGAATTTTTCAATATGCAAAAACGCTCTCCAATTATCCTTTCAGGCTTTATTTTCGCTATCTTACTTCCTATCTCATTAGCATGGATTGCTATTTTTATGCTTCATTCTGAACGATGGACTCCAATTTTCTATGCACATGGTCAACTTGCCACCCCAGGCCATAGAATGCACATGCACGGATATGCAGATCAGTGGACAATTTGGATTATTAACGACTCTCTAACAGACTCATCATCCCAAGAATTAAATGCATCATGGTCAACTGAAATTGAAAAAATACCTGGATTTTTCGAGCAACATCTCATCAAAACAGAGCATATTGCCTTAAATGAATGTCCCATCGATATTCAAAATTATTTCTCAAAAACAGATACAAATCCTACTCATCCTGCCCTTGCAATTAGCGACCCTGATGGGTATTTAGCACTCACTTTCATAGACGAATCCGATCCACATCATGTCCTGGCCGATCTGAAAACTCTCTTGAAATTTAAATCTGCACGCAAACCACCGACGCCTGATTCAACCGATTGTGCAAAAGCATAAACATTTTTAGTAATAGGATTGCCCTCATGAATAAACCCTCATTTTCCTGGACTATTATGATATTTTGGACACTATGTGTCATTACATTGGGCGCTTATACTCGTCTTTCTGATGCAGGACTTGGATGTCCAGACTGGCCAACGTGCTATGGTCAATGGTTTTTAGAGGCCAATGCAGCTTCGGATTTATCACACTCTGATTGGATAAAAGGCTGGATTGAAATGATTCATCGATACCTTGCCGGATCGCTCGGCCTTTTTGTATTTTTTATCACTTACCAAGCTTGGGTCCGTCAAGAAATTCAATTTAAAACAGTAATGATTTTTTGGGGATTAATTATTTTTCAAGCATTATTAGGAATGTGGACTGTTACTCTCAAACTCAATCCAATCATTGTATCCGCACACCTTTTAGGAGGATTACTTTTGCTTATTGGAGCTGTCATTTGTAACACAACCCCTGAATCACGAACCTCCGCACAACAAAAAAACCTCATTTTAATCAGATGGGTATGTGTAATATACACTCTTCAAATTTTATTAGGAGCCTGGGTCAGTACAAATTACGCTGGCTTAAGTTGTGCAAACCCATGGACATGCCAGCCCATGCATTGGTCTGGATTGCTCGATGCATCTAAAAATCTGTTCACCCCAGATAGCAACCCTCTACTGATATATTCGACCACGCAGAAAGCATTGATTCAATTTATTCATCGAATCAATGCAATTATTTTAGGATATGCTCTGTTTTACACACGTCATTGTTTTTGGAAAACCAACGATCCTTTACGTGCAACACTTGATGCTGCATGCCTTTTATACATTGTACAACTTATGATTGGAATATTGCTCGTTGCTTTATACTTGCCGTTTACAATTGCATTAATGCACAATATATTTGCCGCCTTACTTGCTATTCCTATTATGTCTGCGATAGCCTCTTTTTATGGGTCATCTAAGATTTCCATTCAATCAAAATGATGTTGCGCGCTTTTATTATCCTCACAAAACCCAAAGTGCTTATGCTTATGATGCTCACAACATTCGCAGGCATTATCCTCGCACCAACACCATATCCATCTACGATCACAATTCTTCTCATTATTTTTGGACAAGCTTGTATTGCCGGATCGGGCGCTGTTTTAAATCATATATTCGATAGAGTGGCTGATGCGAAAATGTCGCGAACAAATCAACGCCCTCTAGTCAAGAAATCTGTTCCAATCAACCACGCATATTTATTTGCACTTGCTCTTTGGATTGTTGGATCTATTTTAACGTTAATATCTGCAAATCAATTAACTTGGCTGTTAACCACTGCTGGTGCAATTGGTTATGCCGTAATCTATACATGCTTTTTAAAAACAGCTACCCCACAAAATATTGCTCTTGGAGGCCTCTCTGGCGCAATACCACCATTACTTGGCTGGGTAGCTTGCACAAACTCTATAGATCCAGGCGCACTACTGTTGTCAGCAATTATTTTTGCATGGACCCCTGCTCATTTTTGGGCACTTTCAATTGGAAAAAAATCAGATTATGAAAAAGCCAATATTCCGATGCTTCCGGTCACTCATGGTATAAAAATAACAAGTTATTTTATTATCAGTTATACAATTCTTCTTATTCCGCTATGCCTATTAGTTTGGCTCACAGGAATGTGTTCAATTGTTTATGCAATACTTTCTTGCGCTTTAAATATTTGGTATCTGTACATTAACTTAAAACTTGTATATGAACCTGAAAAATATGCTATGCGTAGTTTTTACCTATCCATTAGCTATCTTTATCTATTATTTTTCATCATGATTAGCGACCATCTTTATAGGAGATTTTTATGACAAATGTTGGACGCACTATTGGCGGGATCGTGCTTTTCATGAGCGCTATGTTGCTTGGCGTATTGATTAAATCACGACAATACACACCAACTCCTGAGCCTGTTATGCAACTCAAAACAGGAATTATTTTTCGCAACACAGAAACATTACCTCCACTCACTTTTACCGATCAGGCTGGTCTGAATTGGACGCCAAAAAAAATATATGGAAAATGGTCTCTATTTTTTTTTGGCTACTCTCAGTGCCCTTCATTTTGCCCTGAAATTCTAGAAAAAATGGACTTAATTGGAAAAAATTTCAGCAGCAACGAACTCGAATGCTTGTTCGTATCAATCAACCCATCTTATGATTCACCAAAAGTTCTCTCAAATTTCTTAGAACAATACCCTACGCCAATTCGCGGATTAAGTGGATCTAGTACATCTGTTAATCAATTAGCCACATTTTTTAAAATTCATGTCGAAGAAGCAAAGGGTCAAGTGCAACATATTGAACATGCCTCAGCACTTGTTTTGGTCGATCCATATGGAAGACCTTGCGGAATTTTTACTGAGTTAGATGATATTTCACAAGTTATCGCTGATATTCATACAGCACAAAAACAATTACGGTATACATTATTCAGCACACAAGATATTGCGTAACTTATATGATGGTAATTCTTAAAATTTATTATTGAACTACCATCAATAGAGCTTTAATAGCAAAAATTTATTCAATTGACTCGCGCTTTACAATTGTTGCGGAAATAGTCAGTGGTTTTCCTTCGCGCATTAAAAAGATATTTGCGTTTTCGCCAGGACGCATTTCGGTTACTTTCTGTCGCACATCTGAGCTATCTCTCATCTTTTTATTGTTAATTTTTATAACAATATCTCCAGGAAGAATACCTGCAATCGCAGCTGGTGATTTTGCATAAACTGCACGCACTAAAACCCCCTCACCTTGAGGATAATGAAAGAGCTTCCTAATATCTGAATTTAATTCCGCCATAATTAATCCCAACCAACCACGCTCAACCTGACCAGTACTAATCAAATCATTCATAATTTGTTGTGCATATGTAATAGGAATCGCAAATCCAATTCCATTATTACCGCCAGAGCGACTCAATATTGCTGTATTCACCCCAATGACTTCACCATCAAGGTTAATCAGCGCTCCTCCTGAGTTCCCCGGATTAATAGAAGCATCTGTTTGAATATAGCCCTCATATAAATTCAAACCCAGATTCTTCCGATTTAAAGCACTCACAATCCCTTGCGTTACAGTTTGTCCCACTCCAAATGGGTTTCCAATCGCCAACACAACATCACCTACTTGTAATGCTTCGGAATCTCCAAGTTTTGCAACTGGTAAATGATCGCCGTTTATTTTCACAACCCCCAAATCTGAAGGAGGATCGTAAGCAATGACTTTGCCAGGAAATTCTCGACCATCTTCCATTTTAATAATCAAATCTTTCGTGTCTTTTATCACATGATAATTTGTTAAAATATACCCATCCTTTGAAACGATAAATCCCGATCCCATTGAACGAATACTCGGTCCATCCTCCTCAACATCATCTGCGAGAAATTCTTTCACCGGAGAGTCTGAATAGATTGGAGAAAAATCTTTTTTTAAGGATTTTTCCACTTGAATTGCAACAACGCATGGATTCGCTTTTTTAACTGCAGAAGCAAAAGACAGTTTTGAAGATCCGGAACTGTAAGCAACTGTTGAACCAAGCATCACAAGAAATATTGCTAACTTTTTAAACCACATTATTTTCATCCTCTTTTCAATGATTATGAGTTGACAACTTGACAATACATTATGATAATCAATCAGATAATATTATTTCTTGAGGAGATCTCATGCCCGGATTTATTGCACTCATATTGTTGGCGTTTATCACCGTTTTGATCTATCAATCCGTTGTTCAAATTCCTCAAGGGTACTCTTACACCTTAGAACGCTTTGGCCGATACATCCAGACATTGGAGCCAGGATTACATATGATTTTTCCTATCATCGATCGGATCGGTGCGCGAATTAATCTTATGGAGCGTGTTCTGGATATTCCATCACAAGATGTTATTTCTCGTGACAATGCAATGGTTCGTGTTGATGGTGTGTGTTTCTTTAAAGTCGTTGAGCCCAGTTTCGCTGCATATCGCGTGCTGAACCTCGAAAAAGCTGTTACAAATATTATTATGACGAATATCCGTACAGCACTAGGTAGTATGGATTTAGATGAGATGCTTTCTCACCGCGATCAGATTAATGAAAAACTTTTACATACAGTCTTGGGCGCAACAGAAAGCTGGGGACTAAAAATTACTCGTATTGAAATCCGAGATATTCACCCACCTCAAGATTTGATTAATGCCATGGCTGCACAGATGAAAGCTGAGCGTGAAAAAAGAGCAAGAATTCTGGAAGCGGAAGGAATCAAGCAAGCAGAAATCTTAAAAGCAGAAGGTATCAAACAAAGCACGGTCCTACAAGCAGAAGCGTCTAAAGTCGCAAAATTCTTAGAAGCAGAAGCTCGGGAAAGAACTGCTCAAGCCGAGCAAGTTGCAACTGAAAAACTCAATGCAGCTCTTACCAATCCTCAATCCAGTTCTGCTCTACAATATTATTTAGGGCAACAATATATTGCTGCATTTAGTAAAATGGCAAATTCAGCCGGTAGCAAAACAGTATTTGTTCCATATGAAAATGGTTCGATGATTTCATCAATTGGAGCCATTAAGGAATTATTCGATCAAAAATCTTGATCGAATAGTCCCATAGACCAGATAGTAAGATCGGCAATATAGGACTCTAACACTTTAAGGATGATCGATATGTTTCTTGAAATTTCGTACCTTTGGATCGTGATTGCATTCATGGCATTTATTTTTGAATTAATTATTCCTGGAACATTCGCCTTCCTGTTTATAGGTATCAGCGCCTTGTTGACTGCAATCATTAGTATGCTATTTCAACTCAATTGGCTTATGAGTGTTGTCACATTTGGAATTTTTGCGATTGCAATTATTAGTTTTGGATGGAACAAATATGAGTCCTCTTGGAAAGTTAAAAAGCATGATAATCCTAATAGCTCAATAAATATGTTAGTCGGACAAGCTGGCACTGTATTATCGGTGCAAAATAATGAGCTCAAAATTAAAATTGACTCGCATATTTGGTCAGCACAACTTGGCGCTGACGATAAGCCTGTTGATGTTGGAGCAACTGTTTGGGTAATTGGAGCGCATAAAATGACCCTGATTGTGAGCTCTCATCGAAAAACTGGGCAATCTGAGAAGACCCCTTTATAATATGATGAAGGACTATAAGACCTAAGACGTCACGAATGAAATATCTTTATAAAGTTTTTAGAATTTTCTATATTGCACCGCTTTTTTGCCAAGCCGTTGGACTGCTCACATTAATCGACTCAGCAAAAGAGCATGCTCTTTCCTGGAAAGCTCAAGATTTGCAATCACGTAGTAATGAAATGACTGGTACTGTTGCACTCGGATCGTTATTACCCTCAATCTCACTCACTGCAAATCAATCCTCAGGGGTTTCCTATTCTGGAGCTTATTCTTACGGCTCCACAACTGTTCCGGGCGGTAATCTTCCTTATCATCAAACATCACTTGCAGCGCAAGTACAGATTCCAATTTATACTCCAGGCGCACTTGCCGGGTACTATGCTGCTGATAAGAAATCGGAAATCTCTACATATGACTATAAACTTTTTGAAGAAAGTTTTATTCTCAATCTTTGCTCTCAATATTTTAATATTCTTAAAAGTGATAAAGCGCTCGCCCTTTCTCGCGAAGAATTAGAGATGAAAGCAAAATTTTACTCTGATGTTTCGGAGCAATATGATGTTGGTCTTGTTGCAATGACTGATTTAAAAGAGGCTGAGGCAGCGCTCGATTTGGCTCGAGCTAATGAAATTCAGGCAGTCTTTCAACTTAATAGTGCAAAAGAACAGCTCGTTAATCTTATACAATTAACACCAGAATACTTACAGGATTTACCTAGTTCTATTGATGCAGCCTTACTTCCAGTCACGTCCGATCGTGGAACACATCCCAGTCTATTAAAAGCACGTGCCACTGTAGATCTATCTCAATACTTAGTAAATCAAGCTTATTCTGGATTTTCCCCCCAACTCGTAGGAGTCACAAACTATTCATTATCACCTGTGAACCAAAATATATCACATTCCGTTTCTTCGATTAGTGCAGGACTCTCTTTAAGCTGGAGCCCTCCATACGGAGCCACTTCGATTGCACATGTTCAGCAACAAAATTACGCACTTCAAGCCGCTCAAGCGCAGCTTATTCAAACTCATCACGATCATGAAACTCAATTAAAGATTGGGCATGCAAAATACGATAGTATGTTACGCCAAATTGAAGCGCAAAAAGTTGCGATTCGTGCCGCGACAATATATTTAGATGCTGTTGAAGCAAGCTATGAGGCAGGACAGCGCACAGCTTCAGATGTTTTAGCCGCTCAAAGCTCGCTCACACAACAGCGCCAACAACTCTTTAATCTTACATACGACAGCCTAACATTATATCTACAGCTTGGAATGCTTCACTGCTGTCCTATCGATGACCTATTACGCTCTTTAGATGAAATTTTAACAGAGTCTTGGAACTGGAACTAATCTGCTATCGGTTGCACCTGAATGCGAAAAAAGATGCACATCTTTTCTTTCAGAAAAGCTTTTGTTTCAGATTTAAAGGGCTGCAACCGATATTCATTAATCAAACGTGTTTGCTCTTCTCGCCATAAATCCCATGCCTTTTGACTAATATGCTCTATAAGATACTGTCCTAATGCATCCGAATATGGAGCTGTTTTCATTGCTGGATGCTGGCCCTTAAGATACTGACAATATATGTTATCCATTGATGCTACCTTTATAAAAAAAGATTGGTAACCATTTTAGCGAGTCTTACCCAATAACTCTATTATATAAAAATAATAGAATGGAATTATCATGCCATAGACCTTACTTTATTATAAAAAATATTTTACAATTCATTGTGTTAATCGAACTATTAGAAAATAATATGAATGCAATAGACCTCAATTCTTTATCCGGCTGCGCCGGAGGCTCACAAGGCTTTACCTGTTCTCAAGAAAATATCGTATCTAATCTTGCTTGGATTGCGCTTTCTGTTGGATTGATTTCTGGCAGTGCTCAAATGAGAAATCCACTTGAATGTGCAGTCGTCACTGCTGCAACGGCTATGTTGACGCTCCAAACATATATTTTCCTTAGTATATGCCATAACTGTGCTCACTAAAAAAAGATTATGTAATATATTATTAATCTCCTATCATCAATAAAATGCGATGAAATTGTTATGTTGTATGCGATAATAATGTCCTATGAATAATCATGTTATTGTTATCAAATGAATATCATTTTCATCCAAAATCTTACCGAATGTCTCGGTGGTGCGCACCTCCGGGGCCCCGCGAAAATACAATACAAAATGTATCAAGCAAATCATCTCTCGTTCCTGCTTGTATCTATCAAAGACCCTACACATGGGAAATACCTAGCATACTCCTTGGCGGCATGATGTTGCACTTTGCATTATCAAATAAATCACCCCTTGGATTATTAGTTGGTGCTATTGGTTTAGACTTATTAATATTGCCAACAGCGAATATACTCAACTGTACAACTATTAAATCAGAACAAGTAGCCAAATCTTAAGGCGTTAAGGCTTAAAATCGCTCTTATTGAAAAGTTGTCAATATAAGAATCATATATCAACTATATGATTCTTATATAAAGAATATTGTTATTAAATTGAGCATGTGACATAATAGCCCACTTATATTTTTACTTGAGAATTTAATAATGCGTACTTTTTCTTTCAATCAACTCGAACTTTGTTGCGGTGGCGCTAACCTCAGAGGCCAGAATGAAGCGAACCATGAAGGGTCAACAAACAAATTCTGCCTCGCTCCACACTGCGATTCATGCTTAATACCCCATAGAAATCAATGCGCTATTTCATCTCTTGTTATAGGAAGTGTATTAGCATATTTTGCAGTTCGCTCAAAATCAGATTCCCCAGCCACCATAGTAGCTGCAGGTTTAGGCATGGAAGCAGCAGTTTTTGGTGCAAGTCTTCTTGTTGACTCAATATTTCTTTGCGATTAATGCAAAACACAAATCAAAAACAATATCTTAAATAAGTTTTTATATTAATAGGCTATTACTTGTTATGGAATCTCATTACTCATCTCCATATCCTCGTCGAACAATAAAAAGCTGGACTAAAAGAGAGCACGGAATCAATCCAACAGATCGTGAATGGATGAAAAATCACCCAAATTACACCTCCTCTCTTGCAGAAATCACAACTCGTCTTACGCAAGAACATCTCGCAAATCGTACAATCTTTCTTGATATTGGATGTGGTGATGGCCAAAGTCTTCTGCAGCTCGCGCAGTGGGCCCCAGAAGCACTTGTATTGGGCGTGGAAACTCATACGCCTGGAGTGCTAAATGCCTTACAAAAAGCTGAGTCTCTGAAAGTACAAAATATTGCATTTTTTCATGGGGATATCCTTGATTTACTTACTCACTCTACACAATCGTTTCACTTCGATCGAATTCATATTTATTTTTCCGACCCATGGCCTAAAAAAAGACATCATAAACGACGCTTGATGCAAGAATCTTTCCTTGGCAAGATTTTATCGAAACTCAGCCCTACAGGATTAATTCATATTGCAACTGACTGGGAGCACTATGCGCAAGAAATCTCAGAACGCCTTGAACAAATAAAAGCTCACACACCCATCGATATCCGCAGCCAACATCCAGAATCTGCAGCAATTTTTCAAAGAGAGCCGACAAAATATGAACGAAAAGCCTTTAAAGAAGGTCGTCAAGTTTTTGAATTTTATATTCGAAAACACGATATTTTTTGACTTTTAAATATTTAGTCCTTCACAAAAGTTGAATTTTTAAAAAAAATTCACTTTAATGAAAGGGAGTAAGGACTAACCTTTTAAAGGAATCCAAGATGGATCAGTCTCCCGTTAGCAGTAAGCACCCGTTTCTAACATTAATTGAAACACGGCCTCATATCGATAAGATTTTATCAGAACTCTTACACGGATCGTCTACTGGCGATATGCTTTCACCTGAATTACATGAGCATATGCAGGCTATTAATCAAATTATCACAGACTATACAGCCTGTTCACAATTTTCAGCAATTCCCTCATGTGAAGAGTATTTTGATATTCTTCCGCCAAAAGTATTAACTGCTTTAACTAATAATGCAGTAGGGATTGGATATCTCTCTGAAGCACTAAATGCTATCCCATCACGCAGCGCGCTCTCTCACTTATTATGGTTATTCGTCCTGCGATGCGATCATGAAAATCGTATTTTAAAAGTTATTCTTTCTGAACTTCTTCATCAGCATCATGATGAAATTCAAGAAAATCATCACCTTGTCTTTCAAATGCCAGAAAGTTTAATGAAAAGTCATACAGATAAAGCAGCCGTTATTAATCGCAGACGATAAAATCACATTGCAACCCCTGACTTGGTTGCAATCCCCCTGAAATCCTTCTTCACCTATAATTTATAAAATCCTTTATTCAATAGGTGAAGTACTATGGAACAGAGCCCAGAACAAACACAAACAAACCTAACAGATGTCGAAAAAGATATACTCAAAATTATTACACGCAGAGGACCTAGCAGTGATTATCTGACAAATAAAGATAAAAGAACGATTATTCGCGAACCAGAAGAATTTGTAAAAGAACTAGAAGATGCTAAGGAATTTCGTAACAAAGCGATACAAAATGAAAGAAATAACAATACCGATAGAACTCCAAAAGCTCTACTCCAAGATGCTGGCACACAACAAATGCAGAGTCGGATATTTTTTTCAAAATCAACATCAGAAACAGATAATGCGCAGCCAAATCAAAATACGAACTCACCAGCCGATTCGGGAACATCAGGTGCTGATATAGATGATGTTATAGATGTAACAGCACCCGAAAACAGAGAATCACTACCCAATCAGGACACATCAACCGCTGATCAATCTAATGATCCAGAAACAGAGCCATTACTAAATCACACTAAAATCAATGAACAGGCAAATACAAAGCAGCCAGTCTCTGAATACGATATTATTGATTATCTACCAGAATCAACATCTAACGTACAACGCTCCGGCTTTGCAAATACCTATATCGCTTATCATCGAGATAGCAAAGGAACATGGTCTGCAGTCGTTGGAGCAGCGCAGGGTCTACATGACGATCCTAGACGAGAAGCTGATAATCAAGAAATAATATCGGATACAAATGAAAATGCCGCAACAATCAAAACAGATCAATATAAAGAAGAATTTCTTTATCAAATGGCTGCTGCAATCGTTGCTCAACAAAAGGTTGCAGAACTGAATAATCCCCCTCCTCCTGATGAGATTATGTCGGATGATACTCCACCATCTCCTTCTATTATTCAGCTTGGCAACTACATGACAAGAGCTGGTCTGGGGATTTTTGGAGATATTGAAGGTGTTGTTGATAATAACGCAATTAGTGTACGCAAAAAAATTGTGTCTGAATGGCAAAAAAATGGCCTTAATAAGGATGATAAAGCTAATCTAAAGCAGTTTATTAAGAATTTAGGAGGCAATGCCAGCATAGCTGATAAAGAAATAGGTGGTGAAAACGGAATTCCAATATATTTTGCTCAACATGCTTTAAATCTTGAAAGATTTGTTGGATTCTTTGGAGATACTTATCCCACTGAGCTTATTGCAGTTGCAAACAATTCTCCTCATAAAGATGTCCCCAAAGTACAAAAGCTTGTTGGAGCACTTAAAACAGCAAGCAGAGTCCGTATTGCACGTGCAGCGCTCTTTACTCTAACACTGGGCATTCTACCAGTCTTGTTATGGGGAATTAGCAAAATTGCTCATTCTGTTGGTTTAAAATATAACAGAATAAACAGTGGATTACATGCATCAGCTTTAGAGATTGCATTAACTCAAGCTATTGGAGGAGTAGTTTCTGGTGGATGCAAGAGTGCAAAAGATCGGTATGGAATAGTACGGATTACCGCACAAACATATCAAGATTATTTAGAGAAATATAAGACGACACCTCCCGCTTTTGGCTCTATTGCATATTTTTTCCTTCCTAAAGAACGTAAGAATTATCTCAATGAAACTTTTGCAAAAAAATGGCTTAATGGTCATATTCAATTTGTTGCAGAGTCTAATACACCTGGCGCTGCAGGAATAAAAAATGCTTATGAGATTCTAACGACAAGCCAATGTAATGCAATTGAGAAAGAGATTGCTAAACAAAAAAAAGCAAGCGTCCAGGGTTCCAATAAAATCGATGTTCTAGATGCTATGCGTCCTAAAAATTCAATTAAGCTTTCAAAATTGAATAAAATTAAACAAAAAGACATCGATAAAATTAAAAATAATACTAATCACTTACAAGCTGGTTCTGCTAAGAGTGAGCTCGAGCAACACCAATCAGCTACTAAAAAACCCAAGATCGAATAAAGCATCTCACTAAAAACTCTATATCTTATTTTTTCTCGATCGTGGCAGGCCATATCTCAGGCCACGATCGAGCTGTAGTGCATGAACAACTTCCTCACCAAATTTATTCAAAACAATTTCTAAAAGAAGTCTGTAAAAGTGATGTAATATGTGCGAGCGATCGTGCATCTTAATAAAGCTCCTGATTGAATCGATAATCTATGAGATGACTCTGTTAGTTATTTTTTATCTAACAAGTCAGGACGCCATTGCTGTGTTAAGGCGATTGCCTGTTGCTCACGCCAATTTGAAATTTGAGCATGGTGCCCAGATTTTAAAATCTCTGGAACTGCCTGATTATGAAAGACCTCGGGACGCGTATAGTGTGGATAATCAAGAAACTGATGATTCGCGCTGAATGATTCAAGTCTTGCAGATTCTGCGCATGAAAGCACACCAGGAAGCAAGCGTGCCATAGCATCTAGAACAACAATCGCAGCCAATTCTCCACCACTAAGAACAAAGTCCCCAATAGACCACTGATTATCCACGTATAAATCAAGAAATCTCTGATCGAACCCCTCATAACGCCCACAAAAAAGAATGAGATTGGTCTCTTGAGAAACCGTGTGCTCAATCAGTGGCTGCGTTACTCTTTGACCAAGAGGAGAAAATGCAATAACTTTAGCATCAGGGACCCATTGACGCGCTTCTAGCAAAGCTTCATACAATACATCAGCACGCAACACCATGCCAGGGCCGCCACCATATGGCCGATCGTCAACACTCTGGTGCACACCTAGGCCATGCGCTCGTAAATCATACAATTTTAAATCTAACCCGCAATCACGTGCACGACGTGCAACGCCTTGGGAAAAATAGTGCTCAATTAAACCAGGGAAGATTGAGATAACTGCAACACGAATGGCCATTTGAGCTTACTCGTCACGGTCGTTTGAATCATCTAACTCAATATCAAGATCGTAATCAACCAAGATATGGCGTAAATTCCGATCGACAGTGCAAATAGTGTCGCCCATAATGAAAGGGATATGAAGGCCGGAATCTGTCACAAGAACATCATGATGATGTGTGTAGACCCTTTGAACCAGACCATAGTCTTTTTTATCATGAAAAACTCTCATGCCAATCAGTTCAAACCAGTAATATTCTGTATTTGGCAAACTTGGCAGCTCTTTTGGGTCAAGATAACATTCTTTTCCACGCAAAGCTTGCGCACTGTCCAAAGTAGGATGTTCGGAAAAAGAGACAACACAATGGTCGCCATGAACGCGAATACTTGAAACTGCAAGAGGAATAAATATCCCGTCATTGGAGAGATAGATATTTTTTATCGAGCTAAGAGTTTTTGGCTGCTCTGAGTATGGATAAAAATGCAAAGCCCCATTTAATCCAAACGGGGCTCCGATTTTTCCACAAAGAATATATTCGCTCATTCAGCGACTGTAACTTTGCTTTGAATGTTGCGGAATTTTTTAACAAGAGTACGAACGGAATCGGAACACTGTGCGCCACAGGAAATCCAATAATCAATACGGCTCAAGTTGAAATCTAGAAGCTTTTGCTGTCCGCGTGGGGATGGATTATATGTTCCAAGCACTTCAAGAAAGCGACCATCACGAGGGCTTTTTTGATCAGCAGCGACAAGATGATATTGAGGAGCTTTTTTGCGTCCACGGAGTGCAAGTCTAAGACGTACCATAGGTCTATCCTTTTATAGAAATAACAAAAAGAGCCAATAAGGCTCGAAATACATAAATTAAAATAGTCATGGCTGGGGTGCTAGGATTCGAACCTAGGTATGCCGGGATCAAAACCCGGTGCCTTA
>Ga0194116_10005025_pt1 | contig 14730 bp, 15 predicted proteins | sample TA2MahsurfametaG_4_FD_148617 | JGI IMG/M metagenome (GOLD analysis project Ga0194116, IMG submission 148617) | Freshwater microbial communities from Lake Tanganyika, Tanzania - TA2015008 Mahale S9 surface | ecosystem: Environmental > Aquatic > Freshwater > Lake | place: Tanzania: Lake...
AATCCCCAATCCCCAATCCCCTATTTTTATTTATTTGAAAATGTGTTTTAAATAATCATATTATTGAAAACTGTTTGTAATATGTTAATTAATAATTGTAATGTTTTTACTAATTAAATTAATTAAATTTATTTTTTACTAATCAAAATTAATATTCAGCTGTTTGGAAAAAATCAAATTTTAATTTATTTTTTGAAAAATTTTTCTTTAAAAAATGAAAATGATTATTTATATAAAGAAATAAAAATATTTATTCTATTTATCAATCAACTATATATAATAATTCAATAATTATTAATTATTATAAAAGTTAAGATGAATATGAATCATCAAATGTTTTTACAAAATTTCTCAGGACAAAATAACGACATGAATTTTCTCGTAAATAATAATTTCCCTAATATGTCAGAAATAAATTCAATGATGAATTTTAAGAATTCTACAATGAAAACAAACTCAACCATGACTCAAGAAATCAAAATACAAAATTTCAAATCTACCGAAACTCATACAAGTAGCTTTAGTCAAAATAATTTTTCAGGAAATATGTCTCAAATCAATATGATGCAAAATTTTAATATGGGAAAAAACCAATTTAACTTCGATTCAGATATGTCAAATATATCTATGATGAATATGACTAACATGAACATGATAAATAATTTTTCTAATATGAATATCTCTAATTTTACAAATGTTACCAATAAAACTCAAAAAACAACAAATACCACCAAAAAAATTGTCAGAACAAATGTAAGCACAAAAGTAATTATAGATGAGAAAAAAGCAGCTTATCAAGATATAGCTATTTTAAAACCAGCAATGGTAAAAAAAGTAGGTGGAATAATCCAAAACCTCATTAAAAAAACTGGTTTTCTTTTACAAGACAAAATAAAAACAGATTTATATGTTCTGTTTCGAACACTTACAATTTCTAATAATATTAGTTCTTTAAAATTTAATCAAGATGGAAATTATTTATCTATGCTAACAGCAGACGGAATTTTGAACATACTGAATGTTGTAGATTGGAAATTTTTACAAGATTATTCATTTGGAGATATAGAAGCAAATATTATCAACTTTGCTTTCAGTTTTAACGGAAATTTTCTTTTCACTGCTTGTGATGAATATTTTATCATTTACCATAAAATTAATCAAAATTCGGTTTCATGTAGCAAGATTCCTTTTAATGGGAAAATTGTTGCTTTTTCATTAAGCGCAGATTCTCAATATTTTGCTTTTAGTTCTACTAATAATGATTTAAATATCTTTCAATTTATTGAGGAGGATTACGAACAAATTGATAGATTTGTAGATATTTCTGAAAATATTACTTCACTAGCTTTTAGTGGAGATAATCAATATCTAGCAGTAGGAACAGCAAGCAATTTTGTTTTTGTTTATGAATTATGTGAAAAAAACTTTGAATATACTATTACTCTGAAGAATCATTCCTCAGATATTACATATGTAACTTTCAGCTCAGATGGAATATATTTTGCTAGTGCAAGTTCCGATAAAATTGTAAATATTTATAAAATCTCAAATGGAACTTTCTATGTAATCAAAACAATCAAAGAATTTAATAACCAACAAATATCCAAGGTGCAATTAGAATTCTCGAGTGATACTAAATACTTTGCATTTAGCATCCAGATTGATGGAATAAATATCTATGAAATTGTTAATGATCAATTCTGCCTTACTACAAAATTCTCAGAAAAAGTTTCTTCATTTTCATTTAGTCCTGATAGTCAGTGTCTTGCCATTAGTTTATTAGATTCAAATATTATAAAAATTTATCTTTTAAACAATAATAACATTAAAATTTCTAATTCAACAGTAAATATTCAGTTAAATCAATCAAAAATTGGAATGACAATTATTCAAAAAAATTCAAATCAAACAAGAAAAGTTGTCAACTTAGATAGTTTTGGACTTTATCAATCATTAGAATTAAGCAATGATGAAATTTATTACGTAACTTTTAGTGGTGATACCAAATTCTTAGTCGTTGGGACTAAAAAAGGATTTGTCTTTATTTATTATATCAACAATGCTCAATTTATTTTAATTGAAAAATTCGAGTTAAAAGGCTATATCAATAGTATAGGATTCAGTTACGATAATATTTACCTTTGTGTTGCCACTCAGGGAGGAAATGTCTACCTTTACAGATTTAGAAATAATAAATTTGAATTACAACAAACAATGAATTTTAATGGTTCATATTCATCAATATCTTTCAGCAATATTAATAATTTTTTAGCAATTGGAACAGATAAATCAGCAATTCAAATGTTTCAAATTAAAGATGGTAGCTTGACTAAAATGTTTGAACTTGATGTTTGTTATTGTATGAAATTTTCCTATGACAATAAATATTTTGCTTTCATTAATGAAAAAACCACTTTTATTTATTCAATTAATAACAATCAATTTACTAAAATCACTACTTTAAAAGATCACACTGAAAAAATTCTTGATTTGGTCTTCAGTCCAGATGGAAATTATTTTGCTACTTCAGGATACGATAATTCAGTTATTATTTATACTATCTTTAATGGACAATTCAATAAATACAAGCAAATCAAGAATTTCAAGCTCAAATATCTTACCTTGCATTTAGCTTTGATAGTAATTTTCTAGTGGTGGGTGGAATAAAAGAACAAGTCAGGATTTATGTAGTGAATGATGATTTTAGATATTTCGTTACCCTTCCTTATTTTATTCAAGGATTTGCTTTCAGTTATGATGAAAGATTTTTCGTTGCTGGATCTCTTACTGATATTCCTTTAAAAATTCATTTATTAGATAATAATTATGCTAAAAAAATAACAAATATTTGTTTTAGATGCCCTAATGGACATGATTTTACTTTTGCCTTATGTAATCCTTTTGCAAATAATCGTTTTACATGTTGTGTTTGTACAAAGTCTTCCGCACAATTTGCTTCTTGATGGAGATGCGATATTTGCAAATTTGCAATTTGCATTTCTTGCTATTCAAATATTGGTCCCAATATCACACTTCATATGATTTCAAATGAGGATGATAATTCACCTTGTAATAAAGTTCCATTAGAAAAGGAATCTAATAAAATCCTCTGCGATAAAGGACAAGAAAAAAAAGAATTGGTATATTTTGAAAAATGCCCTTATACAAATGGATCTTATATTTGCAATGTTTGTAGGAGAAACTTACCTGGAAGTAATTTTAGATGTGATTCTTGTCAATATGATGCTTGTTTATCTTGTTATGAACAGCTAGTTGACAACAAGTATCAAGATACTATGGAAAAAATTGGTACCTGTCGCTATATGAAATGTTCAAAAGATCATTGTTTAATTTATCAAAAAGTTGTTATGTATAATAATATTCCAAAATATCGCTGCAATAATTGCAAAAGTATTTTTGAAAATACTCCTGCGTTGAGATGCGAACAATGTAATTATGATTTATGCTTTTCTTGCTACTATTCCATTCATATTAAAACTTGTGGAACACCAGATATGCAAGAAAATAACAAAAACGATATTTTCAAACAAAAAATTTCTAAAAATGATATTGTAATATTCATCATTGATAGCTCTGGTAGTATGAATGCTTCATTCTATATTGATAAGAACGGGTATAACCAGGAAACTACCAGAATGAAAGAAGTAAAAGAAAAATTGATTGAAAAAATAGCATCTTTTGCACCTAACCAAAAATATTATATTTGGGAATCTAATAATAAAGGAATCTTCGATAATCTTGATGGAAACAATTCTTTTGATAACATGAAATACTATGTTAATTATATAAATCCAAATGATTGTTTTTATTATTCTTCAGCATTAAATGCTTTGAAACAAGCTGTAAATAAAATAGATTCAATCGATAAAATATCAGTAACTCTACTAACTGATGGAGGTGTTAGTAATGAAAATCCATCTCAAATGAGTGAATTGAAAGAGTTACTTGATAAAGGTATTAAAAAATGGGAACTTATACTTTATGATAAGGGGGGAGATGAGAGTGAAACTGAAAGATACAATAATTCAAGACAAATGCAGGATTTTAAGAAAGTTTGTGGAATTACAAATTAGATATTTTATACTATTTAAAAAATTAGTAAAAAATGAAATAAATTAATTTAAAAAAATACATTAATTTAAATATAGATGCTTGTTTTATGAAATTAATTATCATTTTTGATATTTAAATTCAAAAATTATTAGAGAATTAACAAAACTCATAGACTTTTTTAATATGATGATTAATTTTTATTGATTTTTTACCATAATATTAGTAGGCATTAATTCGAAAGAGAAATTGAATCTTTTATTTTAATTTATTTTAAGGTTCTTATAATTTTATTTATTCGAATATTTATTTATTTACTTATTTAATTTAGAAGATTTTTATTTTAGTAAAAGTATGTAGAAGAGATTATTAAATTTCTTTTTTGTTATGTCCATTATTAAGAGTTTCTTGACTTAAATTATCTGATAACTTATTTTCCCACAGTTCTTTCATATCTAACATCATTTTATTAACCGAAAAATTATCAATAACATGCTGTCTTAGTTTATCTTTAATGTTTTTATTATTCATTCCATTTTCATTGAAATTGCTTTTATTTTTAAAAAAATTAAGAAGTTTTTCTCCCCATTTTTCTTCATCTTCATTATCAAGTAAATATCCAGTTACTTCATCTTTAACACTCTCTAGTGGACCTCCTGATTTATGACAAATAACAATTGCACCAGAAAGCATTCCTTCTACAGGCACAATTCCAAAATGTTCGTTTTTAGGTGTGTACATCATTACATTTGCGGTATTTAATAATATAGCTCTTTCTTCTCCTGAAATATTTTTTAGCATATAAATATTTTTTTTATAATTGCTTCCATTTGCTAGAGTCATCAATTGATCAAAAGACTCTCTACATTCAGGAACTTCATCATCATATCCACCTGCTATTATTATAATATGCTTATCTACCTCTGCTTTAGACTTTGATTCTGTCTCAAGTTTTTTCATAAAATTCAAATAAGCTTTTATGGCTAAAATAACGTTTTTTTTATGTTCATATCTGTTTAAACTAGCCATCAATTTTATCTCTGATAGATTCTCATTTTTTAAGCTTTCGCCAACTCCTTTAATGTTTAAAAGCTGTTTTTTGTTAAAATCTTTTTTTTCATAATCTGCTGGATCAATACAAGGATAGATAACCTCTGGTAAATTTCTTCTAAATTTCTTCAAAAGCTTGAAATTGTTTTCATAAATACTTCTTGTATAAAGAGAATTTACTGCAATTTCATGAGCAAACCACATCGTAATTTCTTCTATCAGATCAATGAAAAATCGGTAAATTCTTTTCATCAAACTTTTTCTTTGCGTACAAAGAAGTTTATCAGGATAATGACAATAAAAGAAGGTTTTAAACCGTAAATTTAGAAGAGGCAAAGGCAGAGGTATTTGATCTATCACTACTAAGTCGAAATCCCCACCAAATAAAATTAAATAAATGGCTGCTAAAGTTAATCTAATGTACTCACAAAATGCATGAAATTTCCCAAATATCTTTTTTGGAAAAAAGCTTCCACGCACTTCAAGATCAATTGTCCCATTTTTCACTTGCTCTAAAGCTCTATTTGGATCATATGCAGGAGTAAAAATTTTAACATACCAACCGAGTTTTTTGCAACTCATAGCAAGATTAACAACTAGTTGTTCTGCTCCTCCAATTCCCATATTGGGGTGTAAAAATGCCACTCTTACCATAAATAATAATTTTTTTAATTATTTTTAATTTATTGTAAACTTAAATAAAAAAATATTTTAATTTTTTTTTTATATAATTATTACTTTAGAATCATTTTGAAAAGATATTTATCATGAGAAATAATATTAGGTATAAAAAATTTTCAAAGAAAAATTTATTATATAAATATATTTTTTGAATTTATTATCGGAAACAAAATAATAGTTTATTATTTATTAAAAAAATTTAAAAATTAGAATTGTTTTAAATAATAAATGTTATTAATTAATGATTTTTATATATTAAAAAATTTTATAATTTTATTTAGAATTTTTTTTAAATTTGTTAAAAAATTAATGTTTAACGATTCTCATGTCATGGCATCAAGAAATAAAAATCTAGGCGTTAAAATTGTTGATAATCCTTATAATAAAAGACAAACTGATCCTTTTAACACTAAAAATGTTAACGACGAAAGACCTCCTTGCTTAAGTAAAGAAGGAAAATTGAGGCTAGTGCAGAAAAGTCAACAAGATATTGAAGGCAAATTAAGAGTATATTTTATTTTTAAAAAAAAGGATAAATATTAAAAATGTATAAATTCATTTGCTTTGAAAAATTTTTTTCGATTAACTTTTTAAATATATATAAATATAATAAATCATATATTTCATTATATTTAAGTTTAATATAATAATTATACAATATATATATATTCATTTTACATTTTTATCATAAATCCTTAGGATATATCTCCATTTTATAATGGGAAAAAAAATGAGAACTTCGCACCAATTCAACAAAAATTCGTGGCAATAGTAGGAAATAAAGAAAAATTTGATTCAATATTTAATTATGAAAATGAAATCTGTAACACTAATTCATCTATAAGAAACAAAAGTTATAATTTTAAGAAATTATCAGATAAAAGTTCAAGTAGAGTGTCTTCCAAAAACAAGACTTCTTTGAATACATCAATGGGAGAAATTGATAATGGTAAATATAATCACAATTGGTGGGCAAATAAATTAGATGAAGTAAAAGTAGCAGAAAAACGTGAAAAAATGTTGAAAAACAACAGAACAGATGTTGAATCTAACATATTCTATGGAAAAAAAAAATTTGATTTTGAAGAAAGTGTCTCGAATAATAGATCATATATGGAGGAATTTAATGTAATTTGAGAAATGTTAATTCTTTTTTTTATTATTTAATTTGTTTTTGTTTTAGATGAAAAATAATCAAACGCATAAAGATAACATAGATAAAAAAATTCAAAATAGATTAGAATTTCAAAATAAAACTTTAAATAAAATCACAACATCAATAGATAATTCAAAAAAAGATATTTTGCAAGAAAATTCGCAAATCAGCTTAAATGAAAAATATTCTATTGATTATCGTAAAGAAAGGTCAAAAATTAGAAATGATTTAATGGAAAAAATGAGGGATCAAATAAGTTTCAAAGACATTGGAAGAAAGGGAATAGATAATTACCATGAAATGAATGAGAAGTTAATTAAAGAAAATATTTGCCCCAAACCACCAGTAGATAAATCTAAATAAATTTTATTATTTATTGTTTTAAGAAAAATTTTTAAAATATGATTAGGTTTCTATAATATCTTAATAAATATATGAAATCTATTTAATTAATAAAATGTGAATATAACATTTTTCTCTTTAAAACAAATCATATTTAAGTTTGTTTATAATAATTCATAAGTAAAGATGTATTTATCATCTCATGTATCAAAATAATCTTAATCAATTAATATATATTTTTTTTAAAATCATAATTGCTCACTATACAAGTTTTATTTTTTTACCTAATTATGAATTTTAGATTCTATTTAATCAAATGAAATATTCTCAAAGCAAAATCATAATTCCAAAAATGCAACTAGTATTATAAAAATAATGTTTATTTTATGATATTAAAATAAAAAAAAGCCAATCGTTAAAATCTCTATATAGATAGTTTGATCACTTTATCAATATTTATTTGAAATATAATATGAACTTAATAAAATTAAAAAATTAACTTTTCAATTCCTTTTATTTATCTGATCAATATATCTTCAATTACTTTTTATTTTTTTCTTGAATTATAAGTTAAATATAAAGTAAATGATTCAATTTGTAAATTTTGAAAAAAAATTTATCTCACAATTTTTGCAATATTAATTATGGTTTTCTTATTATAATAATAATTTTCATTTATTAATATTGATCAAATTCTTTTCTGTTAATACAAATATTATATGTAAAATCTTTATCTATCTAGTAATTCTTAAAATGATTATATTTTTATAGAAATTATAAACATTGTATTAATTTCATTTAATTGACTTTCTCATTTTCAATAATATAAAATTTCGTTTTGGTTAAAAATAATATTCATCCTCCGAAAATATATTTTATATATAATATAAATTTTATTTACATTAAATTATATTTTATCAAATATATAATTGTAGGAATAACAATTTTCAAATTCAAATTAAATTATTACATAAGTTGAAAATTGAGTATTTTAATAACTACTTCAATTTATTTTAAATTAATAAAAATGAATGAGCCATCAAATACTAATAATTCTAAAAAAGGGAATATAGAGCAGTACATTATTGGTAAAACAATAGGAGAAGGAACATTTGGTAAAGTAAAAATTGCAACTCATATTTTAACAGGAGAAAAAGTAAAAAAAAATTTTTTAAAATAAATATAAAAAATTAACAAACTTAATTGAAAATTTTAAAATCAAATTTCACATTTATAAATAATTTTCCAATGAAGTTATATTATAAAAAATTCAAATGCTTTATTTTTATTTTGCAATAGAAAAATAATAAAAAATTCTCTTTTGTAAGACTATATTTATTAAATTTATCAAATGTGTTTTCAATAAATACCAATGATAAAATTTTAATTACTGTCATTGAATTAATTTCTCTATTCAAAATAAATCTTCATATTGTTTTTTTATTAAATGTTAACATTTAATCTATATTATAATAGAAAATTTTCTTAATTTTAACAATTACTTTTTCAATTTTTTATAATAAATTATGATCAGGTTGCAATAAAAATACTTGAAAAAATAAAAATACTTGAAGAATCAGACAAAGTCAGAATAGATCTTGAAATAAAAATACTTAAATCTTTAATGCACAAAAATATAATACAAATATACTCAGTTATAGAAAATTTAACGACAATCTTCCTTATCATGGAATACGTGAATGGAGGAGAACTTTTCGAATATATTTGCTTAAAACAGAAACTTTCAGAACTCGAAGCATGTAAATTTTATCATGATATAATAAGCGGGATCGAATACTTACATAAGCAAGGAATTGTTCATCGAGATTTAAAACCTGAAAATTTACTATTAAATAGTAAAAAGGATATAAAAATTGTGGATTTCGGATTATCAAACATTTACAAAAAAGGTGAATTATTAATAACTCCATGCGGTTCACCTTGTTATGCAGCACCTGAGATGATATTGGGTAAACATTATAATGGATTATATGTTGATATTTGGTCATCTGGAATAATTCTATTCGCTATGTCATTTGGTTATTTACCATTTGATGATCCGGATACTGATATTCTTTACAAAAAAATAACAGATGGAAAATTTTCTGTACCTAGCAATGCAAGTAGCCATTTTAAAGATTTTATTAAAAAGGTTTTGATAACTGATCCCAGTAAAAGAATTGGAATTGAAACTATAAAAGGCCATCCATGGTTTAATTTGATAAATCAAAATATCCCAAAAGGATTATTTATTAAAAAGTATTATATTCCAGTAAAAAGTTATTTTTTAATAAATAAATAATTTATATTGACATTTTCAAATAAGGATTTTGAAATTTTTCTTATGTAAAATTTTAAATTAAATATATTAAATTCATTTAGAAAAAAAATTGAGAATGTCTTGATAATTATAAAAACTTTAAATTATTTTTAAGGTTGATGAAGAAGTTTTAGAAGAGATGGCAAAGTTGAATTTCGAAATTGAAGAAGTTAGAGAATTAGTGATGGCGAATAGGCACAATCACATAACTACAACATATAATTTAATTTTAAAAAAGCAAATCAGATTAGGAAAAACTTCTATAGCAGATCTTGTTTCTGAAGAATATATAAGATTCATCAATGATCCAAAGAATATAAAAGAATCTTTTAAAAATAAAAAATCTATAGATAGTTCGAAGAATAATTTACGTAATAAGTTATTTTTCAAAATCAAATTCTTTTTGAAAAAAAAGCTAATCAGCTAGCTAATTATGTTAAAAATTGATTTTACAATCTAAAAAAATTTCATATAAAAATAATTTTATTAATTGCTTGGTATAATATTATTTAATTTAGAAATTTCACAAGAAATAAATATTGTACGCAAATCAATAGATCAGATAAAGAACGATAAATCAGAAGATAATATAAAGAGCAACAAAATTAATTCGTATGAAAATAATTCTAAAAATCGGTTGCCTAAACCCTCAAGAAAAGAAATTCAAGGGAGAAAAAATAGCGGCGATATTAATCAAGCAGACGAAATCATTACAAATTCAAATCCTTTGAAAAATTCAAAAGAAATTAATAAAACTCCTAGCAAACAAACATCATTAAATTCTCAGCAATATGATAATTATGAAAAAATTATTCAGAATAAAAATATTAATTTAAATTTGGACATTATTAATAATATAAATCCAGAAAATATTCTAATTGCAGAAACTATTGTAACACCGAAACTTCATACAAACGATTTAAATAACGAAAATCCTTATAAATATTGTGTAACCGAAAATCATGAATCCATTAATAAAAAGCAAATTGAATTAGAAAAAGAATATAATTTAGGCAATGAGTATCTTCTTACTGATTTAAATCCACTAATTCCAACAACACAAAATATTAAAAATACAGATATAAATGAAAATGAAAAAAGTGAAATTTTTAATACCTTCAAAAAAGATTTAGATAATAGTAAAAAAGATATAAATGATAGAGAAATAAAAGGAATCTCAAATCTTTCTTTCCAAAATGATTATGATGCCTTTTTAAAAACTACTGAAAATAATTTTGAATTTTACTGTAATGAAACTACACAAAATTATGAATTTAACAGAATTCAGACCACTTTTAATAATGAAGATGAATTTAAAATCGAAAATAATAAAAATAAAAGCGTAAATTTAAATGCTTCCCACAATGAAAATTTGAGTATAAATGACGACAACATCTTAAAAAATTCATTGAAAGAAAAAAAACAAAAAAATAATAATCTCAAAATAGATCCTGATAAAAACAAGAGTCCAAATATAAAGAAAACAATTATTTTTGATAAAAAAACTTATAATTCAAAAAATAATAATAATTCAAAAATAACTAAATACAATTCAAATAATAACTATAATGAGAATTTAAACGCTGATTCTATACAAAATAAAAATAAAATAAAAGATAATTTAAATTTATCCAATGGATTTGTAAAAAATCTAAAAAATTCAAAAAATCATTATGATACAAATGTAAATCCTATAAATGACAAAAATAAATACTTAAGAAATTTAATAAATACCAAAGCAGACATTGTAAAAAAAGGATTTTTGAACACTAGCGTAAGCTACGAAAAAACAAAAAATACAAGAAATAAAACTTTTGACAATAAAATGCAAGATGATTCTCCAACTAAAAACAAGGAAAAATTATCACCAAAACCTGATCTCAAAAATAATCATTTACATAATAAATTTCAAAATATTAAAAATATTAATGAAGATCTCAGAGAAAATGTCATAAATAAAATAACTGTAGCAAAATATCAAACCAATAAAAATGATAGTCATAATATTATGAATAAAAGAAAAGGGAAAAATGATGAAAAAAGCTATGAAGATTATAATTATGAAAATGGAATCAATAATAATCAGAATAATTTAAAAATTCCAAGCAACACTGCTCGCAAAAATATAGATTTAAATTCAATTAAAAGTCCCAATAAATTTGTGTAATTTTATATTTAAATTTAAATGAAACAAAATTTATTTCATGAATAAATCAATTAAATTGTTTTTTCATAAAATAAAGAATTATTATTTTTAATTTTGAAAATTTTATGAATTAAAATAATTATAACATTTTAAAAATCTATTTCAGGAAACAGCAAACTTCAAATAGAGATAGGCGTGTAAACACTTCTTGCCCAACAAATACAGAATATAATAATAACGAAACAAATAGAGATTTTTACACAATTGAAGAAGATGATGAATACGCAAAAAGTAAAAAAAAATTGATGATAAATAATGCTAATATAAATCAAAATAACCAAAATTCTACAAAAAATAAAAATAATTATTTAAATAAAAGTGTTATTCGTTCCACAAATAATTCATTAAATAAAACAAAAAATTCAAATAATGCTTATACTAATCATATTCAAAATATTCCAAAACCAGACACCATAAATTACGCCAACATTAAATTAAACAAAACTAGAAATATTCCAAATAATACAATATTAAGAATTCCTGATGTTAAAAATGAAAGTAAAGGAAAAATTAACATTTCAAACTTTCAAAATTATATAGTTACAAATTCAAATTATTCAAATTATGCTAATTTTAAAAAAAATAGTGCTGTGAAAAATTACACAAATAAAGTAAATAGTCTGAATAATAGTTTAAATACATCTCTTAATAATACTTCAATTATGAATACTTCTATAAATAATTCATCTTCCAACAATTCATCTTTCAATAATACTCAAATTAAAAATTATTCTAGCACACAAAAAAAAATTATTCAAAATTTAGGAATCGTGACTCCCAATACAATAAAAAATACTATTCTAAACGTTTCGAAAAATGATGCTGTTGGAAAATCTGCCAAAACGAGTCAAAATAAAAATGGAAAGACTCAAGATCCGACTTTTAAAGATTCTTCTGTTTTAAAGATTCCAAAAGATAAAAACTCTTATAATAATAAATACAAAAATATTAATATTAATGTTTTCCAGAATATTATAATAAATGAAACAAATAGCAACAAAAGGACTTTCAGTGGAAATAACAAAAATGCACCGAAGATTGATAAAGTTAATGGAAAAGTAATGAATAAAAATGAAAAAATTTCAGTGACAAAAAAAGTTGATATTTCAAATAAAAATAATGATATTCATGAAAATAGTTCAAGAAGTTACAAAAATATGGAGAAAAATTAAATTTTAAGAATCAAGTTAAAAAGAATATTTAAAATAATAAATCAAAAAATTTTAATGAGAGAAATTATCTTAAAAATGAATATTATGGAATTGACCAATAATAATTTTTGCATTCAGGAAAATTAAGTTTTAATGATTAACTTAAAAAGAATATAACATATCTTTACTTGGTTACATATTTAATAAAACATTATGAAAAAATTGGATAAATGTAGAGTATAGTTTAAAAAGGTTTTCTAATTTATTTTTAATAGTAAAATTGATAAATATTTCTTATTATTTTAAATTAATCTGAATTATTCTAAATTTATCAATAATCCCAAAATGAACTAGTGGATGACAATTGGAAATTTGTATTATATAATATCTATTTGTATTAAAAATAAAAAATTATTTAAATCACATGAATAAATTTTGTGGATGTTAATTATTTTTTATAAATAAATCTCTTTATTTTTGAGGAATCTTATATTTAAATATTCTTTCATAAGCAAATGCAGCAGCGAAAACAGTCATATTGTTTAATCTCATAATCTCTTCTATAGTAAAAGTTGCAATATTGAGTGTAATTATTTCATCATTTCCATCACCATATTCTTTACTTATCAAGTTTTGAACCTCTTCTTCTTTTAAAATAATATGTGTTACAAAAATAGAAATTTCCTCATCACTATATTCTGGAGTGGTATAAAAAGAAGTTAAATATGCCAAGTCTTTTATGTTAATTACAACTCCTGTTTCTTCTTCTAATTCTTTAGCAGCCACTCCACAGAAATCCCCAGATTCATCTAGCATCCCAGCAGGCAATCCAGTTTTATAATTGCCGTAGGGAACTCTGAATTGTTTCGTTAATATTAAATATTTCTGGTTCAAAATTGTTAGAATAGCAACTGATCCACCACGAAGGAAGACAAAACCTTGTAGATTTTTTGATAAGTTTATAGTAGTATTTTCATAAGGGATCATGAAATTATCATCTTTTATTTCAATATTTTTTTCATCTATATTTTCAATAATATTAATATCTGTGACATTATCAACAGAAATTTTATGATTTATTTGGAGTTTTTTATTCATTATTGAATTTTGAAGTTCATTCTGAATTAGTATATTTTTTTGATTTTTAAAATTCACATTGCTTTTTTTAGCATTTGATTTATCAAATAAATGTTGACTTATTTTTTCATTTGATTGATTTATTTTACAAATTACTTCAAAATCTGCAAATCCAATTTTTTCTCCAAACATAAAAATATTTAAGACTCTTTTAATTGTAAATTGTAATATTTTAAATCAAAGTTATTTAAAAAATTTGTAAATTTTTTGCTTTTTATTAATAGGGCAATCTTATCAGAACAAATGTTTTCTGGGTAATCGACTTGAATTTGCTTTAAATCTAATGTTTTATATAATTCCGGATTATTTTTATAATATAATGTATTTATTAAATCCATAATAAATTTCATTTTTTCAGGGATATTAAACATTTATTTTCTAATAAAATTTTTTTATGTATTTAAAGTGTTTAAATTAAAAAATCATCAATAAATCAAAAGTATTATAATAAAAAATTTTTAAAGAGAATTTTTTATTAATCATTGATAAAGAAGCTTTGATTTGTTTTAAATAACGATATAATAAATTTATAAAAATTAATGATTAGAAGTTGTATTAAAAAAAATTTTAGAAAATGGAAAGAACATATAAAAAATTTTAAAATTTTATTAAAAAC
>Ga0194116_10005026_pt1 | contig 14728 bp, 13 predicted proteins | sample TA2MahsurfametaG_4_FD_148617 | JGI IMG/M metagenome (GOLD analysis project Ga0194116, IMG submission 148617) | Freshwater microbial communities from Lake Tanganyika, Tanzania - TA2015008 Mahale S9 surface | ecosystem: Environmental > Aquatic > Freshwater > Lake | place: Tanzania: Lake...
TTCCACTGGACGTATTCATGCCATCTTGTTTTTTTTATCGGATGGACAAATAACATACGTGTCCACTTTGCCTCTGTTCCGTGAAGAAATACTTTTTTTGCTTTATCGCTGAGATCTTTCCAGGGTGTTGTCACGCTAAAGTGGTTGATTCGGGCTAGGTTGTCATAGATATTTCCATATTTTACTGTGTTGTAAGAGCTTGCTATGTGACAGCAGTCTTCGGAAATACTGAGCTCAGGATCGATTATTTTACTCTCATCGAAATCCTGGGATATACCAAGGCCTTGACAATTAGTGCACATACCAGAGGGGTGGTTGAAAGAAAAGTCGCTAGGCTCAAGAGGTCCGTAGGATAGGCCAGATTCCAAGCAATATCCATGCTGAGAGAATAAAGCTTCTTCCTCGGTATCTACGTAGATGATTTTTACTATACCATTTCCGAATTCCAGCGCTGAGGTGATCCCTTCTGTAAGCCTTGTTTTATTTTCCTCATCGGCAGATAACCGATCTATAATTACATCTATGGTGTGAGATACCTTTCCATCCAATGATATTTCTGAGGATAGATCGACAATTTTGCCGTCGATACGCGCTCTTAGATATCCTTTTCTTATCAATTCGGAAATGTCTTCCTTAAATTCTCCTTTTTTTTCTTCTGCAAAAGGAGCTAGGATCATGATCCTCTGAGCTTGAGCTTGGGCATATACCTTATCACATATTTGTTTGGTACTCTGAGGAGAGACACCCTTTCCGCTGACAGGACAATGGGGGGTGGCTACCCTGGCGTATAGCACCCTCATGTAGTCATATACGCCAGTCATCGTTCCGACGGTGCTTCGTGGATTTTTCCCTGTTGTTTTTTGCTCTATAGCAATGGTGGGAGATATCCCTTCGATGTGATCTGCCTCTGGCTTGGGAAGGTCTTGCATATGTCTACGGGCATACGTAGAAAGAGATTCTATATATCTTCTTTGTCCTTCTGTGTATATGGTGTCGAATGCTAAGGACGACTTCCCTGATCCTGAGACGCCTGTAAAGACTATAAGTTGGTTTTTTTCAAGTTCTAGATCAACATTTTTTAAGTTATGCACTCGGACGTTTCTTAATAGAATTTGATCTTTTTCCATATGCTGTGTATCTCTTTTTTCCGGTTACAAGAAAATTAATATAATCATTTGCTCTATTAGATTCGATGAATAGATTTTTTTAGATGTTGAGAAACTCAGATTCACGATCGTAAAAGTTAGACTTAAGCTGCTGCCGCATACAAAATCAAACTTAGGACCTTGTCAAAATCTATAGCCCATAAATGATTGGTTATTTTGAAAACAGCTAGTATTCTTGACAGAACTTATTTCTTGGCCAGTATTTATTGATGCACCAATCCTACATTTAACATGCTTTTATAACCTGCTTGTTTTAATTTTAAAGGGTTTTTATACTCCGGCTTATAGATGAAGGATTTACTCGTAAGATTTTTTTAGATTAAATTGTGTAAGTCGTTTGTTTTTTTATTATGATGGTCAAGCTGTTCAACCGAAAAGGTCCTTTATATCTTTATGGAGAGTTCAGATCAAAAGAAGGTACCATTAAAACATTTTTATTGAGGGTTAGATGTCAATTAGAACAAAAATAATATGCACTATGGGTCCTGCTGTAGCTTCCTATGAAAAAATACTGGAGCTCATAGATGCTGGTATGAATGTCGCTAGATTGAATTTTAGCCATGGTACTCATGAAGATCATCTTAAAGTAATCGAGATGCTGAAAAAGGCAAGGGTAGAAAAAAAAGTTCCCCTGGCCATAATGCTCGACACTAAGGGGCCAGAGATCCGTATTGGCCATGTAAAGCCTGAAGGTATACAGCTAGCAGCAGGACAGAAGCTTAAGCTTGTTAAGAATATAGTAGAAGAACGTGATGATATGGTTCAAATGACACCTCATCAAGTTTTTGATACTATTAAAATTGGAACTAAAATTCTTATTGATGATGGATACATCATAACACATGTTGTCGATGTAGATTACACAGGTATAACTGTTGAAGTTGAAAATTCAGCCATCTTAAAAAAGAATAAGGGAATAAATATCCCCAATGCTTCGATAAATTTGCCGGCCATGACACAGCAAGATATTGATGATATAAGTTTTGGATGCAAGAATGGCATTGATATTGTGGCCGCGTCTTTCATTCGTTCTGAAGACCATGTTGTGGAAATAAAAAAACTTTTGATATCCCAGGGACGTCCAGATGTTATGCTTATAGCAAAAATTGAAAATCCTCAAGGGGTTAGCAATTTTGAGTCAATCGTTCAGATGGCGGATGGGATCATGGTTGCAAGAGGAGATTTGGGTGTCGAGCTGCCTTTGCAGCAGGTACCGGCTCTGCAAAAAATGATGATTAAAAAGTGTTTCTTACACCAAAAGCCTGTTGTAACGGCCACTCAAATGCTTGAGTCGATGATAAAAAATCCACGACCTACCCGTGCTGAGGTCTCTGACGTAGCAAATGCCATTTATGATGGTTCATCGGCTGTAATGCTCTCTGGAGAAACCTCTGTAGGACTTTATCCAATAGAAACAGTAAGAATGATGAGAGATATTATAAAAGAATCAGAAGCTAATTTAGACTTTGAATCCTTCTCAGTAAGGAGTAAAGGAGGACTTACTGTCGATGTTTCTTCTGCTGTCAGCATGGCTACTGCAAAAACAGCGTATAATTTACAGGCAAAGGCTATTTTCGTGTACACACACAGTGGCGTGACGGCAAGGATCCTATCAAAGTGCCATCCTAGTATGCCTATCTTGGCGTTAAGTTCGAGTATGCAAATATATAATCAAATGTCCATTTTATGGGGAGTTATTCCCATTGAGCCTGAAACTTTACTTACAGAAAAAGAATCCTTTAAAAAACTTTGCACCTTTATACTATCTAGGGGGCTTGCACACATCGGGGATCTTGTTATTACAACTTCTGGATCGGCATTTGGTATTAGTGGATCGACCAATACGATGAGAGTAGAACGGATAGAAGCCGTCTAGATGCGGTTTTCGAGGTGATCCGCAAGAGTTGGTCCAAAAAAAGCACCCTAGAGATCGCAGAATATGAGGATATTCCAGTAGTTATACGTTCTCAAGGGGCTCTAAGTTAGCTAAATTAAGTTTTTTTACCATCTAATTGAAAAAATCTTCTTCGTAATTAAAAGCTAACTTTGCAAAAGTTTTCAATATTATCTATGGCTACATTTACGCATGACTTAATAGCCAATCTTTGCATTTTAGGGTGCATCACGGGGATCTCTGTAAGATCTATGATTGCATTTTTAAGAAAATGCTTATGATAGTCGATATTGTTGTGATGTTTGTTAATATAACTAAGAATGTGTTCAGCAATCATATCCAGCTCTTGAACGTTAGGACAGTAGTTATTATTCTTTTCCATCTTTTCAGCAATCGTTGAGAGTGTTGAAAGAATCTTATTTATATCTATGTGCATAGGGTTATTTTCATCATGACGATAAGGTCTTGCAGTAGCCATATTATCTCCTTTATTTAGCTTCCACTTAATTTCATTATTAAACTAATTTATTTAAAAATCAAATAAAATGTAATTAATTTGTTTAAGATAGTAGCTGAGCTGATATTACAGATAAGCCGGCAATAGCAGCCGTATCTGTCCTTAAGATATTATGGTTTAGGGTAACGCCTATAAATTTAAGCTTAGATTTAAGGATAGCTGTTTCTGATGGACATAGACCTCTTTCTGGGCCGACCATCCATAGTATGTCTTTTTGTTTTTTCTCAATAAGGACCGATAGAATGGAAAGGGATTCCTCTTGGGTATCTCCAAATAGACAGCAGAGGTCTAGTACTTCCCATTTATTTAAAGGGGGCATGAACTTGATTTCTGGAAGATAGAGCCTGCCACATTGTTTAATCGATGATATTAAGATTTGCTGCATTCTCTGCATTTGGGATGGACTGAGGTCTTTTTTCTCTGTATGAACTGCAGGGAATAGCCAAATTTCTGTAACACCTAGCTCTGTAGCCTTTTCCACTATATATTCAAGGCGAGCAAGCCTTGGCAATCCTTGTGCTAATATAAGTGGATATTGTGGTTTTTCCTCTATTAAAACGTTGTTAATTGTAATTTCAGCCTTTTGTTTATGGAACCTGTTAACAATGGCTTTACCAAGCTTACCTTTACCGTTGATAACTTCGATCTCTTCTCCTTCTTTGATCCTCATTACATACTGTAGGTGATGAAGTTCTTGGTCCGTAATAAACAAAGTACTTTGATCAATAAGGTCCTCATTAACATAAAATCTATCATTTGGCATGAAGTAACACCTTTTCTAGTAGCTGATCTATGTTTGTGTTTTGAGAGAGATTAGTGGAAGTAATTATCTTTCTTAAGTTTAAGACCTGCAGTACAGCTCTTTTTTTGAAATGACTTTCGATGTATTTGTCTTCTGTTAGGTTGATGAGTAGTTTTATTTTATAATCATCAACAAAACAGTCTTTGAATGTGTCATATTCTAGATATGTCTCTGTGCTGAGGTTTATCAAGTTTTTATGATGTTTAGGGATCATAAAAAGGATATGTTCAGAAGGATAAAATTTGCGAATAATACCAGGTATTTCTTTGAACTGTAGAAGTTGTTCCAGTTTTTCAGGAAAAACTACACAGAGGCTGTCATGCCTGTACTTTTTTATAACCCCTCCAGGGAGCTGGCGTTTCCATCTATTATGCTGCCAAAGCCATTGTCCGGGGTTTTCTTTGATCGATTTCTCTAGAATCAAAAGAGATTCCTTCATGAGACGAGGCATCTCTTCTTCCATGGGTAGTTCAGTATTAGGCCATATTGGATCTGAGTAAGTTATTACGTATCTACCATTTTTTCTAAGGGTTGTTGCTACAATAATCGGGCTTTGAGTCCTATATGAAAGGATAGCAGGCATGGGTGATGTGTAAGCAAGTCTTCCTAGAAATAGGCTTGAAAAACCACTGTCGGGCATTCCTTGATCTCCGACTATGCCTAAAAACTTATGCTGCTTTAGAGCTCTTAGACCCTCTTTGATGGCATTTTTTGGTGGTACAATTATTCCGTTAAACTTTTGTCTTATTGATAAAACCCAGTCGTAAAGGTACTTGTTTTTTGTCGGTTTACCGATTGCAACGCCAGGCATTCTAGAGGTGCCTTCTAAGAATAAAATTTCCCAGTTAGCCTGGTGGCCACAAAAGAAAATTACCCCTTTTTTTTGATTTAAAAGGTCTAAGGCTTTTCCAGGGTTAACACATGTCACAGCATTTTTTATGTTTTTTTCTCTGTAAAACTTAGGATATTCTAAGCATGTAATCATAAGGTTTTGAAAAGACTCTTTAGCGGTCTTTACGATTTGCTCGTTACTTAGATGTAGATCTGAGGCTAAGGCTAGGTTGCTAAGCGCCCTCTTGCGGAAGTTTTCAAGAAGGTAATAGGCGCACAGACCAAAAAAGTTACCAGCCATATGTATGAGGCGGTATGGCATATAGCCGAAGGGAAATGTGATGGCTCTTATCAAAAAATAACTAATCTTATCCAAAGTAATTCACTAAAAGTATAAAAAAGGGTTCTTTCTTATACCAAAAAAGTTCAAAAACAGCACGTTAAAAAGTTTTTTTAATCTTAAGTGTATACGTTTTATTTTAGAGTCTTCTCAACCATTTTTGTAAGTTGATTGGGGAAGTCTAGATGCTGGACGCTGCTGCGTATCTTTTGAGAACCAATAGGTGTTTTAGGGTGATCCATAGCTAGTTGTAGTTGTAATTGAAAGCTTTCTGGATCGGTTAGTTTTTCTATAATCTTTCCGCTTTCCTTGGTCAACACCTCGCTTGCACCATTGAACTTTGATGTGACGATAAAAAGTCCCATAGATAGTGCTTCAACTGTGACATTAGCAAAAGGATCGTAGTGAGAGGGGGCTACAAGGGTATCTGCAACTTGATAAAATTTTATCATATCTTTTCTTTGGCCAAAGAAGGTGACTTTTTTTCGTAAACCAAGCTGATTGGCAAATTGCTTATATAAATCTGCATTTTTATCGTAACCTATGATGCTTAAGTGAAATTCTTGGTGCTTCATTAGAGAAAGAGCAAGTAGAAGTTCTTTTAGTCCTTTTCTGCCGTAATTATTACCAATGAAGAGAAATTGATGAATCTGAGGATCAAGACCGAGTTCTTTTGCTAAATTAAACTTGGCATCAAATGTGCTCTGGAATGCATCTTGCATCTCAGACCATTCGACTCCATTATGAATGACACAAATTTTTTTTGGATCCACATTGTAGTGCGAAAGTATCTCATTTTTTACCATGTGAGAATTTGTAAACAAAAACTTAAGGTTTGGATTCTCAAATGACTGTTTTTCTATGGAAAGGATTGACCTATGCAGGGGATTTATTTTAAAGCTTAATGATTTGAGCAGCCCTTCAGACAATTTTCTTCTTTCTAAATAAGCAGCATGTACACCGTTGCCAGCTCTGATATGAGTTTGTATTTTGTTTCTGTCTAGCCCGAATATGACTTCTGAGGGCTTTTGATGCATAAAATTATGACAAAATGTTTCAAATTCTTTGATTTTTAACAGCGACAATTTGTTTTTACAACTATAAGAATGGACTCTAATAGAAGGATATATTTTATCTTTAGGAACATCACCAGAGGTCAGAAGGGTCACATCGCAGCCACTTTTACAGAAAGCATCAGCAAGCCTGAGGGTGTATTTTTCTAAACCGCCAAGTTGGGAAATCGTGCTTTTAAGTATAGTTACAGATTTCATGTTACCTTGTTTATTTTTCATCTTTTGTGATGTAAATTTTGTTGTCTTTCACAGTAGCTTGTAAGGATAATTTCTCTTCATTGGTTGAGAAAATTTTGAAGCGGCTCATATAACTTCTGAAGCGATTTCTTAAATATTCTTCACGAAGAGAGGGCTTCATGATTCTAAGATCTTCATCAGAAGAATCAGAAACTAGCCTGTAAACATAAGCATCTTCAAGCGTTTTTGGATTCACAAATTGGACATACCAGCTTAGTTCTGTTTTTTGTCTGTCAGGTGATGCTATGACTACAATTTGTAAGTTCTCTTTGACAACCTCCGTAAAAAGTCTATCAACTCCTTTAGCGTAAAGAGTGGTGTTCATAATGTTAACACCATTTACATTCTTAATAAGTTCGTTAGGAGCTATATCAAGAGTCTTCGGATTAAGTGAGTTTAACGTTTCAGGGGGATAGAATGTAGAAACAACGATGGGTGTGTTCAGCGATAGTAAGTTACATCGAATAAAATCTATTCTTAGAGACTTAGCTTGAGGGTCATCGATTTCTATAGGGGAATCTGACAGAAGAGGAATGTTGATCTGCTTCCATTGATCTGGTACGAAATAACTAACAATTTCATTTTGATCGCTATTTTGAGTTGCTGCGATCGCATCTAGTTGTCCTTTTGATATGTCGTTTAGGTTGAAAGTAAGCCGCTGTTCTTTTAGAGAAAGCCTTTTGATAACTTCTTCAGGTCCGCTTGCTGTTATGTAGAGCCTGTATGGCCATATATCCAGGAGCTGATATCCCCTAGGTGATTCTCCAATAGGATGGGTTATTACCACAGGGATCTTTTCAGTGACTAGCTTAGTGAGGCGCACGATAAAACTGGGATGATATACTCTGTTTATCCCTTTTGTGATGTCGATCTCTGGGTTAAGAGATAATAGGTTCTTTTTTGATATGGTCGCTATCCATTCATCAGGCTTTGCCGATGCATCTATAACTATTTCAACATCATTGGAGTTTAGTTCTTCTAATAGAGAAGTATTTCCAACTATCGACAGGGTAAGTCTTTTATTCATTCTGCCGGAAGGTTGCATTCCTTCAACTGTTTTACCTGTGGGTACGTTAATGATCCTAACAGGAACGTTGGCAATAGTTTTTGTGGATGTTAGAGAGTGATTTACAACAAGCCATATCACAACAGCAAGTGCAAGAGATATTGCCTTTCTTTGCCAGTTACTTAGAAATAAAGAGTGTAAAAGGGTCTTCATTGCTTCAACCATTCCTTTAGATTAAAATGGCTTTTAAAATCTTTAGAAGGAGTTGGTGTGAATATGCTTCTGACAACACCTCTGAATTTGTCGAGTTTGATTCCACGTGTGATTACCCCTTCTCTTGCGATTGAAACTTTGCCTGTTTCTTCAGATATCACAATAACAAGTGCATCGGTGCTTTGCGATATGCCAAGTCCCGCCCTGTGACGAGTTCCCATAGAGCGCGCCAGTTGAGAGCTGTCTTCAGCTAAAGGTAATATCACGGCAGCAGCTATAATTTTTTTGTCCCTGACTATGACGGCTCCATCGTGAAGAGGTGTGGAGGTTGCAAATATAGACTCTAACAATTCTGAAGAAAAGTCCGCATCAAGCCTTACAGCTTTATTGGCATACTCATCCAAGATATCTTCATTTTCTAGAACTATTAAAGCACCAACTCTTTTTTCTGATAGCCTGTATACAGAAGTAGATAGTTGGTCTAAGAATTTATCAAATTCAGTGACTTCTTTAAATCTTTTTCCTTTCAAACTCAGTTTAGACAAGGCTACCCTTAGCTCCGGTTGGAAGATAATTAAAATAGCAATTACAGCCGCATTCGATACTAGCAGCATGATTGTATGAAGTATCGGTAGGTTTAGCCAGGATGTTGCTCCAAAAATGAGTAAAAATGCCATAAGTCCAAGAACAAGATCCATGGATCTTGTATTCCAAAAAAAGGCTAGAAAGTAATTGATCATAACGGCAATTACTACAATTTCTATAAGTGGTGTAATAGACTGAATAAAGGTCATTTTTTTATCAAAGGCTTAAAGTTGTGTACACACATGTGGTCTTTTTTATTTTTAGCTGAGGCCTATTCTGAGAAAATAAATAAAAAAGTCAAAAAGTTTTTTTCAAAGATTGTTTTATTTTCTGCTCAAAAAAAACATATTTTTATTTCTTTTTATACGATTTAATTTGTTTTTTTTTAAAACAATTAATGGTATTTCGTTTTTATTGCAATAAATGTAAAATAATATCAGGGCTTTTTATTGTTTAAGAGGAATTAAAAATGTTTGGGGGTAGTTTAAAAAAAGTACATGACGAACGTAGTCTGCTATATTCTAAGATTGGAAAAAATATCGAAAGTACATCTTACACAGCTGATGTAAAAAATGCTTTATATGGTATGGCTGTGAAACTGTATCAGGTTATTTTTAGAGTTTCTGACGATGAGCTTTTTACGAAATATTCAGAAAATTTTTTCTCCTTTAATGATAGAGCTTCAAATGAATTTGATGTCAAAAAGCCACGGTATAGTAAAGATCGTTGTGTAGATATAGCAAAGAACAAATTTGAAAAAATTGCGCGTCAAGCTACGTATAATCACTATGCCTCCCAAATTCAAAATGGTGTTTTACAAAAAGATGGTGTTAAAAATTTATTTGGGTTTAAGAGTTTAAATTTTGAAGAAGAATTTAAAAAAGTTCCTTTAGCAAAGATCAAAGAAGTATTGAATGCGGATAACACTATTCCTATTGAAGGTCATCTAAGTCAGGAAAGTTGTGCTGAGACAAAGCTTACCTACTTGATAGACTGTAATACAGAATTGTCTCAAGGGCTTTCAAAAATCAGACATGGATTATATCAAATGATCCGCAAAGATGCGACTAAGGGCGCTCAGCTTATCATGGAAAATTATGATCAGGCAATTTCTATTCCTAAAAAAGACAAATGGAAGGTGTTTGCTTGCGCTAGAATCCATGATGTCTGTAAGGAGAAATTACCTCGATTTTTACATGGTAAATTAGAAGAATTAACATCAGGTCTTCCAACAGATTTACAGGAAAAGGTTGCGGTAAAGAATACAAGCGAAGCAATACTGTCAGAAATTGTGGAATCCCGGATCGAATCTATAAGGAAGAAAGTGTTTTCTGAGATGGATATTTCTATATCTGCAATACACTCAAAAGCAGGTGAGGTGGCTGATGATTTAGTCTCGTCTGCTGTTGTAAATGAAACAGGAAAATACACTGATTTTTATCTTCCAGATAGTCAATACTTCGCTGACAAGAAATTGGAAAAGATTTACGTAAGCGATGAAAACGTAAGCGATGAAAATATTCAGCTTTTTAATTTGAAAAAGGATTCTCCAGACGGACCTTATTATTATCTTGACGAAACAGGTGTGGGTTCTGTGAGTCAACTTGCTACTAATGATGTGACACAAGTGCGAATTGTTTCTGATGTTTTTGAAAAATATCGATCTAACATTAGTGAAGAGGAGTTTTATACTTGTTTTAAAAATTGGGATAGGATTTCTTTAAACCCTTATGAATTGGAAAAATTTATTTGTATAAAAATTAACGTGAAAGAGAAATGAAAACTTATTGTTTTTTCTTCTCTTTCTTCTATTAAAAAAAACATTTATGTAGCATGAGCCTTATTTGGAATTTAAATGAAGGCTCGTCTATATGGATGTTGTTCTACTGTCTAGGATACAGTTTGCTCTAACGAGCATGTTTCACTATATATACCCTCCGTTGAGTATAGGCCTTGGGCTTATGCTTGCAATCTTCGAGGGAGTTTACTTAAAAACAGGAAATAATCAATACAAGATTATAGCAAAATTTTGGACAAAAGTTTTTGGATTAACTTTTGCTCTTGGTGTTGCTACTGGTCTTGTTCAGATTTTTGGATTTGGTACTAATTGGGCTAGGTACTCTCGGTTTACTGGGGATGTATTTGGTAGTGCTTTAGGTGCTGAAGGGGTTTTTGCTTTTTTTCTAGAAGCAGGCTTTTTAGGCATTATGATGTTTGGTTGGGAGAGGGTCAGTAAAAAGGTTCACTATTTATCTACTGTGTTAGTATGTTTAGGTGCTCATTTTAGTGCTATTTGGATCGTTGTCGCCAATTCTTGGATGCAGACGCCCACTGGTTATAAAATTGTTTCAGATGGTGTGGAAACCAAGGCCGTAGTGACTGATTTTTGGCAGATGGTGTTCAACCCTTCAGCTGTTGATAGATTAGTTCATGTTATTTTAGGTTGCTGGCTCTGCGGTATTTTTTTAGTTTTAAGTGTTAGTGCTTACTATATGCTAAAAAAGAAGTACCTTGCCTTTGCTAGAATTTGTATGAAAATTGGTTTGGTTAGCGCGGCCGTAGTTCTTGTCTTACAGTTAATATCTGCAGATAGTACAGCAGAAGGGGTCGCTGAGAATCAGCCACCAAAGCTTGCAGCTATGGAAGGTGTTTTTAAGACTGAGCCATATACACCTCTTTATCTTTTTGGTTGGGTAGATAGCAAAGAAGGGACTGTCCACGGTGTAAAGATACCAGGGCTTCTTAGTTTTTTGACCTATCATGATTTTGAAAAACCAGTCCCTGGTCTTGATTCAATTCCGGTCGATGAGCGTCCCAATGTACAATTGGTGTTTCAATCTTACCACGCTATGATTGCCATGTGGGGGCTTATGGTAATGGCAACAGCTTACGGTTTGTTTTTATACTTAAAAAAAAGACTTGAAAAGTCGAAATTGGCTTTAAGCTTTTTGATGGTCTCTATAGCATTTCCTATGATAGCGAATCAGGTAGGATGGGTTACGGCTGAAGCTGGAAGACAACCATGGATCGTTTGGAAGCTTCTCAAAACAACTGAGGGTGTATCAAAAAATTTAGTTCCTGGTCAAGTAGCGTATTCTATCTTAATGTTTGTTATTATCTATGTGTTGTTGTTCTTTCTTTTTATATATTTACTAGATCGCAAGATCAAAGATGGTCCTACTCATGAAATAGAGTCTGACCAGGCCACTGTTTATTCTAACCCGTTCGCAGAATCTGCAAAGGATTAAAAGAGTATGGATGATTATTTATTAACGTTGCTTTGGTATGGCGTTTTGGGTGTGAGTGTCATAGCATACACCTTGCTTGATGGCTTTGATCTAGGCGTTGGTATTTTACATTTTTTCACAAAAAAAGATGAAGATCGTAGGATCTTTTTAAATGCGATCGGTCCTGTGTGGGACGGTAATGAAGTGTGGCTTGTGATCATAGGCGGAGCTTTGCTTGCGGGTTTTCCCCCTGTTTATGCAGCTCTTTGTTCCGGTTTTTATGATCTAGTTATGGTTCTTTTGCTTGCACTTATATTCAGGGCTGTGGCTATTGAGTTTCGCAGTAAGGAAGCGAGTATGAAGTGGAGGTTTACATGGGATTTTGTATTCTCTCTTGCAAGTCTTATCATTGCATTTGGTGTAGGTCTTGTACTTGGAAACTTGGTCGTAGGGCTTCCTGTAAACGAGCATAAAGAGTTTAGTGCAAACTTATTTCACTTTTTTAGGCCCTATCCTATTTTAGTTGGTATTAGCAGTGTTGCGCTTCTCATGATGCATGGCAGCATATATCTTGTTATGAAGACGGAAGGAAAGCTTCATGATAAATTAAGGTTATGGGCCAATAAGTGCATGATCTTTTTCGCTATCATGTATTTTACTTTAACTATTGTTACTTTGATCCATCTACCTTTCATGGCTGAAAGATTCAGACAGATGCCGTGGCTTATTGTAGTGGCAATTTTAGGTATGTTTGCGTTTGCTAATATTCCAAGAGAGTTCTCCAGAGGAAACGATGGTTGGGCATTTATCTCATCATGTGGGGTGATTGGTACTTTGATCCTATTATTTGGTCTAGGTACATTTCCTTACCTTGTGATTTCTTCGATAGATCCAAAGTATAGCTTGACGATTTTCAACTCTTGCTCGTCTAGACTTACTTTGTCTGTTCTTCTTATCATAGTCACTATAGGATTACCTTTAGTTCTGGCCTATGGCTTCTGGGTGTATCGTATATTTAGAGGTAAAGTAAAGATAGGTCCTACAAGTTACTAAGGACTTTCTTAGGGAAGCCGACAACGGCTTCATAGCATACAATCAGATGATTGACCCCATTCATTGCGCGATGGGGTTTTTCTTCCCCAGGCAGCTCATACGCAACAGCAATTTTATCTTTAGAAAAACCAGTTTGCCATGGTAGTAGGCCGGTTTCAATTTTTGCTTTTTGCATGCTTTCAGCCCAAAACATGGAAGCTAGATCTAGCCAGTGGTAAGGCCACAAAAGCTTTTCCTGCACGTCAGGATCTACGATTTGAGCAAAAAATGCCCTGTCGAACGATGGGTTTTGGCATATGAAAACGGCTTGACCTCTTTGAATTTTGTTTCTCAAGAATATTTGCTGTATCTCTTGCGCTGCTGTCTCACTTTTTTTCCCATAGCTGACCTCTTCCCAAGTAAAACCATTGATCTGCAGGCTATCTAGATCACTAAATTGCCAGTCGTCAAATGTCTGAAAAACGATAGACTCATATCGATCTTTTTCTTCGCCTGTTTCCATATCTAAGATTCTGAAGGCGATTTCAATAAGTTTATGTTTCTTGTAGTTCAGTCCGTTAGCTTCTGTGTCTAAAAAAATACCAAGCACGAGAGGGTCCTTATTTATATTTCATCAATTAAAGGAACCTAACAAGATTGTCTGGTTTTTTCAATAAATTTTTGTGTTCATGATACGTATTTTATGTTATGTGTGGCTAAAACTTGTGAGGTTATTTATGGAAATTCAAATTGGACTGTCGGATCAAAGCAGAAGTAGAATAGCAGAAGGCCTGCAGACCTTACTTGCAGATACTTATGCAACATATCTCAAAACTCAAAATTTTCATTGGAATGTTATGGGGCCTGAGTTTTTCTCTCTCCATCTTCTTTTTGAAAAACAATATGAAGAGCTTGCAGAAAATATAGATGAACTTGCTGAAAGAATCCGGGCACTGGGTCTTTATGTTGAGGCCTCATTTTCTGTTTTTAAAGAAAAGACTGCTGTAAAGGAAGAATCTAAAGTTCTCTCAGGAAGAGAAATGGTTCAAGAGTTGGTAAAGGCTCATGAAATTGTTATTAGAAGCGCTCGTAACCTTGCTCAAATCGTTGAATCTGAGAACGATGCTGCAACTCAAGATTTTCTTGGTAAAACTATGAACATGCATGAAAAACAATCTTGGATGTTAAGAAGTCAAGTTTAGTTTTTAATTTAAGGGTGAAAAAGGTTTGTTAGTGCATCTAAAGCAAAGAGTATGGTATGCTATTTTCTTTGTTTAAGGTTTTACATGGCACTATCACAACAAAAACGTAGAGAAATACTTTTTCAACTCCTCTTTAGTCACGACTTCATTGAAGTTGACGATGATGAGTCGAACGAGTTTATGATGAAAGAGTTTTTTATAACTCGTAAGGCAGCAAGAGAAATATTACAGGATGTAAAGGTAATAGCATCTCACATGCAAGACGTTGATGCCAAGATAGCGGCATATTCTAAGTCTTATGAATTTCATCGTATCCCTAAAATCGAGCTCAATATTTTGAGACTTGCGGTTTATGAGATGCTTTATGTTCCTTCTTTACCCCCAAAAGTTTCAATTGCGGAAGCGATAAGGCTAGCGAGAAAGTACTCAACAGCGGAAAGCTCTTCTTTTATAAATGCTGTACTTGATGCTATTTTCCAGACTGAGAGTAAAATTACTGATGCGGGGGAGCTTGAACATGAACTATCAATCCCGGTTCATAGCGAATAAACAACTTAAGGATTTATCTACATTTGGTATTGGCGGTCCCGCCAAGCATTTCAT
>Ga0194116_10005027_pt1 | contig 14726 bp, 13 predicted proteins | sample TA2MahsurfametaG_4_FD_148617 | JGI IMG/M metagenome (GOLD analysis project Ga0194116, IMG submission 148617) | Freshwater microbial communities from Lake Tanganyika, Tanzania - TA2015008 Mahale S9 surface | ecosystem: Environmental > Aquatic > Freshwater > Lake | place: Tanzania: Lake...
TTTCATTTGATAAATGGTACTTCACATGTAGGTTTGGTCAATCACGTAAGATGAAGGGTTGTGGGCATGAGGATTCTCGTCACTGGGGGAGCTGGGTTTATTGGCTCCAACTTTGTGAGGCGGATCGTTGATGGAAATCTTCCAAAAGCAATTCAAGAGAGTGAGTGTTAGCGGAGTAGGAGTCTATTTACGCTCTGAATTGACTAGGGTTGATTCAGTGTATTTGGAGTTGTTCGGATAATGGAAGGTAAGTGATGTCTATACGAGATCGATGGCGTCGCAGCACGATTGGCCGATCGGCGCGCGTATTACCCCAAAGTGACCAGCGCAAGATCTTTGCTGTTGCTGTGATCCAGGTTTGCTTGGGTGTCCTGGACCTTCTAGGCGTGCTGACAATTGGTCTCCTTGGGGCTCTTTCAGTCACGGGACTTCAGTCCCAACAACCAGGCGATCGCGTGAATTCAGTTTTGAATTTTTTGCACTTGGCTGGAGCATCCTTCCAGGTACAGGCGGCTGTACTCGGAGCAATTGCTGCAATCTTTTTAGTAGGACGAACCATCCTTTCAATTTTTTTTACTCGCCGCATCCTCTTTTTTCTGAGTAGAAGAGGAGCATTGATTTCAGCTAACTTAGTCTCTCGTCTTTTGACTCAACCGCTAACAAAGATTCAAGACAGAACAACACAGGAGACTTTATTTTGTGTAACGCGAGGCGTTGAATTCATTACCCTACAAGTTTTGGGAATAGCTGTCATTATAGTCTCGGATGTTTCGCTGCTACTAATAATGGGAACTGGACTATTGATTGTAGATTCAACCACAGCCGCAGGAACATTTTTAATTTTTTCAGCGATTGGCTATTCGCTTTACCGCCTAATGCATGTACGCGCTGTAAATCTGGGGGTCGCGAGTTCTCAACTCAATATAAAGAGTAATGAAAAAATCGTGGAAGTCTTCAGTTCTTATCGCGAGTCCGTTGTGAGTAACCGTCGAAATTTTTACGCCCGAGAAATTGGGAAATTGCGTTTTGAACTTGCTGACACTATGGCGGAAATAAACTTTATGCCTTATGTAAGTAAATATGTTATTGAAACAACCGTAGTGCTTGGCGCACTATTGATTGGGGTGGTGCAGTTTGTGTTACAAGATGCTACACAAGCTGTTGCTACTCTTGCGATTTTTCTGGCTGCGGGAACACGAATTGCCCCAGCGGTATTGCGGATACAACAAAGTTCCGTGCAAATTCGTGGAGCCTTAGGAATGGCGAGTCCGACATTGGATCTGATTGACTCGCTGGGCAATACCCCCCTAGTTGAGAATGTTGACGATACCCTTGATTTAACTCATAAGGGTTTTGACGCAACAATTCGCGTTGAACAGGTTTCTTTCACTTATCCGGGGAAGAATGCACCTGCAATTTATGATGTCAGTGTCATGATTCCAAAGGGCTCTTCTGTCGCATTTGTCGGACCCTCGGGGGCTGGGAAAACCACAATTGTGGATGTTTTTTTGGGAGTACTTTCCCCCGACTTCGGCCAAGTAACAATATCTGGGCTCTCACCTTTATTTGCTGTGAATAAATGGCCAGGGGCAGTTTCATACGTGCCTCAAGACGTAATTATATCCAATGGGTCAATTCGAGAAAATGTCGCCTTGGGTTACCCAATTGATTTGGCGACAGATGAGCTAATCATGGAGGCATTAACAGTCGCGAAATTAAATCAATTTGTTCAGGGATTGCCGAACGGCATTGACACGATAGTGGGAGAACGCGGGGCGAAAATTAGCGGAGGAGAACGTCAACGTTTGGGAATTGCTAGAGCAATGTTTACGAAGCCGCATCTTTTGATTCTAGATGAGGCGACAAGTTCCCTAGATGGAGAGACTGAAGCAGCTATCGCTGCTTCCATCCACGCATTGAGGGGAACGACGACAGTCGTAATGATTGCCCATAGACTTTCTACAGTGCGCAACGTTGATATTGTCGTCTACATGGCCGAGGGCAAGGTGGTAGCCAAAGGAACATTTAGTGAAGTCCGTAATTTTTTGCCCGACTTCGATCGTCAAGCAAAACTAATGGGTCTATAAATTTAGAGAACATGGCATGGCGGCTACAACATGAAGACTGAGAGAATTGAGACAATTTGGAGGACGAATGAGCCGCATGGTCGCTCCTCGTCTTGAACATGGGTGGAGTGCAACATTAGCCTCAATTATCGATAGAAAAGATTCGGCCGAGGCTCACCATGCAGTGCACAGTTTTGGGAATATTCAAGCAGGGAATCCTAAGACGTTACCGTCGCGCGAGACCCCCGTAAATGCGTGGAACAGAAGTGTTGTGACACTACTTCAGTAGATGATCCCTTTGCTAGATTCTCAACCATGGAGCCTCTCCCGTCTGCCACATCGATTCAAGGGCCCTCTTATCTCGAAGAGTATCCATTGGTTGCCACCAGCCGGAGTGTTCAAATGCCGTTAACTCACGGATAGCCACAAGGTTATTCAAAGGCCCACTTTCAAAAGAAGTCTGAGAATCTGGTATGAAAGACAGAACTCTTTTGTTCAGGCAGAAGAAACCACCATTGATCCATCCTTGATCCTGTGGATCTTTTTCTGCAAATTTTGTCACAATTCCATCGTTGATGTGGAGTTTTCCAAAACGAGCAGGTGGTCGAACGGCAGACACCGTTGCAGTTTTACCATACTTCTGATGATGCTCAAGAAGATTATCTAGGTTTATATTCGATAATCCATCACCATAGGTAAGCATGAACTCTTCATTCAATAGTGATTCAAGTCTTTTGATACGCCCACCGGTAGCGGTCTCTAGACCTGTGTCTATGAGGTTGATATTCCACTTGATTTCATTTAGGTTAGCGAAGTAATCTTTTATAATTTCAGCTTTGTAACCTAATGCAATCACGAAGTCTGTATGACCAAACCTCGCGTAGTAGTTCATAATGTGATGAAGAATTGGGAGATTTCCAATTCTTACCATCGGCTTTGGGATTACATCAGTTTCTTCTGATAACCGCGTTCCTAGTCCTCCTGCAAGAATTACTACTTGCACTAAAGTCTCCCATCAAAGGTTCTAAATCGGTAGGATTGTACTGATAGGGGTGAAGAATACAATGCATTTTCTCATTACTGGGCATACTGGCTTTAAAGGAGCTTGGTTAATCATGCTCCTAAAGCAACGTGGGCACACAGTAAGTGGAGTCTCATTAGAGCCAGCCACCGATTCGCTATTTGATAAAGTCGAGGCACGTAAATCTTTAAATTTTGATCTTCGTTGCGACATAAGTGAGTTAGGCAAACTTGAGAAAAGCTTCAAGGAAGTTAAGCCAGATGTCGTTATTCACCTCGCCGCGCAATCTTTGGTAAAAGAGTCCTATAGGGAGCCGATTCTTACGATGCGAACAAATGTTATGGGGACGTTGAACGTGCTAAGGGCCTCCCAAGCAGTCGGTGGAGTTAAGGCACAACTGATTGTTACTACAGATAAGGTTTATGAAAATGTTGGAAAGCCGACGGGATATCTTGAGACAGACCCCCTGGGAGGCAAAGATCCATATAGCGCTTCAAAAGCTATGGCAGATATTGCAGCGCAATCTTGGCTAGCAAGTTTTGAAAATCCGCCAACGGCAATTGCTCGGGCCGGAAATGTAATTGGAGGTGGGGATGTTTGTGCCGATAGGCTCATTCCTGATTTAGTGCGCTCCTACTGCTCCGGCCAGATTCCACAATTGCGTGCTCCAGATTCTATTCGACCATGGCAACACGTCCTTGATTGTCTAAACGGCTATCTTCTTTTAGTGGATAAGATTTTAGAAACCAAAGTGAACGGAGCCTGGAACTTTGGGCCTGCTGATTTGCAATCAAAATCTGTCTCAGATGTTGCAGAGATCGCTGGGGATGTTTGGGGAGTTGCTACAAAGTGGCAGCAGGACCTCAGCCCCCATCCACAAGAGGCAAGTCAGTTATTACTGAATTCAAATAAAGCTAGGAAAGAACTCGGTTGGTCAGATAAATTGAACTTTGAAGAAAGTGTCCGTTGGACCATTGATTGGTATAAGAATGTCTACGATGGTTTGGATCCGGTCAAAGAAATCCTTAAAAATATTTGGGAGTTCGAATCAAGATAATCTGGTTTAGATAGGTTTCAACACAGGGCCCGAAAGTAAAGAGGAAGATAAAAAACGTTCAGTAAGATTGACATTTGGTTCTTTTCTCTGGAATATATTTAACTTGAAACTTTGTACTAAGACTTAGAACGACTAATTAAATCTTGGTATAGATCTGTATGATCAGATATTAGTCTTCTCAAGGAGAAATTATTTCTGGCATTACTTTCACCGGCAGCACCAAAAGAGAGCCTCATGTCAGCGCTTTTAGACAGGAGTTCAATTTTGTCGGCAAAATCTTTAGCCGAGTACTTCAAACAGAACCCACTCTGCCCATTAATCATTACCTCTGATGCTGATCCGACGTCAGTAGCAAGGACTGGAATTCCTGCCATTTGGGCTTGAATCAGAGCAACTGGAGTTCCCTCATTCTCGCTAGTGAGCAATACCAGATCGCTAAAACTCAATATTTTTTCAATGTCAGATTGCCAACCGAGAAAAGTGACTGGAAGGTTCTTCTCGTTGGCCAAACTCTTTAAATCACTTAAAAGAGGGCCTTCTCCAACTATGACAAATTGAACTCTTAATCCTCGCAGTCCACATTCTTTTGCAATTTCAAGAATTCGATGAGGTGCTTTAACTGGGACTGCTCTTCCAATCCAGGTCACTGTGAATTTGTCCTCCAGAAGATTAAATGAATTCAGTGATGAGACTCGCTTTGGTAACTCACCAATTTCTAATCCAGGACCAATAACTCTGTACTGCTCAAAATAGCCTATTTTGGCTGCTAACAGATCCTCTCTAACTTGGCTACCCACAGTAACTAAGCTATCTGTGAATCGAGCTAGAAATCTCTCAATCAGAATTACTAATCTTGTTTTAAAACCCCCAAAATAACCATGAAGTAAATGCCCATGGTAAGTATGCACCCTGAGTTGCCGTCTACAACTTAAAATGGCTGCCATACGACCTAAAACCCCTGCTTTTGCAGTATGTGTATGAATGATTTGAGGATTAAAACCTCTAATTTCTCGTATGATCATAAAAAGTACCTTTAAATCTGAAAAGAAGTTCACCCGTCTCCCAAATCCCACAATCTGAGTACGAGTCAAACTGAGATCATTCACTTGGAGGTAGTCAACTTCATCTTTCTCACAGAAACCGGTTAACAGCTTTTGTTCAAAGCTCTTGGCTGGAAGGTTTTGCATAAGCCCTGTTATCTGAATGGCTGGACCTCCGACATTTATACGCGCAATCACGCGCAGAATACGAAATGGCTCGTGAGACGCTTCTCCAGTTTTATGATTCAAGGCGCTTCCCATAAGGCGAATATACTGGTAAAGCAAAGTAGCTTCTTAAAGGGTTAAGATTAATCCGTGCTGCTAAGGGCTCTACGACTTCAACACCCAATCCTTCTAGGTTGCGTGCTAGTGACCACCGTAATCATTCCAAACTCTTATGATCCAGTGAGCGCGCCTAAAATGTTTACCTTGGTTCTGGTTGTAGCTACTGGACTACTTTTTTCTAACTCATCTTTCCTAAGTAGAAATAATCTAGATTTGCTAAGCAAAGTAGCTATAGCATTTATGATTCTTCTTGTAGTTAACTTACTGATAAATAACAGTGCCTTTCCAGAGAGACTCTTTGGAGTTTCAGGCAGCTCAACCGGATTTTGACTCTTGCCTCTTTTGCACTTTTGTTTTTAATTGCCCGCTCCGCCATAATTTCGCTTCAAACGTTCTTAGTTTACCTATCGATACCAAGCCTTTTAGTCTCACTCTATTTTACAATTCAAATTTTCGGTTATGACTTTGGCAACTATAAGGAGTATTACGGTGCTCCTTCTTCTACCCTAGGAAATCGAAACTTTGTCTCAGGTTTTCTTGGATTTTCATCTTTGGCTTTTCTTGACTTGGGCCGGCGATTAGCAAAGAGGACACGATTATCATTTTTACTGATCACTCCTTTTCTCTTTAATCTATGGGTTATTATCGAAACGGATTCAATTCAGGGAATCGCTTCACTTGCGTTGGCACTTTTCGTCTATCTCTTCTGCCAGTCTTATCTGACTTTCTCGCAAGTAAATATCCTTAAATTAGCTTCAATCTTCGCTGTTCCCGCGCTTTTGGTTGCGTTGGGCTCTTTTGGGATAGGCCCGCTTTCAAACCTGCTTTCTTCAACTACAGTCTTTTCGCGCCTTGACTACTGGCGCGCATCAGTTTTAATGTTGATTAGTAATCCTCTAGCAGGCGTGGGGCTTGGTGCCTATGGCGACAATTATCGTTATTTCAGAGACCAGCAGGCAATTTCACGTTTTGGAGAAAGCCAAGTAACCGATAGCGCACATAACGTATTTCTAGACATGTTCAGCTATGGAGGTCTACCACTAGGTCTTACCTATTTAGCTTTGAACTTGGTCCCAGTTTTGATATTTCTATTAAGGCTCAAGACTCTTAAAAGTCAGGAAGACAAGAGAAACCAAATTGTGTTCTTAGCTTTATGGTTTGGTTTTCAACTGCAAACCCTTGTTAGCGTCAATCAAATCGGAGTAAGTGTAGGGATTTGGATAATTCTTGCACTTATGTCCTCAAAAGCTGAAACAGATACAAATCCAAACCCTAAGGGCAATCCTAAGATAGTGAAAACCGCTCTTGCTTCGCGCATACCAGTATTTTTTGTATCGACTTCTATGGCAGTTATGAGCTTTTTGCCAGTCAAGACAAATATTGACTTTCTAGCGGCTGCAAATCGAGCAGACGGATTAGCCATGAAAAATCTAGTTCAAGAATTTTCGCAAGACTCCAAACTGATAGCAATGGTTGCTACTGGGTTTCAAAGCTCAAACTACTCAAATCTCTCCCTAGAGATTCTGAATAATGGAGTACTCCATAATCCTAAAAGTTTTACATTATGGAAGTTGATTTATGAAAACCCCAACACCTCCGAAGTGAGAGAAAACGAGGCATTAACTGAGCTGAAACGTATTGATCCGCGATTTCCTTACCAGGGTCAATAACACGGCGTTCGGCACGATAGACTGCCTCATCTCCAAAGTTGTATCCAGGGGCCTTTAGCTCAGTCGGTAGAGCAACGGACTTTTAATCCGTGGGTCGTCGGTTCGATCCCGACAGGGCCCACAACAAATTTTTTCATCAGCATTGTCAGAAATTCTCAGGTCATTAGTTATGATTTAAACATGCCGAAAACGCTAATTAGCAGGTATTCTTTCCTTGGTGGACCTGGAGGAGTTATCATCCGAATGGAGATTCTGGCTAAATCTGGGATTTTTGATCCTAAGGTACCGGCCCCTTCAGAAGACTGGGACTTCTTTCGAAGAGTGGCAGAGATTGCAGATGTTACTTTTGTAGAAGATATTCTACTATTTAAGAGAGTACATGATAAGAACATTAGCAAACAATCATTAAGGCAGTATCTGAAGGGAAATCAGTTTGCTATCAAAAAAATGCATTTAGAGAGTCAAGTGGGTTTCTATACAAAGTCTCTTACATGGCTTAAGTTTTATCTCATGGCGTCCAAGCAATACATAAAGAATTTATTCCATGTAAAATGAGAGTTTTATGATAACTTACGATTCTTACACCAATAATCTAAGTTATATCGTTGACCGTAGACGAGTTGGGTTGTGGATAAAGAGATTTGACACGTGGGCCCAGTCAAAAGAATTTGATTTCAATCGCATTCATGTAGCGACTCCACTATCAAACTTTGAAGAGTTAGAGGTGAATGGAGGAGAAACTAGGCTAATTCTCGATATTGTGGATGGATATTTGGTAGAAGAAGCTGGATTTTTTAAGGATTACATGCGTAACCTCAACAGAGTGGGCATCTTTGCTTTTATTAAAAATCCGAAGAGGTATTCAGATAGTTTAGTTGAATTCTGCAAAGCTTGCGATTTGATTACTGTTGGCTCGGAAGAGCAGGCAGTTATTGCTCGGCAATTTAACCCTAATGTTTTTCCAATTTGGGACTGTCATGATGAATTTGGCGCACCAGAAAATCCTATTTTGCACGCAAAAAAATCTAATTTCAATATTTTTTGGGAGGGACTTTCAGTTACACTAAAGCACTTCCAGGAGTGCTTAACTGATTTAAAAACATTCATGCTAAGGACAAACTCGACACTGAACATAATAACAAATCCACAACATTATCGTATCAGTAATCGATATTTTAAAGTTGACACAGATAGATACATTAAGAGATTTTTCAAAGGCCTTGAGGATCAAGTCAAATTTCATCCTTGGTCGATCACCAAAGTGCAAGAGGTTTCAGCCTTTTGTGATTTTGGATTGATTCCCCTGCTTGCAGAGGACAGATTCGCAAGACTAAAGCCCGAGAATAAACTAATGATTTATTGGCGCTTAGGGCTACCTACCCTCTTTTCGGCCTCTCCCGCGTACTTGCGCGTTTCACATGAATTAGGGTTGAGTGATTTTTCTGTACCAGAGGGCATGTGGGATGAAAAACTTTCTTGGTTGAGCGAAAACCTACCGGTTGAGGGTAGACGTATTTCGTCAGCTACAAAGATGCTGAGAGAAAAACATAATGAACAGGCTATTCTCGTCAAGTGGGAAGAAGCGATTCAGACTCTAGCAAGAAGAATATGATTCTAGAAAGGGAATAGTTCTTGAGGATAGCGATAACTGGTGTAGCAGGTTTTCTAGGAAGCCACCTGGCTGATAAGTATTTGGCTGCAGGCCACGAAATAGTTGGAATTGATAATCTTATTGGGGGGTATCGCTCAAATGTCCCTAAGGAAGTTGACTTTCGCGAAATAGATCTCTTGAACTTAGAGGATACAAGAACAGCCCTTAGTAATGTTGAGATTGTTGTTCATGCAGCTTGTACCGCATATGAAGGTCTCTCTGTGTTCTCTCCTTCTTTAGTGGTTGCAAATACCATGCAAGCGACAACAAATGTTATGAGTGCATCTGTCTTTAACAAAATTCGTAAAGTAATTTTTATGTCATCAATGGCTCGCTATGGTACACAGGAAAAATTGCCCTTCACTGAAGAGATGAGGCCAGAGCCACAAGACCCTTACGGCATTGCCAAATTTGGTTCAGAGATGATTGTTCGTAATATGGCGGAAGTACACGGGCTAAAATATGTAATTCTTGTTCCCCATAATATAATTGGGTCGCGGCAAAAATATGACGATCCATATAGAAATGTAGCTTCCATAATGATAAATCGAATGCTTCAAGGGAAACAGCCAATAATTTACGGAAATGGCGAGCAGCGTCGATGCTTCTCCTTTATAAATGATGTGATTGATCCACTTTCCATTGCAACCTTTTCAACTAAGGCTGAGTCTCGGACAATCAATATTGGCCCAGATGAGGAGTTTGTTACGATAAATGCTTTAGCCGAGGAGATAGCTTCAATCCTAGATTTTAAATTGGACCCAATTTACATGCCTGGACGACCCCAAGAAGTTGTTGATGCTAACTGTTCTGCTGACTTAGCTCGTGAATTATTAGGGTACCGAACTAAAGTTAATTTGCGAGATGGATTAGTAGAGCTGGCTGAGTGGATTATTGCTTCAGGAGCAAAACCTTTCGATTACCACCTACCTCTTGAGATTGTTACCGATGCAACACCTAAAACTTGGAGTGAAAAAATAATGTAAGGTTCTAGTCAGGGCCTTTAGCTCAGCCGGTAGAGCAACAGACTTTTAATCCGTGGGTCGTCGGTTCGATCCCGACAGGGCCCACGAATCAGCCGAACTTCTTTGAAAGAGCAGGTAGTGGTGTTGGTAGCAAGAATTCGAGATGCATTGTTGGTTTTAATCATCCCCTTGACTTTTGCCTTGGTGACGCCGTGGAACAACTTAGATGGAAACAATCCAGCGAAATTTCTCATTTTGGTATCTTTTGGAACAATCATTTTTTCATTATCACTAACTCAATCGGCTCAGAAACTTCAGTCAAGAAATATTGATAAGTTTCAAATTGTTGGCTTAGTTGCAGTTGTCCTGATTATCATCTCCAGTTTCACAAATCGATATGCAATTGATGAGAGGTTGTTTGGAATATTTGGAAGGTCCCTTGGGGCGATTACCTTTATTGTCGTATTCTTACTAGCGATTGCTTCCGCAGCATTGAATTCTAAGGCTATGAAGTTTTTCAATTATGGAATTGTCTTTTCGCTTGTGCTTGTCTCAAGCTACTTTGCTATCCAGCTTGCGGGCTTGGATCCTGCCGCTTGGGAAGATGCGTATAGCGGAGTACCAAGTTCCTCTCTAGGAAATCCAAATTTTGTAAGTTCCAGTTTGGCAATTTTGAGCGTACCTGTTTTAGCAATTCTCTTGTTTAGAACAAGACTAGGGTTGCTCATTCAGTTGAGTGCTCTGCCTGTGATTGTCGCAATTTGCTTCTTGATTTGGAAAACTCAATCTCTGCAGGGATTGTTGATTATTGCCTTCTCAACTATGGCTTTGCTAATCCTGCGCATAAACGAATTAGTTCTTGGCAAACTTACTGCCTTAATTCGAGTTTTAACGTTTATGGCCGTTGCCTCGATTCCGGCAGTCACCTTTCTGGTTGCTTTTGGCTTTGTGCCGAGTGTTGGAGGGGGATCGCTTCTTGCAAGAACCGACTATTGGCGCTCTGCATGGAATCTAATACTTGATAATCCAATGTTTGGAAAAGGATTTGATTCCTTTGGAGATTGGTATTTCTTCTATCGAGATCAACTTGCAATAGAGAGAAGTCCAGGTCTGTTTACAGACTCAACGCATAACCTAATCTTGGAGTTGGGCGTCTTCGGAGGACTTCCTCTGTTACTTGCCTATCTAGCACTCCAAGCGTTGACTCTCAGAAGCGCATTGAAAGTTGTCACCTCTATGGGGAATCTTCAAGCAAAGATAGTCGTGGTGGCTTGGATCGGGTTTCATTTGCAATCAGCGATTAGCCCAAGCGGTCTCGCATTAATCACCCTTGGATTTGTCCTCACTGGAGTCGTTTATGGCGCTGGACAATCTATAAATAGTGAAACCGGTGATCGACAAGAGCAAAAGCAATCTAATAGCAAGAATCGTAAATCCGGAGCGGCCACGAAGTTTGTGACATCCACCATTGCTTTGGTCATTGCGGGCACTGGCAGTTACTTGAGCACGGTACCTATTGTGAAAGACGCGCGTTTTCGCGATGCCATCGAGCAGGGTGATGGCCAAAAAATGATTGATGTTTCACGCCAATGGCCCTTTAACTATCAACTTAGCCGCCAGACAGCACGGACACTCAAGTCAAATGGTTATGACGATTTGGCAAGGGAAATGGTTAATGATCTGATAAAAACCAACCCCTTCAACATTCAAGGGTGGCGGATGCTCTTTGAGTATTCGACGTCAAAGGCAGATAGGTCTCGCGCCCTCGCGAAAATGAAAGAGCTAGATCCGCTCAATCCCGAACTAGCCAAACTGGCCCCCTGACCAATTTGTCCGTTTTATCCACTCTCCGCGACATTTTCACACCAGATTCGTAGTGGAGGGTAGAGGCGGCGACGGTCGACTCTGCAGTACAAATAAGCACTAAACCGGTATACAAATAGGGGCTCCATGAAAGTGGCATTACGGAAGAAAGCTGACTCCGCAGGTCTGAAGTTATGGACCGTCGCGGAGCTAGGTGCTTTTTACACCGAGCACCGCGCTGATCTTCACGCCCACGCCTCGCGCATTCTGAAGGACTCCGCTCGTGCGGAGGAGGTAATTCAAGACGTCCTGATCAAGGTCATGCTCGCTGCCCCTGAGCTTGAGTCTGCTGATCATGCGCTCTCTTATATGCACCGCACGATCGAAAACCTCTGCATCGATATCTTCCGTATCGAGGGTCGTCGCCCAAACCTGGTGGTTTTAGATGACTCGTCAGCAGAGCTTGAATCAACTTGGGTCGATAACAAAGACCATGTTGATGTAATTGCTGCAGCAGATGATGCTGCAATTGTTAGACAAGCACTTGCAATGCTCTCACCTGCAGAACGAGCAGCTCTTGTTATGTGGGAGATTGAGGGAAGATCAACCTCAGAGATCGCTGCAGAGCTTGGCATTAAAGAATCTTCTGTCAGACATACTGTCTTTAGAGCAAGAGCATCGCTACGCAAGGTAATGAGCGAGCTAATCGTTGACAAAGAGCGTGGTTTAACTGCTCTAGATATGCTCTCAACGACTTATAAGAAAGCATTGCAAGTAGCTAAGAAATCAAGTAAAGCCGCTCTTTCTTTGATTCTAGTTTTCTTTGCCTTCCTTGGATTTAATGCGATGCCAACAGATAGCGAGCTTCCTGTTGTAACAACTCAGAAAACTAACTCTTCAACTGAAGTAGCGAGCGAAGTTGAAGTATCAACAGCTCCTACCGTTGAAGCATCAGCAAGTCCAGTTATTACCCCTGCTGCGATTGCTAAAGGACAAGCCCCTCTTGATAACGCGAAGGCAACTACCTTTAGCTTTACCGGACTAGATAAGGCTGGAATCCCAACCGGATTTACCGTTACCGATTCATCTGGAGCTCTAGGTTCTCTATATATAACCAAGCGCGCTCCAATACTTTCAGAGACAGAGTTAATCATCTCTCAGGTCGCTAAGACTGATACTGGGGCAGCTAACATCTTTATCTCCCAGCGGCTGGTGAGTGACTCCCAGGGCTTTAGCTACCTACCCTCTATCTCCTATGGCAAGGATAAAGCCTGGGTACCCCTAGTAACCAAGCTAACCTACCTAAATTCTGAGCGTATGCTCAGCGGGGATTACCTAGTCACAGCCATTATTAAAGTAGAATCTGAGGTTGAAACCCCCGTTGTGATTCCAGCGAACGCTTCAGGCCGGGATCTACTCGCAGCCCCACGGCAGGTAATTACTCGCCTGGTGCTCAACCCAGGAAAGACCCAGATTTTATCTCAAGCAGTTTATGTAGTTGAGAAGGGAGTCAAGTAATTGAACTCCCCATTTAAGTTTCTCCGCCGCGTCCGGATACGCGGTGGGGAATGTGGTGCAGTAGCACGTGCATTGCATCACGAGGTAAAGAGTTCATCTCTTTACCGAGCCGATTCAGGGAAAGTCCTTGAGTCGACTAATGAAAGGAAATCAATGTCTAAAAGGACATCCTTCAAGCGTTTGGCGCTTGTTATTGTCTCGGCGTTGGGCTTGGGAGTAATTACTTCCATTGCACCAGCGACTGCGGCTAACATAACTCCGAGCGCTATTACAGTTGGAACGGTCCCAACGACTGGCGCAGTGGGAGCTGAGCATTTAACGCCTATTACCGTTACTGCTACGCATGAAACTGCCGCCGGTTCGGACTCCTTCACTGTTAACGTAAGAGTTACCTCAGCACCAGCGGGTTCCGCTCTTGCAGGTATCGCGACATCCTCTAAGCAGCTCGATGGAACTCCTTGTACGAACTTTGGCGATGCCATGGGCTGCTACGCAACTGGCAGCACATACAGGGCAAATGTGGATATCCATCTTGGTACATCCCAATCGGGCTTAATTGGAACAGCGGCGACAATGAGTGGTAACTACCACACAACGTCTGCCACCTACACATCCGCCCCATATTCAACTGCTCCAACCACGGCTGCATTCCGAATCGGAATTACGCCAGATGTTGCCGGTAGTTATACCGTCCTTGTAAGCACGATTGCAGGAAATTCTGCTAGTGCATATGTTGCAGGACAGGCGAATGCTTCTTATACATTCTCGACTGGTAATGCGATCTCATCGATGACTCTTGCTGCCGTAACCGGCACTTCAGGCACTGATGCAGCAACTGGCCAGTTGATGAAGTTGACGCTCAAGGATAGCGCTGGAAATGCCACAGGCTTAAATGCTACTGGCACTGTCAGCATCTCTGGAAGCTCAACAACTGACTATCTAAAGAAGGTCACCGTAACAAATCAAGCTTACGTGGCCACAAATACTAATGATGCAACTGTTGACACTGCTTTGACTCTGTCGAGTACAGATTTCATTGACGGTGTGGCCTACTTCCTATATCGGAACACAGCAGCACAAACTGCTGAAATTATCACCGCAACGGGTGCAGGTTCCCTAGCAGGAGTATCGACCACCATTACTGGAGTCGTTACAAGTACTGCAACAGGTACCCTAATTGCGGGCTCTGCCATTACAACTGGCGACGGAAGTGCTACTCGTCCTGGAAGTGGTCAAACTGCGTACACAGCAGGTACCCCAGGTACAGTAACCGTGGCTACAACTGACTCATCTCACACAGTTACTTTGACAGCAACTGTTACAGCTGACACAAAGTTTGACGTTAGAGTTACAGATACAAGCGCAAAGGTCACTGGAATTGCGGGACAGATCTACAACATTGTCTCCTCAATTACCTATGACTCAGCCGCTACTTCGCAAACCACGTCAATCACATTAACGGCATCTCTTTCAACTGCTGCACAGTCAATCACGGCAGAAGTAAGGGGTACTGGTGGGTATGGTGCGACTGCAGATGATGGAGTTACATTCACCAGCGCAGCCGCTACTGCAACATACGCCGCTCCAATGAGCGCGTCATGCAGCACCACACAGACAAGAACTATCTATGCAACTCATGGAAGTTCATCG
>Ga0194116_10005029_pt1 | contig 14725 bp, 15 predicted proteins | sample TA2MahsurfametaG_4_FD_148617 | JGI IMG/M metagenome (GOLD analysis project Ga0194116, IMG submission 148617) | Freshwater microbial communities from Lake Tanganyika, Tanzania - TA2015008 Mahale S9 surface | ecosystem: Environmental > Aquatic > Freshwater > Lake | place: Tanzania: Lake...
CCAATCCCCAATCCCCAATCCCCAATCCCCAATCCCCCAATCCCCATTTAATATATGAATTAATAAAAATATCTAAAAGTAAAAATATTTTTTATGAATTTATATATTTTATTATTATAATTCTTTAGGTTTTGTTACAAACACAATATTTAATTTTAACTAATCATAAATGAAAAATATTTTAATAAAAATTTATCTTATAATATAATTTAAAATTATTTAAGTTTCGAGGAGGATGATTTAGGAATATGTTTAAACTCACACGAATCCAGGTAATTTTTTTGTGATACCCTATAAGCAAAAAAATTTATATAATATATAAATATGAATTAGGCATTTTTTGAAAGTATCCTAGAGGAAAAATGGGCATAGAGTCTAGAACATTTGATAAATCTCAAATATTCAAAATATACTAAAGGTTATTTTCAAAAATAAGTATCATAAGTTTTTAATTTTTTTTATGATTTAAAAATCTTTATCAATTTATCTAAAAAACGAAAAAGAAAAACTTATTATTTTAATTGACTTTTTGAGGATAAGTTTAGTTAAAAAAATTATTAAAATTATAGATCAATATTTTACTCTTAATTTTTTTGAGAAAAATAATAAGAAATTTTAAAGAAACTTAAAATATTTTCTTTATAGAATGGAATAGAATAGACAAATTAAATTCTAGGAAATTTTACTTTGATAAATTAAAAATTAATTTAATGTAAAAATCACAAAAATATTGTAAATTTTTTGATATTTCTATAAGTTATTTTTTTCAAATTTTATTTTAAAGTGATTATCTAATAATAGCATAAATTCAAATGAAATTATTGTAAAATGTTAAAAATAATTACTTTAATTAGATGTATTCTGGACTTTCTCTTGATAATATTTTTTTTCTCTTTCAATAAATTCAGTAAACTCTTCCTATAATATTTTATAATAGAATAAATTAAATTTAATTTATGGTTGAAAATGAATTTAAAATTTTATTTGTTTACCATCCAACCACACTCTTTAATGATTTTATATATTGATTCATCTATGGGTCCTTTCATAAATATATCTTTATTATCTGGGTTATCATATTTAAAGTTTCCAACTTTTTCCATATTTATTAAAACCATGGTTCTATCTTTTTTCAACATATCTGGAAGCATATTTACAGGAGCCACAGCAAGAGAAGTTCCCATAACAAAACATAAATCACTTGCAGAAAATCTCTAAATGAAATATGTTAAATAATATAAAACTAATTAACTTTTTATTTACAAAATTATCAGAAGGAATAAATTCAAATAATTTACATCAATGCTTGAAAAAAATTCCTTTGGTAAGCTTTCTCCATAAAATATAATTTTATGTTTACAGGGAGCTGAGCACTGTTCACAGTATAGAACTTTATTTTCCTTTACATATCGATTAATTAAATCAAGATCAACTTTGGAAGAACATTTTGAATTCGAGCAATGAGCTTCCAAAACATTTCCATGAGCGAAAATTATGTTATTTCGTGAAATATTGGTTTTATTTTCCAAACAGTCAATGTTTTGAGTAACTGCTAAATTTAACATATTTTTGTATTCAATGAATCTGATAAACCACTTTATTAAAATTAAATTTTATTTAAGTTTAAATAATAATCCCAAATTTAACATTGGTCATAATTTTTACATGAGCTGGTGTTGGTTCATACTTATCTAAGTTTGATTGATTAGCAAAATCATAATATAATTCAGGTCTTTTTTTAAATAGGTCAATAGAAAAGAATTCTTCTAGCCTTTCCAATTTATATTTTTCTTTTAATTGAACGAATAGCCCATTTCCTGGGCTTCTAAAATCAGGAATTCCAGCAGATGTTGAGATTCCAGCACCAGTTAAAAAAGAGATTTTTTTATCTAAAAAATTTATTAATACAAAAATAATTCTTTTTTACAATTGGAATTTTTCAATTCATAAATGAAAGATTCATATTTTAATTTTTGAAAATCGTCTTTTTGAATGTGTAGTTTTTTCATAGCATCACTAAGATTTGAAATTTCTTGATTATCTTTTCCTTCTTCAGAAAATTTTTGTAAAGCCACTATTTTTTCATATGATCCCAATTTCTTTTTTTAATTAAAAATGATTGAATTACTTTGCTTATTATATAGTCATCACAATTGTAACACCAAAAAGATAAATCCATCATACTTAAACAGATATTGTGAGTTTTATTGGATCTATTATGCTTAAAAAAATGTGAGTTAATATATCTACTGCAAAAAAATTCTCCACAATTTAAGCAAATCCAATTTTCTTTTTTTTCTTCACAATTTTGGCAAACAAATTCCTTAACTTAAAAATATTAAATTTTGGTAAAATTATTGCTAAGAATTTTTTCTAATATTTGTTAAAAAAGAAGAATTTTAATTTACAATTTTTTTCTTCAAAAGTAAACAAGTTAATTAATTTGGCATTATCAACATGAGGACAATCAGTTTTCGGATTTACATACATTTTTCAAATTTGATAAATTTTATTTATAAACTTATTAAGTTATAAAATTAAAAAAATGAGAATCTAATATAATTTGAAATCTTAATTTCCAAATTTTAAAATGTAACATTGATGATATTATGGAGAAAATTTATTATAATTATTTATATAAATTTTAGTTTTGGAAAAATTTTTTTAATTTTATTTGAATTTTTTTAAATAAATTTATTTATCTTAATATTTTCTACTTTTATCAAGAATAATTTAAATAAATATCTTTATAGTTTAAATTTATTAATAATTATTTTGAAAAAAAAACTATTTTTACCAAGTTTCAGTATAATATATATTTTTATTTTTTAATAAGTTTAAAAATTTCTGTATTTCATCATCTCCTAATTTGGAGAATTCTTCTGATTCTTTTTTCAAGCAATAACATAGGGCCTTATCTATATATTTCGGTAAAATTTTTGAATTTCCTACTAAAATTATATAAGAATTTTTATCAATTATCATTTCCTTTATTGTTTTGGAATTTTCCTTGATGATATTTTGTACATAAATTTTTTGTTCTTGATCTCGTGAGAATGCAATAATATCTTCAAAACTATTATTATTTAAAAAATTTCAATGATAAAAGAATATATCCTAATAATTTTTACTTAAAGTTTTTTTCATCTTTAAAATTATTTAATTCATGGCTATATAAAAAATCCTTCTTTTTATTTCTACATCCATATATCATAAGTGTTTTTCCTATTAAAATTGTTTTATTTTGTTTGTGTTTTTCAAATCTTTCCCAAAGATAAAATCTGATTGGTGCTATACCAGTTCCAGTGCAGATTAAAATGGAATTTTTATCAAGGCCTATTTGAGGAAAATTTCCTTTTCTTAATAATAAATTTACAGGAAAACCGTTAGAAAATTCTTCTTTAAACATGAGATTATTGTTGTGGATAAATTTTGAAGTCAATCCTATTTTTGATTTTCCAGTAATGTTATTAAAAACTTCACTAAATCCAAGGGTTATTTCTATCTGAGCTTTAAGAAAAAGTTTTTGTGATTTATTCATAAAAATTTTTATTTTACCTGAATAGAGTTAAAAGATATTAATTTTTTATTCGAATTTTCAGTTAATTTGCTTATAGAATATTCTCTATAAGGTAATCTTCCTATAAGATAAAACAAATAATTAAATGGTATTTTAGTTGCTCTAAAATCAACTAAAAGATCTATAAAGTTTCTCTTGTCTTTTCCTGTATAGCGATAAAATTCATCTTTTCCTTCCTTTAATAAAGTTCAAATGAAATTCAAATTAATTAATAAATTTAAAAAAAATAATCAATATTTACACTTGATTTGCTTGAGAATAATTCTAACTTTTCTTTATATAAAGTCTCTTTAGTAAAAAGTGATGCAACATAACAAAAAAATCTATTTGGATAGCCATTTATATTTAACCATTTTTTAATAAAATCTTCAGCTTTTATAAAAAATGGAAATATAAAATCATTAATTGAACATTCTTTTTTGAGTTTAAAGATTATGATGTCATCCTTGTGTAAATCAAGAATTCTTAAAAATTTGAGAACTGAATCATTATCATTTTCTGGAAATAAAAGAATAGAGTCTCCAGGCGATAAATAAAAATTTTTATTTTTATAAAGATTAAGCTCATGTTCATGGTCTCTAATTCTAGGAGAAACATTCCTTGAGAAATATTTAATCTTTTCATCAGCAAAATTATAAAATAAGTCGTTATTAATGATCTCAATCAATTTTTCAGTGTCTTCATTTTTATTAATTTTATTATACCCTATAAAATTGGAAATTTTTTCAATTTCTATAGCAACATTAAATGTTTTTTTAACCGAATCATCACTTGTAATTATCTCATTTTTGTTTATAATACCAATTTTATTATCCAACATATTATTTAAAACATTTTCATTATTTATAATGCTTTTATATTTTTCATATAAATAGTAAAAATTCGGATTATCATTATCAACACAATTTCTATATTCATTAAAATTTTGATTATCTATAACCTCTACTTCAAAATTAATTTTATCTTCAAGAAAATCCAAAACATTTTTATGCTTGTATTTAAACTCAATTTTTTCAGGGAAATAATTAAAAAGCTCTTCAATTACACTTTGCATCCATGGATCAAACTCAGCTTCATATCCAAAATCATGTTGATCATCGCCGAGGGCTACCGGATGAATAAGATTTGCAGACAGCTTATTAAGTCTTGAATTTAAAAGCTTTGCGCATTGATTAAATTTTTCATAACTAGAATCACCTAAGCCGAATAAAGTATAATTTACATTTTCAAGTGAATTCAAAGGGAGATCTTTTCTCATAAGAAAAGCCCAAAAGTTTTTTGAATTTGAAGGGAATTCTCCATAACCCGTTGTGGATATTATAAAAATGATATAAGATTCTTCTGGGAGATTTATGAAATTATAAGAATCCATTTCACATATTTTAGAAAAGTAATTGAGTTTATATAATTCTCTCTGCATATCTTCTGCAGCAAATTTAGCAGTTCCAGTCTGACTTCCATATAATATCAATATCTCATAAAAGGAATTCTCGTTTGCGTTCATATTTAAGAATATAAAATTTAAATTGTTGAATTAAATCAAAAATTATTTTTAATTAGAAAATTAGAATTTAATAATTTTCCTTTTTAAGGAAAATTTTGTAAGAATAACAGATAGAATAATTAAGATTTGATAATACAACTCTCTAATATGCTAAAAATTCTCAAATTTTAAAATAAATAAGAATAATCATCAATTCCGGAAATTGAGCTTAAAATTAAAAAATTATTTAGTAATGTATAAAGAGATTGAACTTATATTTTAAAACGTTATCTTAATTTTTATTTGAAATCTTTAATTTATCCAATAAATTAATAATAATAATATTTTATCAAAAATTAAATTTTATTAATTTTTTATTTAAAAGAAATTTTTAATAGAGAATGAATGAAAAAAATTCATTTAAAGAAAAAAAGAATAAAGAATCTGTTTTACTTATACAACATTCTGATAAATTTTATGAAATTTCCTTCAACAAGCCAAAAACTTTAAATTCCTTTGATTACGAGATGACTTTTAAAACTTTAAACCATCAGAATACAATCGATTTAACAAAAAATCAAAAAATTGTTTTATATTCAAGTAACGTTCCTAAAACATTTAGTACTGGAGGTAATTTGAGTGCTTTATATTTTCAAAAGCTCAAAAATGAAGAAGAAAAAATATTTACATTTTACGACAACATTATTCAACAAAATATATATGCTTTAACAACAAATAATTTTATTTTTTGTATTTGGGATGGATATGTTATGGGAGGTGGAGCCGGTATCTCAATAAATTGTCCCATACGAATTAGCACAGAAAATACAGTTTTTTCAATGCCAGAAACAAGCATAGGACTTTATCCAGATGTAGGAGCTGGATGGTTTTTTCCTAGAATTTTCAATAAAAATGAATCTTTGGGATTATATGCTGGTTTAGTAGGTGTTAAATTTTCTGGAGATTTTTGCATAAAATCAGGTCTATCTACTCATCATATAAAAAGTAAGGATATACCTGAATTGATAAATTTGGTGAAAATTAATTCCTCATCAATAAATAGCTATAAAGATCTAGATCAAATTGTGACCAAATATTGTTTATTAAAATATAACAATGATATGTTTAATTTTCCTTATGAAAATTTGATTAATAAAATCTTTATTTGTGATTCTTTAGAAAATATTTATATGAGATTAGATAATGAAATAAATTTAATAAAATTCTATACTAAATCTGAAGTCTGTCTTGATAAAGACTACTACACTTTAAAAAAAGAACTCGAATTTTTAATGAATATAAAAAATATTTTAAAAATTTGCTCGCCTTTATCTCTATTTATCTATTTTGAATATTTCAAAATTGGGAAAAATTGCCAACATATTTTAGAAATTTTCAGATTAGATAGAATTTTATTTCATAAAATGGTTTATGATTCAGATTTTTTCGAAGGAATAAGAACTATTTTAGTTGATAAAGATAGGAAACCCTTTTGGAAATTTGCTTCTATTTATGAAATAGATAGAGAAAAAATCATGTATCAGTATTTTTATTCTGAAGAAATTATAGGGAAACCTAAATTTTGAAAATACATTATTAAATCAATAGGAAATATAAAACAAAATAAAAATTTCCTTCAAATAAATCATATATATTTTACTTTTTTAAAATTTAAATTATTTAATTAATGTAATAAAAAATCAGGTTTTTGAATTGATAAGTGTAGTTTAATAAAACAAGAGGTTTTTTATTTATAAATTTAAAATAATATGAATTTTACATTATAAATCTAATTAAATCTCATTGATAAGAAAATCCCAAAAAAATCTGAATTATTATATTTATTACTTTGACCAATAATCAAATAATTAAATTAATATATTTATTCAATTTATTCTTAAATTGATGCTTCATTATTTTAAAATTTCAAAAATTATTTTTAATTTAATTTAAATAAAATTCCGTAAAAATTAAGGGTTTGGTAATTAATGAATATAAATATCAATATTTAATTTTCAAAATTTTTTTAGAAATTAAAATGCCTGGAGAAGAATCCGGGTGAGCCATCTGGCTCTTTCACATTTCTTATTAAAATTTTATTAAACTCAGCCCATGAAATCATTATAATAAACATTCCTAAAGCCGGTACCCAATGTTCAATTCTAAGAGGTCTTATATTAAATCCATCATTCAAACCAGGAATATATAGCAAAGCCGAAATAAGAGCAATCAAAACTAAATACGCAAAATTCAAGGGATTATTCTTAAGTAAATGCTTAAACATAGATTGTGATATGGTTCTATAATTAGTTCCATTAGCTATTTGCATAATACATATTCCTAATAAATAACCACCCTGTGCATGACGTAATGCCTCTAATCTCCAACAAACAGGTCCATCATAAGACTTTCCAACTGAATCCCATTTACAACTTCCCCAAAAATCAGGATTTTTGGTATAGAAAAAGAGCCTATGATCAATAGCAATGTCTGCATTGCTGCTTGTATCTAATTGTCTATATTTAGAATTAATTAACAATTCGTTTGCTTCTCCATAGATTCCAAGTAGATCAGCATTTTTTGAAATAAAAGCTCTTGAATTTCCTTTGAATTCTGGATCATAGGGATTGTAAACATCATTTCCAGCAGGCTCAATTCCGTAATTGTTGATATAAAAAAATAAATTTCCAGGACGGAAGCCATAATCATTCATAATTACCCAGAAAATTAAAAATGCACCACCAGTAGTATATAAACCCATAAATACATAAGCCCAAGAGAATAGTCTAACATTGCAAAGACGATCCTTTTTCATATGACGAGGCTTCCTCTCCATTAAAGACTCTTCTCCGATCTCATAAGAAAATGACATATTTGGATATACATTGGTTCCAACATCTACACAAAGTACAAGAATTGTAGTTAAAGGTAAAGGGAATTGTAAAATTACAAATCCCAAAAATGGTAAGAGCTCTGTAACATTTGAGGTTAAATTGTATCCTATAATTTTTTTCAAAATATCAAAAATTAACCTTCCTTGTTTAATTCCTTTGATTATATTTGGAAAATTATCATCAAGTAGTAATATATCCGCAGCATCTTTTGCTACATCTGTTCCGACTTTTCCCATTGCTATTCCAATATCTGCTTTTTTTATTGCTGGAGAATCATTAACTCCATCCCCAGTTACTGCAACAACATGAGAGAGTTTTTGACAACCATCAACAATAATGTATTTTTGTTCTGGAGAAGTTCTAGCAAATATAACATCATTTTTTAAGAGCCAGGAACGTAAGGCAGCTCCCTTTTGAGGATTATCTTCACTTAATCCCTCTTCAGATCTTAGCTGATTATTCAGTCTTGTACCGTCTATTATGATTGTCTAAATGGATTTTTAATTAAAATTAATCTTTATATATAAGTCTTCATGATTTTAACTTAAATTGTTAATAAAAAATAATTTTAATATTTTCAAAATAATTAAATAAAAATATTCATTTAAAAAATAGAATTAATAAAAAAAAACAACATATTCAACAGATTTTATAATTTTTACATTTGAAATTTTTTCCGCTTCTTCTAAAGTCATATTTTGAAATCTACTTTTTATCAATTCAGGAGTATTATTTAAATCATCAATAATTCCAATTTGCTCAGCAATTGATGCAGCAGTTAGTGTTTGATCTCCAGTAACCATGATAACCTTAATCCCTGCTTTTTTACATTTTGTAATTGCTTCTTTTACTCCAACTCTAGGAGGGTCTTCCATACCTACAAGTCCTACAAAACACAAATCATCTAAAGGAAAATTTGCTTTTGGAACAGTCTCTTCAGTATCGCTTCCAGGTTTCTTTACTTTATCGAAAGTCACTTTGAACTCAAATCCTTTAGGATATTGAGCTTTTGGGCATCGATATAGAGCGAATCCAAGAACCCTCTCACCTTTCAGTGCAAAAGTTTTGTTAGCCTGTTTAAATTTTTCTTCAAAATCTTTATCAATTTTATATTCTACACCATTCCTCATGTATCTCGTGCATCTTTTAATTAATAAATCAGGAGCACCTTTAACAGATGCATAATAAAAGGAGTCATCATTAAATGGACTGTTAAAATTCTTCTTTTCTCTAATTAAGCATGAATATTTATAAACAGAATTAAAAGGAATCTTTTGGCTTAATTCTGGGAAATCATTTCTAGTTTCTTCAATGCTCTTGATTTCATCGAAGAATTTCATAATACCAAGCTCAGAAGCATTCTTTTTTATTGAAGTTCTTTCATTTCTATTATTCTTATAAAAATCTTCAAATTCATTTTTTAATTCTTGTTTATATTTTTCTCTTATCAATTTTTCATCATATTGAATATTTCTAGCTTTTGAACTTTCAATTTCTTTATTTACTTTATATTTAAAAGGGTCATAATCATCAGATATTTCTTTTTGAAAATCATCTTCTAAGCCACATACAGCATTCATTTGTAAAATCTTAAATCCAGCAGAATCTTTATTATAAAGGCTGTCACATACTATTTGACCATCAGCTTCGATATTTTTTAAGTCTTTATCTGCTTTATATATTTGACAATCATAAAATAAATGGACAACTTTCATTTTATTTTGAGTTAATGTTCCTGTTTTATCAGAGCATATACAAGTGATAGATCCAAGAGTCTCTACAGATTGTAAATTTTTTACAAGTACATTTTTTTTCTGCATTTTTTTTGCAGTAATGACAAGGCATATTGTCACAGTTGTAATCAATCCTTCTGGCACGTTTGCTACAATAATACCAATACAAAATAGAAAATTTGTAATTATAGGATACTGAATAATAAATCCAAGAATGAAGAAAATTATACCAATTGAAATTGCAACAATAGCAATTAAATGGATAAAATCGTTGATTTCACGTTGCAATGAAGTCATTTGATCTCCTGCTGAAGAAGCCAAATCTGCAATTTTTCCCATAAAAGTATTAGGACCTGTCCTGATAACAACGCCTTTACCATTTCCCTATGAAAAATAAAATAAATCAATCTTGATTTTTTTTAAATAAAAACGAGAACTAAAAATTAATTTCATTATATTGTATTTTTCCATAATGAATAAATTATATTTATTATTTACCTCTTTTATTAAAGTAGAATAAAACATCATGTTCGTAGCTTCCATAGCATCGGTTAACCCTTTTTCACCAGGATCTTTACCAATTGAAACTGGCTTAGTTTCTCCATTTAAAGGAGAATTGTCTACTTTTAAACCATAACTTTCAAAAACTCGAATATCAGCAGGTGTTTTTTCTCCAAAATTAATTTCAACAACATCCCCAATAACTAATTCAGTTACATTTATTTGTTTCCTTTCTCCACCTCTCCAAACATATACATATATAACTTGCCCTGATTTAAATGCTTCCATTATTGCATCTGATTTTCGATTTTGAAGATATGAAAATGTTCCAGTAACAAGAACAATTAATGCAAGTACAATCGCTAGATAAAGCTATTAAAAATTAATATTTAATTGAAAAAATAAAATTATATCCTTTTTTATATAAATAAAATTTTGATATATAAAAATAAATAATTTTCATATTACATTGGACATATCACTAGGTGCAAGACCATATCCTAAGAAAGATAATGCACAAGCTGCCCACATTAAAAGAGAAAAAGTATTTGTTATCTCTCTTAAGAATTTAACAATTTCTGGAACTTTTTCTTTTTCTGGTAATTTATTTGGTCCGTTTAAATTTAATCTTTCTTTTGACTCTTCATCAGATAAACCCTAAAATTAAATGAAAAATTCATTTAATATAAATTATAAAAATTTTATAAACCTATAAATTTTAATATAATTTGGTAATTAGTTTGCAAATTAATATAAACCTTTTTTAAATATATGTTTTCAATGGTATCTCCATCTGCATCATATTGAGCTTTGTTTTTATCTAAAGCATATACATTGTTGTCTATTGTAGCTTCATCCCATCCAATAAAATATTTACTGCTATAATTTTGGTTATGAAGATCCCCATAGGTGTTGGCTATTTCTTCTTTTTTTTTAAATTCTTTAAGCATTTGTATGAAAAATGCTAATTTTGTATATTTTTGATCTTTCTAAATTTAATCAATATATATATCCTTTAAAAATTTTAACGATCAACTTTTATATTTTTAAATAAAAGTCGTAATATTATCATTAAATAATTAGTTTACCCATTCTTTAATATTGGCTCCACTAACTTTCGATTCTAATGTAATGGCTTTTCCTTTCCTTTTTTTTTTTATATCATCGACAATCTTTAAGAATTCTCCTTCTTTAGATTTTAAAACCTCTTCTTCATTTTTTTGTTTTTCTCTAAAAACCTTTAAAAAGAACTTTTACCTCATATCAAACCAAGCTGAATTTACTCTTGAAAGATTTTGAACTCTGTTCATATCATCTCCAAAATTATTTCCAGGATTTTTATTTTCCATTATTTAATTATTTTTCAATTGAAAATTAATTTATATATGAATTTTAATGAAAAAGGCTTTAACAAATTAAATTATTAATTATCAAAAGTTTCTTTTATATTTTCTGAAATAACTAACATTTTATGATTTTTTTTAAATTTGATATTTTTTAACAATTATTTTTAGATAGAAGTTTTTTTCATAATTTAATTTGTTAATTAAATAATTTTTGCTTACTTGTTGGAAAGTTTTTTAATTTTCTGAAATTTTGAAAGAATTAAAAATGGATTGTTATATAGTTCTAAAAAATAATTTAAACAATTTATATACTATTTTCTTTATCAAACAATAATTTCAAAAAAATATCTAAATTTTTTTGGTTTATTACTCAAATCAACAAAATTAAATGTTCTAAATAAAACTTATAAGATGTGTTTAAGAATTGTATTTAGAATCTTTATTGTGATTTATTGAGTTTAAAGCTATTAATTTGTAGATTAAAAAATTAAACTCATTTCTTAGTATCAAATAAGATTTTATTGCACATCGCTGGAGTTAATTATTAAAAAATTGATTTAATTAGATTGATAATTAATAACTACCCTTCTGAAAAGACTTTAAAGCATTTAATTGTCATAATTTCAAACGATGAGTCTCAAATAAAATCATTTTAGAGAATCAGAAGGGAAGTTATTAAGTGTTTATAAAAATATCTTTTAAACAAAATTGAGAAAGATTTTTTTGTTAAATAATATCAGTTCAAAATCTTCAGTGCAATAATTCATTTTTAGGGACAAAAATAATAGATTGATTATTTAACCTAAAATGTTTTTGTATTCAGCCTCAAACCTTTTAAAAGTTCTGAAAAACTTGATAAAATAAAGTCTACTTTAACTTATTCAAATTAGATTCATCCAAATCTTTTAAAAAGAGAAAATAAATATTATGAAAATTTTCAATCAAAAATGATCCTATGATTCGGTTAATTTTTAATTAGAAGCTTTGAGTAGAATCATTACGCAATTTAAAGGAGTCTAATATATATAATTTTTTCGAAGAATAAATGGAAAAATTATTAAAATATAAATTGAAAATTAAATTAAAAGTTGATAGAGATTAATCCTTTAACATGATTATTTAATTAAGTTTAATAAAAAAATTGTCACTTTTTAAAAATAATAAGTCTTAAGTTTTTGGAATAAGTCTCAAATCTTTTCATAATATCTTTTAATTTAATTTCAAGTTAAAATAAATAATCATTATGAGAATTATTTCAAATAATGATATTTTTAGACATTTAAAATTATCAGAAAATTATTTTTTTAAAATTTATATATAATTTAGTTGAAAATAATAGTTTCAACAAAGAGAAAGAAATTTATTTGATTTATTACTTAATTATCAAAAGTGTAACTTAAATCAATTTCAGGATAATTTTTAACTTTATTTCTGGATAAAATTGCTGTAATTTGTCCCAAATGATGTGTAGAATGATTTATCACGTGTAAAAAACACATGTACCTTTGTCTTGTTTTTTTATCTCCCTTTGTATCATAATATATAAAATCCTGATTATAAAATTCAAAATTTTCTTCTTCAATCAAACCATTTATTGATTCTAAATAAATATTATTCATTGCTCTATGATTATTTTCAATAATTTTAAACCATTCTATGCCATCTTCATGATCTAAAAAGCTTTCGAAGTCTTCTGAAATCCATAAATTAGATACTTCATTTATATTAAATTTTTTGCTGCTGATTTCAATTTCTTTTCTTTCAAATAATCTTAAATACCAAAGAATATCAGCAGCAAGAATATGGTTCAAAGTTCCTTTTATGCTTTTAAAATATAAACCTTCATCTTTTGTCAAAATTTTAATGAACAATTTATCTTTACCAATATTATATTTTAAACAATCATATAAAATATCATTTCTCCAAATATTATAGGAATAAAGATCTCTAATATTTCTTGTGATTTTACATTTAATGAAATTTTGTTGCATTTTATCTAAAATAATATTTAATTTTATTATTCAGACCTAATAAATTAATAATAATTCTATTATTTTTTTTTTACGCTTTATTCAAAAATAAACACCCAATAGTTTCATATATAAAGTTCTAACTATAAGTGGAAGTTTATTTGAAGATAAATATCAATTTTTTAATAAATAAATCACAGCTAGTTTATAAAATAAAATTTAATCTACATTTTTTTAAAATCACGAAAATCATTTATCCTCTATCTATACAAACATTTTCTTTATTTAAAAAATATTTTGCCGATTTAATATCATTTCAAATCCTTTGAACCTCATTGATATTATCTATGATATGATCATTTCTCATTCCAGAGAATAATTGACCTACAGTCTCAAAACCTTTAGTAAATGGCTTATTTTCATATTTATAAGATTTCCCTATATCCAAAGCATTTTCTTGTTCTTTCAAAGGAATATTTTTTCTATTTATATTTTCTTCATATTTCTTTATAATTAAATCTGCAATCTCATTTATTTTTTGAGGCAATTCGCCATGTATCGTCTCCAATCCAGAATATTTTCCAAAATTTGAATAAATAATGAAATTCATATGATCTTCATAAATTATTGATATAATGATATTATTATTATCTTTGGGATTATTTTCTTGATAAGCGTATTCAATTTTATATCCTTTTTGTTTAACGATATTAAATAGTTTAGGAATATTTTCTAAAGGTTTAAACCGTTTTATTTGTCTGTTAAAATTAATTAATAATTTTATATATTTTTCATTTCCATTAGTAATTGTTGAAGAAAAATTAGTAAACTTCATATCATTTACATTTAGGTTATAAGGAAAATTCGTTTCTTTAGGTTTATTTGAACAGCAACCCATTTTATATATTTCCTAAATTTTATTTATCAAAATAAAAAAATTTTAATAAATTGAATAAATAAACAATCCTTACTTATACTATTTTAAAAAAATCAATTAAATCTGTTTCTATCGACCCTTAAAAAATTTTTATATAAATTACATGAATAGAATAAAAAAAAATTCATTAATTAATTAAAAGATTTTATTTATTTTTGAAAAGAGTTAATGGGGATTGGGGATTGGGGATTGGGGATTGGGGATTGGGGATTGGGGGTTGGGCCGAATCCCCAATCCCCAATCCCCAATCCCCAATCCCCCATCCCCACACCCCCATCCCC
>Ga0194116_10005030_pt1 | contig 14724 bp, 12 predicted proteins | sample TA2MahsurfametaG_4_FD_148617 | JGI IMG/M metagenome (GOLD analysis project Ga0194116, IMG submission 148617) | Freshwater microbial communities from Lake Tanganyika, Tanzania - TA2015008 Mahale S9 surface | ecosystem: Environmental > Aquatic > Freshwater > Lake | place: Tanzania: Lake...
TTCAAGCTCAGAGGTGATATCAGCTAGTAAGACTCTAGTTGCCCGGCATGGGGTGCAGAATGCTGATGAGAATTGCAGCAGAGTCACTCTGTCTCCCAGCTCAGATCCAATATCTTCACTTGAAAGAGATGAGCTTTTAGCCTTTGAGCCTTTTATCTTGCCGCTCTTAGCCTGATACCAGAGGCCATAGATGCTTGCTAGCGTCAAAATCATTGCAATTGCTAGGTAATTCTCCATCCCAGTATTCTTCCACTCTTATGGCTCGACTTCTACTTCTAACCAATAGCACTGGCGCTAGCGCTGAAGTTCTGCCTGCTTTGAGCCTCTTGCAACATAGCGTAAAAATCCTGCCAGCAGTTGCTTCAGTATTAGTTGATATCCCAGAAGTTGATGTTTTATTTATTGATGCAAGGCGAGATCTAAGCGCAGCTAAATCACTAACTAAATTAATAAAGACAACTGGAGTTGGCTGCCCAATACTTTTAATTACTACAGAAGGCGGCCTCTCGGCAACGAGCGCTGATTGGGGATTTGATGATGTCATCCTCGATAGCGCAGGGCCAGCAGAGGTTGATGCACGAATCAGAGTAGCGATTGGAAAACTAGAAGCGCTTCGAATTCAAGCAGATCCCACATCTGGTGAGATAAAAAGCGGCGATGTAATAATCGATGAGAAGAGCTATACCGCAAAGATTAAGGGTCGCTCCCTTGATTTAACTTTTAAAGAATTTGAACTTCTTAAATATCTAGTCCAACACCCCGGCCGCGTTTTCACACGCGCCCAGCTATTACAAGAGATCTGGGGCTATGACTACTTCGGTGGCACAAGAACCGTTGATGTCCATATCCGTCGCCTTCGCTCGAAACTCGGCCCCGAATTCGAAGCCATCATCGGAACTGTAAGAAATGTCGGTTATCGCTTCAACGCCAGTCGAGATGCTGCCCTCCAAGATGAACGCTCTTTATAACTTGCTACTCACGAGCATGATCATGATCCAATTGGTGATATCTGAATAATAGGAGTTAACCCGAGGTACCAAGGACGTGGAATTGGCAAAGCAGTCACAATTGCCGGATTAAAGCACCTTCGCTATGAAGGGATATTTAGCGCCATGCTCTATGTTGATGCTGATAACACTGGTGCGATAAATCTCTATACCTGACTTGGATTTAAGGAGTGGGGCGTGATGTCCTCTACGAATAACCACTTTGGCATTTCATCGACCCCGAGAATAGAAGTGGGTAGCTACTACTCATAATGTATGAGTAGTGAGGAATGCCTTGAATCTGAAGTGAATCCATCAGATATTGAAGACGGCAAACGACCCAGAGAGTATCAAGAAATTGCGAATCTGGCTTTTTTCCGACAATGTGACACCGTCAGTTCACACTATCGAAAGTTCCAACTTACCTTCCTAACCCCAATCACTGATCAAGATTCTCTAACTAACATTATAAATTTCTGTGTTTGAACAATGCTAAAGTCCGAATGTTTCCAGTTTTGCGGTCCAAACTTTGATTATTCTTGACTTGATGAGGTAAGTAAGTCAATTTGTATGAGTTTTCCTGATTTAGTCCTCAATCCTTGAGAAAAGTCAATAAGTCTGTGGTTGTGCTGATACAAAAAGTCTAAAAGAATCCGAAGATCCATTTCATTCTGATAGAGGGGCACCAAGGAGGCTTCCAAGTAAATTAGAGCAATGTCTTCCAAAAAACTCTCCGCGCCTTTTAGTATTTCATACTCATACCCTTGAGTATCAATCTTCACCAGAGTTCTCCCTGGATCAAGATTCAACTTCTTTATCAGTGAGCTCAATTTTTCAACCGGAACTAACTCCCTTTCTTGATAATGTACGTCAGTAAAAAACTCTAAGTGCTGAGACATTTGCAGTATTGATGAACTTAGTCCTCTATTGTTCGCGACATTCAAATAGAGGTTGCCAGAATGGGATCCAACAGCAATTTTGAAAGCTTGCCACTTTGAATCTCTTGATGCTCGTTTATCCAGAATCGAATATGCATCACTACCAGGCTCCATGGAAAAAATAGTGCCTTTAAATCCACTATTTCGTAAGTCAGAACCAAATTGCCCAACATTTGCTCCGATATCAACAACACTTTCGATTTTGTGTGAAACCAAAACATTAAACAAGAAATCCAGATTTGGTCGGAAAGCAAATCTAAGATTTTGGATTACTTGACCAATCCTTCTAGCTAAAGGATCTGAGTACCATGGCGTTGGAGAGAAATTCACGATTTCACTTACTCCCGTTGAGAAAAGAATACTTCTAACATTACAGTTTACCACTCGGAGTAACCTATAGACTGGTTGAGTCTTATGGCTGGCACATGCAACCAAAACCACTGAACTTTCTTCGAGTTGATAGGAAGAGGTCCTAACAATCCGTCAGACGATTACTTTTAAGAAACAACTTTAAGTTTATAGCCACGACAGCCGACTTTATTAAGCCAAACTCTACGTGGCGGCCCGAAGAGTGTGTCAAATTAGATTACAATTCTTAGAGATTAGGCAATAATGTCTATGCTCCGATAGTACCTCACCCTGCAAAGAAATGAAGGAAGAAATACTTGCATGAATAACATGTATATAAATCTAGCTGAAGATAATTTTTCAGTATTGCACGTCGTAGCGCTTAGCGGAAGAACAATCGAGACTACCGGCCCCATGAGAGTTGCCAAAGAACTGGTACTCGGCCTCAGCGCCCAAGGCATACAGGCAGAGGTTCTAGCGGGATTTCTAGGGCAAGCTAGTATGAGCGAGGAAAACCTAAATTGCACTTTAGTTAAGGTTAGGCCTTTAACTGCCCGGTTTCCTACAAGCTCGTTAACCAGTGTAGACCTAATCAGACAACTTTATAAGAAAATAAACACTAATCACATAGTCCATATTCATTTTGGCAGAGACCTGGTTTCCTTTCTATCCGCAATACTATGCATATTTCTTGATAGACCTTATATTGTCCAGACACACGGCATGGTGATTTCGGATCCACGAAAATTCATTAAAATTATCGATATCGTTTTTACGCGCTTTTTGGTTAAGAGAGCAAAAAGAATTCTCTTGTTGAGCGAGCAGGAGGAGAAGGAGAAACGCGAACTCAAACTCAATTGCCAATCTTTTATCCTTAGGAATGGGTTAAGAACACAAGTTTCTAATCGCGATGAGGAACTAATTACGATCCCAAGAATAGTTTTCTGCTCCAGAGTTGCACCAGAAAAGGGGATAACGCGCTTCATAGATCTTGCGAAGATGGCATACCAAAAAGGAATAGAAGCGGAGTTCACAGTCTATGGTCCAATTGATGATTCACATGGGAATCTAGCACAAGAATTGCATAAAGCTCAGAATTTTTGTAGATATGGTGGAGTCTTATCGCATGAAACGGTGTTGAATACTTTGCAAGATTCAGATTTGTTGATACTACCTAGCACTTATGATCCTTTTCCAATGGCAGTTCTGGAGAGTTTAAGCGTAGGAACCCCCGTCTTAATATCTAGCCTTTGCGGAAACGCAGCGGCGCTTAAAGAACACTTTCCCGATTTTGTTGTCGACGGAAGAAATCTGGAAGATTACTGGCAGAAATTCCTCAATCTTTGGCAGCTTAGGTTCTACCGAGAACGAAGAAATCAAATTATAGAAGTATGCTCCGCGATATTCGGATTAGACACTGTAATCTCTAACCTATTACGAATCTACCAGGAAGCAATGGAATCGCCAGTTTAAAGATTAATTAGTGAGAACATTATCTAATCTCAAAAGATAGTTTTCAGAACGCAACTATTTCAAATACGCGATTGTATTAAAAAAGAGGTTAACATGATTTGGGCTTCCAAATGACAAACGGTGATGTTGGCTCGGGGGTAAACTCTCCGATAGATTTTGATTTCTGAAATACAATATACGAAATCTACTTGCTCACAATCTTAGGGGGAATAGTGAAAATTCTAGTAACTGGAGGATCTGGTTTTATAGGAATTCACCTTGTCAGTCATCTGAGAAAGCTTAATTATGAGGTTCTGAACCTTGATATCAAACCTCCTTTGGATGGGAACAATTTGGATACTTGGCAAGAAGTTTCTGTATTGGACTCAATTGAGTTGCGAAGAAGCTTTTGTGCTTTCCAGCCAAAAATTGTTGTCCACTTGGCTGCAACAACTACCCAAGATGCTAAGGATATAGAAGAATTCCGCGTGAATATAGAGGGAACTGAAAACTTAGTAAAAATATGTAATGAAAACACTGTAGGTAAGTTCTTTTTTGTTTCTACTCAATATATCAACTCACCAGGAAAACCAATTTCAGATGATTTAGAAGAGCTAGAGCCATACGGACTTTATGGCTTAAGCAAGCTAATCGGTGAGAGAATTGTACGTTGCAAACTTGAGTCAGGCAGTTGGACAATTTTACGCCCTACAAATATTTGGGGCCCAAGACACACCATTCTTTCAAATGGGCTTTGGAAGCACATTTACAATAATCATTATTGGCATGCACGTAAAGACCAGTCAATAAAGGGATATGGTTTTGTGGAAAATACTGTATGGCAGATAGAGAAACTGATTGCTATGGATTCTTCAGTTACCGACAAGCGCACATGGTACCTAATGGACAATAATATACTGCAAAGAGATTGGGTAAATGCTTTTGCTCAGGCCGTCCACAAAAGAGACTTACGAGAAGTTCCAAAGTTTTTCCTGAAGATAATTAGTGAGCTTGGAGAGTTGGCTATCCGGTTCAATATGGCTGCCCCAATTTACAGGAGTCGGTACAGAAATCTGATAACTTCAAATCCAATTCCGATTGAAAAATCAGTCGGTTTTTTGGGTCCAGTTCCCATTGGGCTTAAAGAGTCCATGGAGCGAACAGTTGCCTGGTTTACAGATGAGTTTAGATCAAAGTAGCAAGTTTAGTCCGTTGTTTGCTTGTAGTTGGCAAATGATAGTCCACGTAGTATGTAGTATTGGAAAATAAATAACTTAGAGTCGCTGTCAAGTTCGCCCAAAAAGTCAAAACTAGATTTGGGATTTTCTAGAATGCACTTTTATTCGTACACCGGTGTACCTGTTCTAAAAATTGAATCTGAACGTAAATCTCGTATCAATTCTCCATCGCAGATGACGTTCACCCAACTAAAAACATCGCGATAGCTGCAAAAGGAGTTTGCATTGAGCTTGGGAAAGGCCTTGTGTAGGAGAGCAAAGTGCTTAAACTATAAAGTTTATGAAGTATGCACCGTGGAGATGGAGTGTGAAGTAAGCGAATTTCTTGCTACTGATGTTTTTGCTAACACAAATGAGGCCAGACAAAGCAATATAAAGACTTGTGCCATCCGAGACCAAACTCTGGTTGAGTATTGAAGAAGAAAAAGAAATTGCGCGACATACGCAGCCGATACCATCACGAAGAATATCATGCCATTTTTGATATGGATTATGCGACTAGTAGAAGACAGAAAAAATATGGACAAGACGAGTCCTATTGAGAACAAGGCTAAAAACCCTCCCACTTCATAAATCTGTGCCGCAGTAGACAGAGGCACCCATCGATACGGCCAAAGTCTTTCAGCGCCTAAAGACGAGAAGGATAGAGCATCGAATCCACTCCCAATTAGTGGATTGAGATTCCCGAGCAGCAAATCAAAAGAACCCTGCGAAGAGCCTCGAGGTAGAATGACGAAAATCATAAAGATCGAACCCAATAATGTCATCAAGGTGTCAATAAGAGATCGACCATCGGATGACAGCGTAGATAAGAAAACTGAATCCAAATTCAAGAGGCCATGGCTTTGTGATCTGGAAATAAGGCACATTTCATACAAAACAGATACCAAAGTTAAAATTGACAGAGAAATAGCTATTCGAACCGTCCACCTTTGAAAACGCACAAGTAAAAATATTCCAACACACAAAGTCATGATGACACACATACGAGATGCTCGGGATAGTGTCAAGAGCAACATAGAGAACAGAATTAATCCATAGGTCAATCGAAAAGAAGTTCTCCGCGAGTTAATCAAAGAATAAGAAACAAGAAGAATTACTGGAAGAGATATCACAGCAGCATATCTTTCAAAAAAAATTATCCCATTACTTTCAAGATAGATACCTCGATCTAGAATTGAGTCACCTTGCCCCAATGTGTAGACGATCACCAAATGTATGCCGATAAGCACCGCGAGTGGTCTGTCAGCAAAATCTGAAGAACTGATAGCTACAACATTGCTCCTTGTCTCGGGAGCAAATCCGGACTTCGGTTTGCCGATAAAGAAGGAAGTCAACGAAGCAGTAAATAGTCCCAGTGCGATTGATAATATGATTCCTTTAAAAACGCGAACTTGATCTTCGCTATTTGTCAAGAAACCTAGAAGGCCATACGGTAACGTAGATCGTATGCCACTCCAAATCACTTCAGCTATTATCGCAAAAACAGATAAGGCTAAACAGATGGCCATCAAAATTAGTTCAGGCCAATGTTTTGACTTCAACAGAGTGCGCAGACGCAGTATTGCAAAGAGCGTAAGGAATATCCCCAGGAGATCTAAACTTGTCATCCTAAACTCGTGTTTCCCAGAATAGATCCTTTCGTAACATTATTAAGAAAATAAATTCGACGATAAGATACATTGAGCCGACTATGTAATAACTATTCGCCTGTGCACCAAGCAGTGAAGATGACACGAATAGACTGGCCCAGGTAACCTTTCTCTTGAATATGATTGAAACCTTGCCAAGCCGGATCATACTAAGGGATGAGTGCACAACAGAAAACTGAAGCAATTGCGTAATCAAGGTTGCTACGTATAGAAAGAGTATTGAAGGGCTTAGCTCCACTTCAAGAAACACTACATGCAAGGAAATTGCTATCAAGAAACAGACCAAGGCCATATTGATATAAGGCTTACGTGATGATACAAAAAGCTCTTTATTCCAATCATGGTTTCCCATTTCTCTATTCATGGAGCTATTCAAAAGAAAAGAGCACGGAAGAAAGATAGTCAGCGCGAACTGAATTACGCCACGCATTTCAATTTGGCCTACAAACAAAAAAAGTAGTGAAGATAGGTACGAAGCAAGCGACGCAATTATGGTGCCAGAGGAGGAAAACAGCAAAAAACTCACTCGACTCTCTTTTGCTCCAGATAGATTCTCTCTAAGATCTTGTAGTGCGGCTAAATAGAAGAGTAAAGAAAGCGGCATTGACAAAAACCATAGGACAAGTATTAGATCTATCTCGACTGCATTTCTAAAGTTAGAATAAGCAAGAAGAGTTATAAGCACAACTAACCTGACTGCGTAAAGGGAGAAAAGTAATCCAAACTTACTCAAATATAGAAGCCACGAGCGCCCGAATTCACCTAAAATTGCAGCAACAAGGCAGATAGAGATAGTCAGCGATAAAACAAATGAAAAGCCGAGAGCTATAGTCGTGCTGAAAGCGATAGCCCAGCTCACGAAGCAAACAGTTGTTAAAAAGTGGCGCGAAACTATACCTGTAGATAGTTTCGAGTCCCTTGCATGTAAAATCAAGTTTTGTGTTGGTATTCTTACTAAACTTAAGCAGAATAGAAAAAGCGACACGAATATAGATGAGGTTCCCAGAGCTTTGAGATCGAAAATCAGAATTGCCAGCAAAATAGGGAAATAGTTCAGCAGAGACGAAACCAAATTCTCTGCGGTGTAGAGGTCCACGAAACTTCTTGCTCTTCTAAAGTGACCTTCGCTCAACACTCTGGTAGTTTACTAGCAATGGACAGATTTGAGATGTGGGAAGACTTTTACCGCTCGAATCGAGATTTGCGACAGCCTTCACCTTTTGCCTTGGATGTTCGGCTATGGCTTGATAATCAGATTAAAGTAGACCCTAAATATTGCGTTGTTATTGACATTGGAGCGGGTTCCGGCCGGGATTCCTGCTTTTTTTTGAGAGAAGGCTTTCATGTTCTAGCGATTGACTCATCTCAATTGGCATTAGAACTTATTAAGAACTTCGCAGAGACTGAGAAATCGATAAACAGATTGCTCACCCTACAGATGCGCTTTGATCACAAGGACGTGAGTCTGACGGTTGAAAAGTCTTTCCCTTCTATCAAGTCGAAGATTCGGATTTTCTATAACCGTTTTTTTCTTCACGCCATTACAAAGATGGAACAAGACGTCTTCTTTGATTGGATTGAAAACAACTGCTGCAATGGGAGCTTGTTTGCTTCTGAGTACAGAGTCCAATCAGCAGGGGATGAATACTATTTTTTTGATAATCACTACAGGAGACTCTTGGTTCATACGGAGCTTTTAACAATGCTACGCCAAGATTCATTCGAAGTATTGGACGAGCATGTTGGACGCGATCTGGCCAGGTTCCATGATGAGAATCCTTTGATTGGAAGGGTATTCGCAAAGAGAACTAAAGATGCAGATTGAACCAAAGCCTGCACAAATACAAAGTGCATTATTTGAACTGTTTATCAAAGTGGTTGCAATCTTAGAACGGGAAAAAATTGACTACTGGTTAGATTTTGGAACACTGCTAGGCGCTGTTCGGCATAAAGATTTCATCCCATGGGACGATGATATTGACCTCGCTATTCCCTATGAGTCTGTCAACCGCGTCATCGACTTAATTGCGTCAGACTTGTCCAACTTAGTCACTTTAGCTGTGCCAGAGGAAGGTAATCCAGTCACTGTGACATGCCGAATTGGGCTCAAAGGTGTTTTTGGCGTCGAAAAAAATCTAGATTCTATGGGGGTTTCCCGAGAATATTCCCCAAACGTAGCTCTGGATATTTTTGCGATGGAATTCCATAGCGCCAGTTTTAGTATGAAAAAGATGAGGCTTTGGCGGGCATTTTTATCCAAAATTTGGCAAGTTAAACGGTTAGCCCCGTTCGTTTCCGAGGAGTTCGTCAAAGCGAAATATTCTTCACTAGGCACTTGGGTTGTCTTTATGATTGCATTAGTTCCTGACAAATTTTTGGCTTTCTTTACAAGTCCAAATTGCGACAAAAAAGTCAATTCGAAGAAGATTTCCCACGTGATTGAGTCTTCTTTTGCAAACATCACAGTAGATTCGAACACGGTCTATCCCTTACGGCATATAGATTTTCGTGGACTAACTTGCTTGGCGCCAAATGACGCTGAAAGGTATCTGTCATCAATTTATGGCAGGGACTTTATGACAATACCCAGTAAGTCGAATCGCATAACCCACTTTGACAAGATTTTAATTGAGAGGGAATCTCCATGGAGAGAATTTTTTGTTAGCAACTAATTTTGAACATCAAATGAAAAAATCATTTAGTAATTCTTTCGAGAAAACAGCCTATTGAATTTTGCTATTGCCATGAGCGACTTTTCTAAAGCTCATTTCTCATGTCAAGAATGATCTTGCTCAATCCGGCACCAGATTGCAATTGCAATTCATTGCATAGATTTAAAGTATACAGATGAAGCTAGGTTTTTCTAGAGGTAACGTTCTATTCTTGGCACTAGGATTTAAGACTGGTGCAAATTGTTCTTTCCATGATTTTTTCGAAGTAATCAACTTTGCCTTCAATTCCAAAGTGATTAGTTGCATACGCGATGGAACTTGACCTAATCATGTCACTCTCTTGTTTGCCTAGATTCAAAATCCAGTTTGCTGCCTGCATAATATTTGAATCATCAGGTTCGACTCTGAATCCTCCCACCTCATCAATTATGGTAGATACACGGTTTTCTTTAGGTACAAAACCTACAATGATTGCTCCACAGGCTAAATATGTCGCAACCTTACTAGGAATTGAATACTCGCTCGCTTCTGGCTCAAGTAGCACCAGACAAATGTCGGATGATGAAATCACCTCCGACATCACTTCCCATGGCTGAAAGTCAAAAAATTTAACAGCAGTTGTAGGAAAAGTAAGTTCTTTCATAAAACTTACGCCGTCTCCCTCAGATATAACTAATAGTTCTGCTTCCATACCCAAGTTAATTAGTTGATGCATAAGACTAATCATGATTTCAGGCCGATGTTTCCTGCCAAGCGTTCCGGCATAAAGAATTCGGAACTTTGACTCATTCAAACCATTTTTCACCGTCCATGCATTTGATTTTGGTAAACGTTTCAAGTCTCCTATTGGAGCCCAGTTTTCCAAAACTCCAATCTTATCTGAATCGATATTCCAGGCCTCATAAGTATCTAGAAAGGAATGCGAGATGGGCACAATAAAGATAGCTTTTATGAGAATGGCTCTTTCTATTTGGGTGAAGAACCAGACGAGGGGCATAGCAAATTTTCCGAACCGATTTTGAAGTTCACCTGATATACCTTTTGAGTAGAGATCTTGATGCCAGTAAATAACGGATTTGCATCTAGAAATTAGAAGGAAGAACCAAGCAGTAATCAGCGGCGTGTTTGACAAAATTACTGTATCTGGTTTACATGTAAAATATTGCTGAATGAGTAAACGTGTAAAAGAAGTCTCATAGATTAGCCTTTTAATAAGGTTATATTTTGGGAATTTTCTCTTTAGGCTCAAAGGTGCATCATCAAAGAATGCCCCCTCGTCTCTATAATTAATCCGAGCTTTTCCGCTCGGGTAATCTGAACAGCAGGAATATGTCACTCGGTATCCGCGTTTTGCAAGTCCGAAGGCAAGTTCTTTTTGGAATGGATGACCCGAGAAATCGTGCATTAATACTGTAAGTGTCATGTCTCATCCTCCTGTGCAGCGTGGCTTTGCGATTAACATTTAAAGTGCTATGGTTAGGGGGTGTCTCTCAAGAATATTTTAGTACTTGGTGGAAGCGGTTTTATCGGTGGTCACCTCGTAAAGAAATTCTTATCAGAGGGTCATTATGTGCGTGTCGTTGACCTCAAGAGTCATGAATATGGAGTTTGCCCAAGCGAGTTTATTTGTGCTGACTTAGCAAACTTTGATGCCATGAAGCAAGCCGTTCATTTCGATGACGGTTTTGACGAAATCTATCAGCTGGCAGCTGACATGGGTGGGGCAGGATATATATTCACGGGCGAAAATGATGTGAGCGTGCTGCAAAACTCTGCGAGTATTAATTTAAATTTACTGAGAGTGATTTTTGAAGAGATAATTGCAAAAGAAAAAAGTACCCCCAAGATTTTTTACTCCAGCAGCGCCTGCATATACCCCGAAGAAAGTCAGCTAGATCCTAATAATCCGGGATTGAGAGAAGTTGATGCTTATCCTGCTAATCCTGACAGTGAATATGGTTGGGAAAAATTGTTTTCGGAAAGACTGTATCTAGCATATTCACGAAAATACAAATTGCAAGTTAGAATTGCGAGATTTCACAATATTTATGGACCCATGGGAACTTGGGACGGAGGTCGCGAAAAAGCACCTGCTGCAATATGTAGAAAGGTAGCACTTGCGAAAGATGGCGGTGAAATCGAAATTTGGGGCGATGGAAAGCAGACCCGATCTTTCCTTTATATAGAAGACTGCATAACTGCGGTAGAAAGACTTATTGATTCCGACGTACAGACTCCGATCAACATTGGATCAGAAGAAATGGTGTCGATTGATGAACTTGTATCAATCACAGCGGAAGTTGCGGGTAAAGCGATATCAATAAAGCACATACCGGGTCCCCAAGGCGTGAGAGGTCGTAATTCCAATAATGACTTTGTCCGCGAACAGCTTCTATGGGACGCATTCACTTCCCTGAAAGAGGGAATTGGCTACACATATTCTTGGATATCCCAGCAGGTTGCTCGCAGCTACTCGGTTTCTCCTATGCAGCTCAGTAGCCCCAGGGGCTAGCGATTCTTTTTGATGATTCCAAGTTCAGAAGTCCTCAATCCTGGCATTATTTGCATTGACTTAACAACTTAAGAGGTGGCTTTCGGAGTTCCCGCGAATTATTTTGGGTATCGAACATCGCGACTCCTTATAGCGCTAGTCCGGCTCCTCATTTCACGAATACAAGTGTAAAAGACGAGATTCAAATTCACCAAATCAAACAAGGCTCAATCAACTAAACAATAGGTTGTACTTTCATGGCAACGGAGAAGCTTAGCTCTAATCAAGAGCTTAAACTCAAAGTATGGCTCTAGCGTTAGACATGCTTTCTTGCATATACAACCCATACATTTCGTGGAAGTAATCCCAAACTATCAAGAAAATTGAGAAGAAAACTTATCTTAGTCGCCAGATATCTTGACACTCCCATACTTGTGAAATAGTGTTCTTTTTTCAAACCAAAACCGGTCTCTGGTCTCATAATTTCGATCTCTAAACCAACACCTAGTAACAACATCTCAAGAGCTTTCCTTGAATATACTCTTTTGTGCTCATCATTAAGCCTACGATTGAACAGACCGCTAACTCGCCCCCTAGAGCATCTTAATATGAGTAATGCAATTGAATCAATGAGACAGTAGCGAGGGGTATGGAGATACAAAACACCATTGTGATTCAACGCTGCGTGGATAGATGAGAGACTAATTTTTGGATCCACAATGTGAGCAAGGACGCAAAACATCGTAACGACGTCCAGGCAAGAAACAAAACCCAAATCCTCGAAACGTTTGGAATAAAGCTCAATCCCATAATTTTTACGGACAAATTGAATCGCAGTTTGGGATAGTTCATTTCCGGATACCTGAAAACCTTGTTCGCGTGCGATTGATAAGAACTTACCCGCTCCAGTTCCTATATCAAAAAGCAGAGGATCCTTATCTGAAGTTCGCACCATATTTTTCAATTGCGATGCGACCCGTCTTCTTCGTGCGTCTTCAAGCGATTCGTCTTGTGCACTTACGTAGTTGAAAAACGAGTCTTCCTCAATCCTCGAATCAAATTGCTTATACATACTTTGCAGCAATCCGCAGCCACGGCACCTCGCAAAGGGTTTACTAGAATCAGAAAGATAAAGCAACTTCAACCTTTCCCCGCAAACCTCACAAGACATAATCACTTCTCCAAAAATCTGCCAAGGCCTTAGCTCCTTTCCAAAGTGTATTACGCCGCTAAACTTAGTGCTTCATGGTTGTGTCCTTTTTTCCTGGCTTTCAGCAGAAGCGTCTCGTGGCGTGCCTGCAATTACGTTTCAGACTTACTTCCGGCAAGGCACTCGGGTTTTGACTCGCCTAAGAACCCTCGGATTTCCTGACTTGCAATTTATGTTTTTCATAATGACCAATACAAGCCAAGTTTCAGGGTCAAAAACTCTCCGAATTAGTCTATTATCAGATAAAGTAAATAGGCTTACGGCAATTATCAACGAATTCTGTGGGGAGTTCATATCTGTACTATCCAAGATAATGTGTAGCGATGATGCTTATTTCAATGGAAATCTGGAAAGGATAAGGAATTGCTATCAATGAGGAGTTGGTTAATCTGTGACTTTAGTAGTCCGGTTTTCTTAAAAGGTTCCTTGTACTTCATCTTCAGACTTGCTTATTCCTTATTGAGAAGAAAGGAGATGCGGTTTGTTGTGTTGACGCCAGGATACTTAAAGCGTCAAATTGTGTACGATCAAATTCAAAAGCGCTTCATAACTTTTAGAATACGCAATCGGAACGATTTTGCAACAGCGTGTCAGATTTTTTGGCAAGATGATTTTGGAATACAAAAATTTGCGAGAAGTAAAGACATACTTGACTTTTATGAATCAGCGGTAGAGTCGGGCAAGGGCCCACTGATACTTGACTGCGGCGGGCATATTGGCTTAGCAACCAAATACTTTTTACACAATTTTCCAAAAGCAAGCATAGTTTGTATAGAGCCGAGCAAAGAGAATGTACAATTTGCAAAAGAGAATAATCAAGTTGGATCTGTTACTTATTTTAATGGTGCTGTTGGGTGCACAGAGGGATATGCGGATCTCGTCGATGAAGGGTTGGGCAATAATGCATTTAGAGTTAAGTTAACTAGAGAAGGCGGAATTAACGTTACTTCAATAAACAAGATCCTAAATGGGTTTGACGAAGATCGATACATTCCTTTCATCGTTAAAATTGACATTGAAGGATCTGAGCTCGACCTATTTTCTAGAGATACCGATTGGATCAATAGGTTTCCTTTGCTAATCATCGAGCTTCATGATTGGCTTCTTCCCAGAACTGCAAATTCGAGAAATTTCTTGAAGTCTATTTCTCTTCTTGAGCGAGACTTTGTCTATCGTAACGAGCATATTTTCAGTTTTAGAAACAATTTACACGCTCAATAGTACTAGTTTTATTGACATGGTACCTGCTTCAACAGTTGATACTGTCAAGTGAGCCGATTTAACATCCGAATGTCTCTGCCAATTGTTTCAACTTCTTCGTTCCGAACTAGTGTGTAAATCTTCAGTGACTTAAGATTTTATTTGACGTAATACCAATTTGTAATTTTCAAAAAGCCTAGTAAATAGTCAGAAGAAAGATAGAGGACTGTGTTACAGATATCGCTTAGTTCAGAGACAGTTGATTCCATTGGATATCTAGTCACCGCCAAAAGTAGTTGTTTACTCAGAGTGAATGAGTAATCGAATAACTATATATGAATCGTTAAAGTGATCCCTTGCCTGAAAGAAGAACGCCGATTGTCCGAAAAATCAATGCAAAATCTGTAGCTAGGCTCCAATCTTGAATATATGCAATATCACCAGACATCCGCTCTTCCCATGAAGTTAATTTCCTACCAGATGTCTGCCATAACCCTGTTAGTCCCGGCTTAGCGATAAAGCGAGATTGATGAGAGT